>Ga0070728_10003448_pt1 | contig 17480 bp, 16 predicted proteins | sample tdDd471_FD_66723 | JGI IMG/M metagenome (GOLD analysis project Ga0070728, IMG submission 66723) | Marine sediment microbial communities from the Atlantic coast under amendment with organic carbon and nitrate - tdDd47.1 | ecosystem: Environmental > Aquatic > Marine > Coastal > Sediment | place... | reverse complement strand
TCATCAGATCACGCCTTAATGATCTTCGCTACCATCTTCAGGAGCATCTTCATCATCAACGGATTCAATTGGTGTCGTATCAATAAATTCAGGTCGAGTGGGTACAGTATCGGTTTCCGACACAACATCATCAGATTCAGGGATTTCAACATCTTCTGTTTTCACATGTTCGTCTACTGATGTTTGATATTCTATCACTTCATCTTCTGTTGGTGGACGAGTCGCAGAATGCCCCATCATCGTAATTTTGCCATCGATGAATGCGCCTTCTTCAGTGGTTAATGCTGATGCGCTAATATCACCCCAGATTCTGCCAGTACGCAGTAATTGTACCTTGTTGCCGATCACATTGCCGCGTACAGTCCCTGCAATCGAAATATTCTGTGCATTAATATCAGCATGAATATCAGCAGATTCACCTACAAGGATATTCCCTGTAATGACCAACGTGCCATTAAACTTTCCATCCATACGAACATTACCTGAACTGGTAAATGTACCCTCAAGTTCACAATTTGAACCTATAACCGTATCAAATCCTACGGGTTGTCGCGTTGGCATAGGCTGTACATTACCTATTGAATCATCGTCGGATTGTCCACGACGGTTAGAGAAAAATGCAGTCATGATAATACCCTTAATCACTCACATCATTGCTTTTTATCACTATACATTGCGTTATATCAGAGTGCAATTGTTCATTCCTCGATACATTCAGCAAATATAGGTGGCAAATAATCACGTTTCGCATCATAATATTGTTGATATCATTATGAATAACTCGCTGGATGGAGACAATACCCATCATGGAAATCATCTCGAACATACCACAAATCGAAATTACTGATTTGTCGAAGATAGTAGAAACTCGTGCAACTGCCGTCATCACAGGGGATCGTGCCTGGAATGCGGTTGGCTCACTGGTCAAGCTCCCTGTTGTTGTACAGGCAGAACCGTATACCGCCGACATCAACTTCCTCAATACCCTAGCAGAAGGTTTGCCAGAGCAAGTTGAAGTAGTGTATGGCATTGGGGGAGGATTAGCTTGTGATGTCGCCAAATACATTGCATCCAAGAATAACCTGCCATCGGTCATCATCCCAACAGCTTTAAGTGTTGATGGATTCTTTACCTCGATTGTTGCTGTCCGCCGTGATGGTACAGTCCAATACGAAAATACAGGTTCCGCCGAAAAAGTCATTATCGACTGGGAGATTGTTTCCAGCGCACCTGCCCACATACGCGGAACTGGCATTACCGAAATCCTCAGCATGACAACAGGTTTGTTAGATTGGCGTTATGCTGCAGAGCGTAAGAAGAATACGCCACAAGAACGCTATCAACCGTGGGCGGCACAAATTGCGGCGGGTATTGCCCAACAAGCTTATAAAATTGCTAAAGGGGTCGGTGAAGGACGTGTCGATGCGCTTCGTAATTTACTCGACTTGATCTGCCTTGAAGTCCAACTCACCAATCAACTTGGTCATAACCGCCCGCAAGAAGGTAGCGAACAATATTTCGCCTATGCGATTGAGCCAAAAGCATCCTTAGGTGCAGATGTCCCATATTCTGATCTGGTTGGTCCCGGCATATTAATCGCCGCCGCCCTTCATAAACAGAGCATCAATCCTATTCGGGATACATTGCAATCGGCCGGTGTCCGTCTAGGTCAATTACGTCCTGATGACATTGTGGATACACTCCGCGATTTACCTGATTATGTGCGCCGTCACGATTTACCCTACAGCATTGTACATGACATGGATATTGAGGATGCCGAAACACGTGCTCAGTTAGCAGAAACAGGGCTCGATCTAAACTCAGAACGCCCCCTCTAACATCTCAATTTCAACAATATAAGCAACAAGGGCTTGGTCTTTATGACTTTGCCCTTATTGCGTGTGTTCTCATACAATTTTGAACATAACACTCTCTGGCATCGTATTATAAAAAACGATTAAAGAAAGTTATTGCTATGAAACTTCGTGAAATACCGCTTGAAATGCGATGGATGATGTTGGCGGCGATTGTTGCCAATACCTCCTCGCGCATGATGCAACCTTTTATTCCCCTTTATTTAGAAACCATTGGTGCAAGTGTTGCCCAAGTTGGATTTTACTTTACGATCTCTATCTTTTTTGGAATTGTCTTTCGAGTCTTTGGAGGCTGGATTTCTGATCATACTGGACGATTACAGACAATTGCGGCAGGTAGTATTTTTGGAGCATTGGCGACACTCGCATTTGTGCTTGCCCCAACATGGGAATTAGCGATTATCTCCGCATTATTATCAGGTATTGGGTCGTCTCTAGTTGGACCCAGTTATCAAGCATATATTGCTGAAGAATCACCTCAAGGTGCAGTCGGCTCAACCTTTGGTCTCATCGAAAGTCTATTCTTGATATGCCAAATCATTGGTCCTTTGCTTGGTGGATTTCTTGTGGAAAACACAGGCTACCGCGTGATGCTCTGGAGTGCCTTTGGCATCATGGTAATCGCAACCATTATACGGCTTGGACTCATTCGCAACAAACCAATACGTATTCACCACTTGAGCATTAGCAGTTTGTCAAATGATATGAGAAAAACGCTTATCTTCTTGATGGCAGGTGGACTGATCACATGGATGTTCATAGCAGATGGGTTACTCGATGCAAGTTCACAATCTGTCATGCCATTTATGCCCAAATACACCACGGAAGTCGCAGGTATTACCGAATCAGGGTATGGGGGTCTCATCGCCTTCTTATCAGTGGCATCAGTCATGACGTATTGGTTAGGGGGGTTATTTTCGGATCGTTTTGGAAATCACATCAGTATTGCCGTTGGTGCGATGCTGATATGTAGCGCATTCTTTATGTTGGCAGTCAGCACATCAACACTCAGCTTAATTATTGGATTTGGGGTACTGGGTGTGTCGGGAGCATTTATCGAACCAGCCTTTTCGTCATTATTGAGCCAAGTCGCGCCAAAAGATCAACTGGGTGTTATGTATGGTTTATTCCGGAGCGCATTGGGATTAGTTGCTATCCCTGCTCCATCAATAGGTGGCGCACTCTATGACAATATAGGGCCTAAAGTCACAATTGCGTTTGGCATTATTCTTAGTTTAGTTTCAATTCCATTAGTCATACTTAAATTACGTCTCCGCAAGGAAGAGATGAACGTAGAAGATTAACACCCATCTCCCAAACAATTAGGAGACGGGTGCAATTTTGGTGTAAAGCTTTACCGTGAGACAATCTTATTGAGGATATTAAACCAGAATGGCGCTCCTTGTGATGCAGAGATGATTGTCACCGCTAAGCCCAATATTTTTGCGAACAACAACCCTAACCAGCCATTTGGATTATTCCATGGGAAATAATTCCAGATGTTGCTTGGGTTCGAGCGTGATGGATGATCTAGAGCTACCCCTTCATCAATGCCTTGCCATAACCAACCAACCGGTAAGCGCAAATCCTGAATGTCTTGTATTGTATCGACTACATCGTTGCTAGATGTGGCAAGATCATCGAGAACATTCCCTGTCGCGCTCGTACCAGATACTGCATTCATATTGGCTTGATTGGCTTCGTTAATCATGGCTTCAATTTCACCACTCGTTACAGCCGTTGTTGCCGCTGCACTCAATTGTTGTCGTAATACAGGGTCTTCCCATAATGTACGGGCAAGATGCAGAGAATCAACATTCACAAGCACAGCAATAATAAGTGCAACTGCAATCGAAAGCGTCTTCATCTTGACGGTAAATGTGGTGCTGGCCCGTGACATAGAATTATCAAACCATTTTTCGATATTATATTTAGCTTCGTCAAGCGTTGTAGCAGTTGCCATAATTGTAGATAATGCATTCCGGAAATACGGATTATCAATTTGTCGGATACCTGCCATCACCGAGACAATCGAATTTGGCTCTAGCCCCATTTGACTGATCTCTTCATCGATTTGTGCCAAAGTCTCGTTTAACGCATTTCGGAAACTCTCTTGATCGACGTTGTGAATCGCTTCCCGAAGATCATCCATACCATCACCCGACGAAACAATTCGATTAACAATCAGGCGTAAACCACGGCGTTCTGGGCCAGATGGCATTCCGTCAATCACATTAAATAATGCTCCAAATAGCTCTTGGTCAGATTCTACCTTGATGTTATTCAAGACAACATCAACAAATGTATGCGAGTCAATCCAATCCACTGCTGCAATTGCACCATTGGCCACATTAGCAGCATCTTCCGCAGAAATTCGTTGCGTTGGCAAAATGGCTCGTCCTTCGACAAGTTGGATGAGTGGGTGGCTGTAGATTTTGGCACGCATAACAGGGTCTTCAATAATTTGATCGAGAGCTTCTCGTAAATTCTGTGCCCGCAACCGAAACGCATTGGAGATCAGTGTATTAATTTCTGTTACAAGAATGCTCAATAAGATATATACAAATATTACACCGACTACAACTTCAACTATAGCAGCCATTGTGCCCCCTTGTTGCTATAACAGGTTAATTTTTTCTAACGATCTTGAATACAGTTTGAGTATATCCCAATACAATTAAACCGCAAATCCATTTATAGATTTACACTTGGTGCGGTTTCGGTGGCTGTTGGGGTCGGGGTTGGGGATGGTGTAATATTCGGATTTGGGGTTGCTGTATCTGTAATTTGTGGGGTATTAGATGGTGTAAATGTCGGCGTATTGGTGACAGTTGGTGCAGGCGTAAATGTCATTGAGGGGGTCAGCGTCGGATTTAACGCACGGATAATATCCTCGTGCATATAAACGGGTTCAAGTCGACGTGTCAGAGGATTATCATCCACCACATACCACTCGCTGTCAGGTTGTTTGGCAACAACACAAATAATTGCACCTTGAGATAACGTATCTGCAATTCCAGAGTTGGTAGTTGGCAATTCTCGTACAATAGCACTGGCAACATCAACAATAAAATCTTGGCACGGTGGGACAGGTGTTTGAGTTGGTAAAGGTGTCGGCGCAAAAACTTCTAGCTCTTCGATGCGCTCGGCAGTTACTGTCGCATATTCAATCGCTTGGCGTGTTGATTCGACAACCGTCATGCCTGATGCCATAAAACTTCGGACACCCAGCCAAAGATAATAAACGCCAAATACGACGGCTATACCCACCAAAAATATAAACCATGTTGGCGGACCGTTGCGATTACCCATAAATATTCCTTATATCTACTTGGCTATACCTTACGATAAAATATCAGATATGCAAACAATCGTTGGGAAATCGTTGGCTACATTACGGTAAAATTCGTTTGACTTCTGCGGTAAAGTCATCACCGTCAAATGGCCGAGGGAAAAATAAATCAACCTTCGCATCTATTGCTTGCTGGCGTGTTTCATAATCCGACATTCCTGTTATCATCATGATAGGGATATAATTTGTTTGTGGATCGGCTTTCAGTATCTTACATACCTCGATACCATTCAAATCAGGCAGATTGACATCCAAAATAATGAGGTCAGGGTGTTCTGAGTTTACAATCTTTAATGCTTTGTACCCATTACCTGATATAAGGACAGAGTAACCTTCTAATGATAAGTAGGCTTCCATTACTTCACGGTTTAGATCATCATCATCCACAATCAAAATCGAATAACTCACAATATACCCTTTTGATTAAACCAATCATACGCATAATGATACATGATAAATAGGAGCATTCATCTATGCGATATCACTTTATTATTCTACTTTTAATGTGTAGCCATTTACTATCTAATAACATTGTCAATCATGCCCAATCTTCAGACACAATAACAATCTTTGCCGCTTCTTCGTTAACAGACGCGTTTGGCGCATTAAAAGACGCATATATAGAGCAACATCCAGAGGTTGATATCCTTATCAATTTTGCCGGATCATCCACCCTCGCCGCACAGTTGAATGCCGGTGCGCCAGCTGATATATTCGCCAGCGCCAATCCAAAACAGATGCAAGTTGCGGTTGATGATGAGCGCATCAACGAAGATGATATTCAAATTTTCGCAACTAATCAATTAGTTGTTGTTATGCCAGCCGATAACCCTGCTAATATTATGTCATTAGAAGACCTTGCAAACGAGGGCGTTTTATTAGTCTTCGCTGTACCTGATGTACCCATTCGCGTCTATACAGATGAGTTACTCAAAGTGCTAGACTCTAAGTTTGGAGACGCTTTCGCGGATCGAGTCTTAAAGAATGTGGTATCCGAAGAAGCGAATGTTCGCCAAGTTGTGGCACGGGTTGCACTTGGTGAAGCCGATGCCGGGATTGTCTATCAAACCGATATTATTGGCGAAGTCAGTGAGCACGTCACGACGATACCGATTGATGCAGCACTTAGCCCCCTTGCAACCTATCCAATTGCACCTCTATCTGATAGCCCTCACCTAAAACTTGCCGAGGCATTTATCGAATTTGTCTTATCCGATGAGGGACAGACAATATTGCATGGATATGGTTTTTGCTCACCTGTTATAATAGAAGATGAACTGATGCCAGAAGTCACGCCAGAAGTCACGAGCGAACCATTTGATGAATCCGAAGACAAAACAACATTCTGTGAATAGACCATCACTCTCGATTAGCAAAACACTCTTATTTGCAGTTAGTGCACTTGGTTTTTTGATGATGGCAATTCCGATTATTGTTTTAATTATAAACGGTGTTGCATCACGAGCATGGGAAGATCTTCCAAATTCTTCGACAATCTTCAATGCCATACTCTTGAGTTTTGCGTCGACATTAACGGTGATTTGTGTCACTGCAATTTTAGGGACACCGTTGGCTTATGTACTGTCACGTTACCGATTCCGTGGACGACGATTCGTCAGCTTATTTATTGAACTCCCGATTGTCATGCCACCAGCTGTTGCAGGGCTCGCACTATTACTAACCTTTGGTCGACGTGGCGTGATCGGTGCGCCATTATCCCAATTAGGTATTATTATCCCTTTCTCAATTGTTGCCGTGATTATCGCTCAATTTTTTATCTCAGCGCCTTTTTATATTCGCTCGGCACAGGTTGGATTTAGTGGCATTCCAACAGAAGTTGAAGATGCGGCGCGTGTTGATGGCGCATCAGGTTGGCGGATGTTTTGGTATATCACATTGCCGATGGCATGGCGTGCTCTTGTTTCTGGAATGATCTTAAGTTGGGCACGGGCACTTGGCGAATTCGGCGCGACAATTCTATTTGCAGGTAATTTAGAAGGGCGAACTCAAACGATGCCACTACTGGTATATAGTGTATTTGAACGCGATATCTCGGCGGCAATTTGGACAGGGCTGATTTTAATAATGCTTGCAATGATTGCCTTATTTTTATCGCAATGGTTTGCACAAGCCCAAGATAAATTAACGTGATAAAGGTTATCACACTTAATCTGCGCTATACCGCCAATCGTTGGCAAGAACGCTTCCCGATGATTATTGACTTACTTCATGCAGAACAACCTGACTTCATTGGATTACAAGAAGTTTCGCTAAAAGTCCAGCAAGCGCATCTCATACAAGGCGCACTGAATTATCTTAACACTAACCATCCGTATAAACTCCGTGTTGCCAACGACACCTTCGAGCCAGCCATTTTAGCCAATGCAATCCTGTCGCGTTATCCCATCATCAACCATGAACGCCTATGCTTGCCTCACAATTTTCGGATTGCACAACGTATCGTTGTTCACATTAATGGAACTGTCTTAAATATCGCCAACACCCATCTTCACCATAAACCCTACAATAATGAATCTATACGATTGCCGCAAATGAAAGCGGTCGTTGATTGGCTCAATCAGCAAACATCTGAGCGCATTATTTTGATAGGAGATTTTAATGCACGCCCTGAATCAGAGACAGTTGATTATGCACGGCAATCATTCCAATCAGCATATCATACGATTCACGGTCATGAACCCAAAAAAACATTTCCCACACCATTAATTGATAAAGACTTCAAACCGCGCACGATTGATTATGTCTTCTTTAACAACAATTTTCTGAAAGTCACTCATGCCAAACTTGTAGGGAATCAGCCACATCCAGACGATCCAACACTGTATCCCTCCGATCATTTTGGTGTATGTGCGGAATTTGACTTTTGATAAAGTCTTGACATATAGATAATCATCGATATAATAAAAGTATGAGTGTAAATCTTGTAACCTTCGCCAAAGCAATGGCAGACGATACCCGCCAACAAATGTGCAATCATTTGTGTTGTGTGTGGTTAAGTGTGAATGATTTGGTTGATGAACTAGGCGGGAAAGTGAAACAACCAACGGTCAGCCACCATCTTAAATGCCTTGAAGAAGCCAATCTCGTCCTTGTGCGTCAAGAGGGCAGGCAACGTTTCTACACACTCAATCAAGAGCAAATGACGATGTGCTGTGGATCACTTATTACAACGTTTGCGCCCGACTTTGCAGGGCAGGTTATCAAACCAGAATCGATTCTGACAGTAAAGTAACATCGCTTTTTTTTCGGCAAATATATCGATAATCATCAATATATAGGAGAAATACCATGTCAAACAAAACATATCGTAATCCCGGTGACTGCTGTGACGATAGTTGCTGTGGCGGTAGTGGCGGCAACGGCTAACCACTTATCATAACATCATAACGTGGGGGATGATCATATCTAAGATAGACATGAATCATCCCCTCCAACATCATCAATAGATTAAGTGATTTAAGTTTTGTTTAAGATACGCTCTTGAATCGTGCAAAACCGAGAATAATTGTTTATAAAGAGAGTCTGTCAATCAAAATCATCGGAGCAATTTATGAAACATCAAGTCCTTATTCTTTGTACAGCTAATTCAGCACGGTCACAGATGGCAGAAGGTCTCTTACGATCTATCGCAGATGGTCGGGTTGATGTATTTAGTGCAGGTGCAAAGCCCTCTAGCGTTAATCCGTTTGCAATACAGGCAATGCAAAAGCGCGGTATCGATATCACAGGACATACATCCGATTCAATTGAAAAATATCTCGATCAATCATTTGATTATGTGATAACAGTCTGCGATCATGCCGCCGAAACTTGCCCGATTTTCCCCGGCAAAGCCAACCGTATCCATTGGGGATTCCCTGACCCAGCGGCTGTTGAAGGCGATCAGGATGATATTTTGGCATCGTTTATCACTGTACGGGATGGACTTGAAGAAAAGCTTTCAGAGTGGATTACAACACTTACGTAAGTCCAAGTTGACTTTTCTCATATTCGGCACGTTCTAAACTTTTGCGAGCCGATTCAAAAAATGGATTCAATGTCATCGCATGTTGAAAATCCTCAATTGCAGCATCTAAATCACCGAGCCGTTGTTTGACCAATCCGCGGTTGTGATAAGGTTGAGGGTTTTTGCTATCTAATTGAATCGACCAATCAAAATCCATGAGTGCGGCTTGGTCATCTTTCAGTTGATAACATGCCCCACCACGAATATTATATAAATCGCTATCGCTAGGACTCAGACGAATTGCTTCGGTAGCATCATCACGTAACCCTGCCCAGTCGCCCTTTTCTGCACGAACCAATCCGCGCATCCGATACGCTTTATCAAATTTAGGTTTTAAGCGGATTGCTGTTGTCAAATCCCGAATAGCTTTGTCATAATTTTGACCATGATAAAAATGAGCCATACCCCGATTATAATACGGATACGCTGAATTAGGTGTGAGGCGAATAATCTCGGAGAAGGTTTGGATAGCGGCATAATAACTCTTAGAATTTAATTGATGCTCACCTGTGCGATAAAGATTTTCAATATCACGCTTAACCTGCTCGGGGTTAATGTGTGAGAGCATCGCATCAAACTGCTGAATCAATGACCACAATGTGCTCGGATAATATTTGATGCTTGATAGCTCGGCAATCCCTAGCGCACTGGATACCCCTAAAATTTCATCTAACTTAGGCGGTTGAACACCCGATGGTACTTGCTCCTCCAACACCAATGGTTTGCCATATACATCTAATACCATCCGTACAAAATGAATTTCTGGTGTACGCCCTGTTGCACGAATACGCTGGATGCCTGTTTGATACCGAAAGGGAGCTTGTAATTGTATATGATAACCCGCCCCTTTTATAAGCAATTTATCATCTACTAGATGAACCTTAACAACCTGACGATGTTGCCGTTGCTGAACTAAAACGCCAATAACTATCACAGCGATGATTGCACTCACCACCACAAGCCAGTCTTGTTCCATAACGCCAATCGTAGCAACTGCCCCACCAATAAGCACTACAATCGCGAACACAACAACCCACATCATAGATTGTTTTGATCGACGAAAATATCCCTCAATAGGTGGATGTTGATGTGCATTATACTGGTTCATTTTCAACGTCTCATGTTGTAACTTCCCTGCTTCTATTCTAATCGATTCTCAATAGAATGCACATTTTCACGCACTCACTTTTAAATTGAGAATAGGCAGTTAGCCTCAATTTATGCGATGATAACACTATCATCTAAAACAGATATTATCGGACATGCTATTATGAAACTAAAATATATTATTCTCGTGTGTCTATGGGGACTATTCATTGCTGGAGTGACATTCTTAGCAATGAAAACAACTCAAGGGCGATATGACTTTATTACTTATCATCACAACGCAGAGCGCTTAATAGCAGGTGAAACCCTCTATGGCAGTTATGTCAACCGATTTGATTACATATATCCCCCACTTCTAGCACAAAGTATTGCACCATTTACAACATTTCTGGATTTAGATGCAGTGTCAATGGGCTGGCATATCCTCAGCATTGCCGCATTAATGATGTCAGTGGGGCTTGTAAACCGCACCGTCAGCAACACAAAGCAACGATTCATGTTCTGGTTGATGCCTTTAATTTTCATACCCAATTATCAATCGATGTGGGTCGGACAAATCAGTATGATAATGTTGGTTTGTTTTACCGGAGCATGGTTCGCCTACAAGCAAGATCGTCCATTAATAACAGGTGGTTTGCTTGCACTTGCTACATGGTTGAAAGTTTATCCAGTCTTCTTAATTTTGTATTTTATGTGGCGACGCGATTGGAAAGTAGTTGCTAGTGCATTTGTTACAGGAATAGCACTTTTAACCTTACAAGTACTTCTAAGCGATATACCTACTATCACAACTTACTTTTTGGAAGTTTTACCCGGCCTCGCTAATAATGGACAAATGCCGGGCTTATTTAAAAATAGCTCCATCCTTGGCTTTACATTCAAGATGTTCACCGAAACATCCGATATTATCCCGCTGATCGATAGTCGCCCACTAGCATCAATCAGCCGTTGGATACTGACCGCAATCATCGTCGGCGGAAGTGCATTTTTCATCAGTCGTCCACAAAAGCAAAAAAACGAACATACAAACGAAGCACGTTTTGATCTTGAATACGGATTGGTCGTACTCGTGTCATTATTATTTGCTTCGACCTTATGGATATCGGGAATGTCGCCGTTGATTTTATGTTATCAACTCATCCTCAAGCAAAAGTTACGCCGCCAAACACGCCGTTTAGTGTGGCTATCATTTAGCATTGTATCGTTTTACTTCTTATATTTGCTAGCATTTCAGGTTGGTAATAAATTACATGCGCTGATTTTGTCGATGGGATTTTATGGGTTATTTCTGTTGTGGGTGTTATTGATACGACAGCTTCGACTGATCAATCGAGGGAGTATGTAGAGAAGGATTCGGAAACCCTCCTCTACAAAAAATCGACTATACGACATCCATATTTTCGATGATTTTGGTTGCGAATTCGCTGGTCTTAACTTCGGTTGCATTTTCCATTTGACGCGCAAAGTCGTAGGTCACAACTTTTTGTTCAATGGTCTTTTCATACGCTTTGGTAATCAATTCAGCCGCTTCAAACCAACGCAAGTGTTCGAGCATCATCACACCACTAAAGAGCAATGAACCGGGGTTCACTTTATCCAAGTTGGTGTATTTTGGAGCAGTCCCGTGGGTTGCTTCAAAGAGCGCGATTTCATCACCGATGTTTGCACCGGGGGCAATCCCCACGCCACCGACTTCTGCCGCAAGCGCATCACTAAGGTAATCGCCATTGAGGTTAGTTGTCGCAATAACATCATGCTCTTTTGGACGGAGTAACATTTTCTGGAACATAATATCAGCAATGGTGTCTTGAACCAAAATTTTACCTTCAGGAACTTTACCACCATGATTCGCTGCAACTTCTTCCCATGAAATTGTTTCATCTGGGAATTCATCTTTGGCTAATTCATAACCCCATTTTTGGAATGCGCCTTCGGTGAATTTTTGGATGTTACCTTTATGAACGAAGGTCACATTATCACGACCACGATCAATAGTGTATTGAATTGCCGCACGAATCAGACGTTTACTACCGAATTCGCTGATCGGCTTGATACCCAATCCAGCCCCTTCAAAGAAGCCAGTTGCACCAAGTTCTTCCCGTAGGAATTTCGCTAATTTTTCATTTTCTTCTGTACCAGATTCAAATTCGATACCAGCATAGATGTCCTCTGTATTTTCACGGAAGATAACAACATCCACGTCTTGAGGATTCTTAACAGGGCTAGGTACACCTTTAAACCAACGGACAGGGCGAATGCAACTATAAAGATCAAGTACCTGACGCAAGGTAACATTTAAACTACGGAAGCCACCGCCAACAGGGGTTGTCAAAGGACCTTTGATACCAATTTTATAATCGCGAAGTGCTTGGAATGTTTCTTCTGGCATATAATCGCCATCATACACATTGGCAGCTTTTTCACCAGAATAGATTTCCATCCAAGAGATTTTGCGTTTACCGCCATAGGCTTTTTCGACAGCTGCATCCCAAATACGTTTACTAGCGGTCATGATGTCATAACCAATGCCATCACCTTCGATAAACAGTAAAATCGGATTATCAGGAACATTCATCTTGCCATCGGTAAATGTAATTTTTTCGCCAGTTTCTGGCACAACAATTTTATCGTACGCCATATTAAAATGGTCTCCTTGATTTATCTTAGATTAATATATACATAAACGGGGAGATTATAACATAAATATTGATGCTTTTGATGCGTGAGAACTATCCAAATCATCAGCTTGACATTTTTGCCTGATCGGTTGAAATACTCATGCTATTTTGGTCAAATTATCACTTGCATTCTTAGCACAATCCACCAAAATGAGGTATATATTACGAATAAATCCTGTAGGAGATGTTATGGATACACCCCTGCCCTCCAACGATGAGTTAGAAGCATTTAGTTCGGCAGTTCCGTGGTCGCAAATCGAAGATCAGAAGCGCAACTTCAATAAGAGACTGAAAGAATTAGCAGACATAACCAGCGACGATAGCCTCCCACTAGAAGACCTTGCTGAGTCTACAGGAATTCCAATCACAACCTATCATGACTCCTACGAATCTGGCAATAGCATACTCGGTACAATCAATGATCAACAATATTTGTTAGCAAGTTTTGTCAGCAAACGGTATCGTAAAAGCCAACCCCTTCTAAAGAGCATCACACCTTATAATTTTAACCCCAGCGTGAATCATACCAATCTGCATGAAACTGATACACCCACTACAAAATTACGTTCATTGGGTGCAGAATTAGAATTAGGGTTATATCATCAAGATGGTTCACCACCCTCCGAAGATCAAATGCAAGGGTTTATCAATACCTATCGTACTCATGCTCACCGCTTTGGGATCACCCCGCAAGTTGATCGTGAAGCCTGTATGTATCAAGTTGAAGTTCACATCGCACCGAGTATCGGATATCATCGGATGCGCCAATCGCTTGATAATATCATGCATTCCCTTGTTTTAGCGGGGCAAGCCAATGACCTCTATACAGCCATCTCATCTGCGTATCCGATTTTGAGTGATTTTGCGCTCACACCAGACCCCAAAGTACAAACTGCTGTTGATGTCATGCAAGAGGTCAATAACGCCTTCCCACAATATTTAGAGAGTCTGAGCGCCGCCCATAAACGCTACAATATGAATCCAGAATCGAACTTTGTCGAGACATTCCGTATGCAAGGCTGTCATGTACATTTAGATATTGCAGGACGCTCGGAAGCATTGGGACTATTCACATTCTATACCATGCTTCATAGTGCAACCATGATTGCCAACAAAGCCATCCTCAAGGGTGGGCCATTTGTGAATGGCACATGTGATGCTGAGCTGTTATGTACTCGTGAATATTTACGAGGTACAACCGTCACGGGACGTTACTTAAATATACCGACCACACCCCATTTAACAGAATACGGACTCAAAAATTACACACATCTCTTGCAATCAAATCGAGCGAATGCGGCAGCTCGTGCGCTCTTATATGATGATTCGCTGGATTCACCTGTTTCGGTAATGCACAACCCGATTGGACGTGTCCGCCCTGATCTTGGTGGGACAAAACGAATTTGCACAATTGAAAGTACGGGGTTGCCAGTCAATATCAGTGCATCACGACAAGCAGCTGTCCTAACAGATCTCGAATTTACGCATGTATTGGTCGAAAATTATTTCCGCGAACACGGAACAAACCTCGAACCGATGCATGATGATCCGACACTCTTAGCCATCATTGGACCGCTTGAACAAACCACGTATCTGAGTTTGCAAAATCACTCAGATCGACATGGCATTAACATTGTACTTAAAACGGCAGCAGGTACGGAAATGGCTCTTCATGAATTTTATGAAATGAAGCGCATTTATATGCACAAATACCTGATCGACATCAGCGAAGTTACACCACGCGATATTGATGATGTCTATATGAGCCTACAGCGTATGTTAAATCCACCCAGTGGGCGTGTTGCCGAAACACCAGAACACTATATTTATGATAGTGCGCGTCGCAGTACTGGCAATTGGGGAGAAATCTTACGCAATGCCTTTATTGAAGAAGGTGGCACACCGGGCGATCACAACCCCGATGCTGTCCTTCGGGTGACTAATCGCGTACATCGCGCACTCGAAAAACGTTATAGTCTATAAGATTAATCAACACCTGTAAGGGTCACCCCTTACAAACTATAAGGAGATTCTATATGTCATCGCGCCCCAATATTTTGTGGTATTGCACTGATCAGCAACGTTTTGATACGATTGCGGCATTAGGTAATCAGCACATCAACACGCCAAATCTTGACCACTTCATGACAGAATCTGCAACCTTTACCCATGTCTATTGTCAATCACCGATCTGTACACCTAGCCGTGCAAGCTTTTTATCGGGAATGTATCCAAGTGCAATTGGGGTTAATGGTAATGGCTTCTTGTCATTTCCTAAACACAATGAAAACCGCTTGATTAGCAATGTACTCCATCAAGAGGGTTACGACTGTGGGTTAATCGGTAAATTGCATCTCGCCAGCGCATTCCTCAGGCGTGAAGAACGTGTCGATGATGGCTACAGTTATTTTCAATATAGCCACGATCACAAAGGTGGCAACGAGATGGGGAATGAGTATGTTGAGTGGGTAAAACAACAAGGCATCGACCATAATACGATCCTCAAAAAGCGAAGCATCATGTCCTTAGAAGAGTATCGTAATTCACAAAACAACAAAGGATTTGGTGGATTTATCGAACCAACAGCAGAACAAGATAATGTTCCACCTCATCTTCATCAGACCCATTGGTGTACAGAAAAGGCCATCGAATTTATCAAGCGCAATCGTGCCGAAGATACGCCATGGATGTTAAGTATCAACCCTTTCGATCCACATCCACCGTTTGATGCGCCATACAAATATTATAGCCAATATGATCCTGAAATGATGCCTGGTGCTCATTTTCAAGATGGAGACATAGAGCATCAACAGAAGTTAACCGATGCCAATATCGATTTTCAGAATGTCGCTCGTCACCCTGATGACTTACAACATAAACACCTTCAAGCCTCGTATTATGCAATGATTCAATTTTTGGATGAAGAATTCGGGCGCATTGTCGACTATCTGGATGAAACAGGACAACGTGAAAACACGATTATCATCTTCATGAGTGACCACGGCGAAATGCTCGGCGATCATGGTCTCTTATTAAAAGGATGCCGTTTCTATGAGGGCTTAGTCCGTGTCCCATTGATGATCTCATGGAAAGGACATATCGAGCCACAGCTAAGTCATGAACTCGTCGAATTGATGGACATTACCCCGTCGTTATATGAACTCATTGGGATGAAGATTCCACGCTATGTACAAGGGAAATCACTAGCTCCACTGATGAACGGCGACGCGACAACCCATCGAGATTTTGTCCGAAGTGAGCATTATGGCGCGACCAACTTTCCCGATCACACCCATGCAACCATGTATCGGGATAAACGCTGGAAACTCGTCACGTATCATCAAAAGAATCTGATGGAGCTTTACGATCTCGACAATGATCCGTGGGAACATCATGATTTATCCGAAAGTCCTGAGCATCAAGAAATTAAATGGGAACTTGTGCGTCAAAGTTATGATGCCACTGTCTATACACATCCTATGCAGATTGATGAGTACGGTCCGTTCTAATTCAGGTTAATCAATCACAAAACCGCCCTTGCTTAAAACCAGTTCGCGCGCATAATTCGAGTGCTGTTTGCCATTCAGAAAAAGTGGAGGTGAGTTTATGCACATTGTGATTTTATGCGCGACACAACGTGGTTATCGGTTTGCTGAACGATTATTTGAAATCGGACAAGGGCATACATTTACGGTATTCAGCTTTCGTGAAGAGCCGTGGGAACCTCCCTATCTCGATGATATTCAACAATTAGCGGATCAACATAACGCAACCTTTCATGAGTCGCGCAATGTGAACCACAAAAAATGGCATGATTTTTGGGATACAAACACTGTCGATTTGATGTTTATGGTTAGTTGGCGTTATCTCGTACCAGCATCCATTTACCAACGTGCAACACTGGGTTCATATGTCTTTCATGATTCATTGTTACCAAAATATCGTGGATTTGCGCCAACCGTCTGGGCAATGATTAATGGCGAAAAAGAAACAGGTGTGACATTATTTGAAGTTGTTGATGAAGTTGATGCAGGCGACATTATCGACCAGCAAACCGTCCTCATTGATGATGCCGACACAATTGCAAATGTCGTTGATAAAGTAACACAAGCCTATCTTGATCTCATCACAACAAACTTTGATTCACTTGTTAATGGCACAGTCGAACCAATACCACAAAATCATGGTGATGCGACATTTACTTGTAAGTGGACACCTAACGATAGCTTGATACAGTGGAATCGGTCATCACAAGACATTTATAATTTAATTCGTGCCACAACCCAACCCTACCCCGGTGCATTTTGTTATCTGGATGGTAAAAAACTCACGATTTGGTCTGCTGAATTACAAACTAGTCCTAGAGACTACGTTGCAAGGGTTGCAGGGCGTGTAGCAGAAATTTATAAAGGTGAAGGAACAGTCGTTTTGACTGGCGATAG
>Ga0070728_10003446_pt1 | contig 17490 bp, 11 predicted proteins | sample tdDd471_FD_66723 | JGI IMG/M metagenome (GOLD analysis project Ga0070728, IMG submission 66723) | Marine sediment microbial communities from the Atlantic coast under amendment with organic carbon and nitrate - tdDd47.1 | ecosystem: Environmental > Aquatic > Marine > Coastal > Sediment | place... | reverse complement strand
TCGGCCTTGAACTGGTCGTCACTCTCGGTCTGCAGCAGATCGATCAGGATCTGCTCTGACTCCTCGTCATCCATCTGGCACATGATGAAGACCGCATTGCGCCTCAACTCGCTGTTGGTCTCGGTACCGTCCAGGAGAATCTTCTTGAGGATCGGTTTGGCTCGCTCTGGATCCATGTGCATCAGCGCCTCGAGAGCGGCCACGCGGGTGGCCTCTCGTTCGTCTTCTCCGCTGGCTCGCTGGTGGGTCTCCCGCAGGGCATCGACCTCGCCCCGCCGGGCCAGTTCGCCGTTGATGCGCGCGGCCAGGGCTTCCGCTTCCTCGAGGGTCTCGACCTGGTGGTAGAGTTCGGCCTGCTGGTACAGCAACTCGAGGGCCACTCGCAGCTCTTCGGTGCGGCCCTGGCGGTAGCGGGCAAAGGCCTCCCAGTAGAGGCTGTTGCCGGCCAGATCATCACTCTCGGCCAGTTCACGCGATTCGGCGTATAGCTCAGCAGCCCGTTCGTACTCCGATTCGTTCAAGGCCTCGCGGGCCCGGCGGTAACTCTCGCGGGCTTCGTCCTCGTCCGCCGCAAATACGGTCGTGGTAGCCAGCAGGGCGGCCAGGAAGGTGGCGAAGAGAAAGGCCGTCAGGCCGGTGACCAGGTCGTTGCGGTGCCTGATCTTCGACAGCGCCTTGAGTGTGTTCTGGGTCTTCATTGTTCTTCCTCCGGTTGCCCGGATCGGTTCGACGGCTGAATCCGTCGCGATGATCCGGGATATTACAGCGCGTTCCGCAGCGGATCGGTACTCGACATCAGTCGCAGGCGATCGAGGGTGGAACGGTTCTCCAGTCCTTTGCGAATCCAGGCCATGTCCTGCGTGCAGTTCTCCCGGGAGATACCGACGATCTGGGCCAGCACCAGTTCGAGGTCCTCCAACAGACCGAGCATCTCGGTGTCCTCGGCCACCGGCGAGCCCATCAGCAGGCGCGTCTGCAGAAGCATACCGCCGGCCCATTCGGGCACCGGTGCCATGTCGGTGGAAGTGCAGGAGGTGGTCTTGAAGCCGGTCAGCAGGGCGTCCGCCCGGGCAAACAGATCGCTGGCCGCCAGCTGGTACACCAGCTGGTTTATTTGCCGGCTATCTGCCGCTGGTGCCGCCGATGAGTCCACGGTGTCGGTGGCTTCTGCAACCAGTTCAGTCTGTCCTGTCGCGGCGACGTCAGCACTCCGGGTGCCGGGGACGCCCGGTCCCAGGTCGCTGAATCTACCGATGGCGACGCCCAGTAGAAGAATGGCTGCTGCTGCGGTGGGCCACCAGACACGGCGGTCTTGCAGCGCACGACGCCAGAGCACGAGTCCGATCACCCGGCGTTCGGCCGTTCGGACAGCCTGGATCTGCTCCCACATCCGTTCACGGGGTGTCTCGGGAGGAGGATTGTGCAAGCGAGCCATGTCGTCCCGCAGCGTCTCGAATTTCTTGTCGTCCGTCATGTCATCTCCAGTCGGCGGTCACTGCTCACGAAGGGTCCGGACTCAGATCGAACCCGAAGCCGGTCATGATCTCCCGCAGGCGTCTGCGGGCTCGCGACAAACGAGCCTTGGCAGTGCCCACGGGGGTGTCCATGGCCGCTGCTATTTCCTGGTGGGTATATCCCTCCAGATCGTGCATCACCAGCACCAGCCGGTGGTTTTCGTCCAGTTCGGCGACAGCTCGGCCAAGCTGCCGCTCCAGATCCCGGTCCCGGTCGGGGGCGGCCCGGCCCAGATTGGCCAGATCCTCGTGGGTCGCCTCGTGGGCCCGTATCCGACTCCGCTTGCGCAGGGCCGTGATGATGATCGAGGTGGCGACGCGATGTAGCCAGCTGCTGAATGCGGCTTCGCCCCGAAACCCCTCCAAGCGGGCGAAGGCCCGGATGAAGGTGTCCTGGGTCAGGTCCTCGGCCAGGGTCGCGTCGCCGGTCATGCGGTAAGCCAGACGAAAGACCCGCTCCACGTGGCGTTCATACAGTTGCCGTTCGGCAACCGGGTCTCCGCTGATTATCCGCTGAATGAGTTGGCGGTCGTCCACTTGCCTCTCCCGAGCAGGCGTTCTGTCGTCGTTCCTGCGATCAAACCCTTAGACAGGTCTACTCGACCAAGGGTTGCGTCCAAGGTCCACGTTTTTCCTTGTTTTTTTTGTCCAGTGTGATAGGTTTTTGTGGAGCCTAAAAGTTTTGCCTTGTTGGGAAGCAGTGAGGGGATCAGTGGTCAGCGATGAGTGAACGCCAGCAGGTCAGTGCCAGTCTAGAGGACTATCTCGAAGCCATTTACCACACGGTTGAGGCCAAGGGTGCCGCCCGGGCCAAGGACATCGTGATGCGCATGGGCGTGCACAACTCGTCGGTCACCCAGGCACTTCGTTCCCTGTCCGAAAAGAAACTCGTCAACTACGCCCCGTATGATGTGATCACCCTGACCGACAGTGGCCAGCAGATCGCCGTGGATGTCGTGTGCAAGCACGAGACGTTGCGGGAGTTTCTGACCAAGGTCTTGGGTCTGCCGCCCGCTGAAGCCGACGCCGGCGCCTGCCGCATGGAACACAGCATCAGCGGCTCGATTCTGGATCGGTTGATCAAGTTCGTGGAGTACTTCGAGACCTGTCCGCAGAACGACGTGTTCTGGGATGATGAAGCGGGTTACTTCTGTAGCCAGGGCGAGAGTGGCGATGACGGGACCGGGAAGAAGGGCACTACCTGCGGAAGGGATGTCTGCGGGCACGGTCTGGATCTGTCGGGATTGACAGCGAAGTCCGGAGGCGCTGATACGCCTGCCGGCACACCGGAGGACTAGCATGCCGTTGACCATGGTCCGCGAGGGCGCCCGCGCCATCCTGCGTTCCATCGAAGGCGGACACCAGCTGCGTAGCCGCTTGGCCGCCCTGGGTCTCTTCCCCGGCACCGAGCTGGAAGTGGTGCACAACTCGGGGCACGGCCCTTTCGTGGTATCGGTCCGGGGCTGTCGTATCGCCCTGGGCCGCGGCATGGCCACGCGCATCGAGGTGGACAAGGAAACGGATTGACCGGGATGGCCCGGTTTTTTTTATAGACGGAGTTTGTAGTGGCAAAAACGTCCAGCAAGACTTTCGCCGTTGCCCTGGCCGGAAACCCCAATTCTGGCAAGACCACCATATTCAACAATCTGACCGGTGCCCGGCAGCGGGTGGGTAACTACCCCGGTGTGACGGTGGAGATCAAGGAAGGCACGCTGCGACGCGGAGACCTGCACCTGAAACTCCTGGACCTGCCTGGTACCTACAGTCTGAGCGCATTCAGCGAAGAGGAGCTCGTTGCCAGGGACTTCCTGCTGAACCACGCGCCCGATGTGGTCGTCAATGTGGTGGATGCCTCGAACCTGGAGCGCAATCTCTATCTCACCACCGAGCTGCTGGAAACCGGCTTGCCCATGGTCGTGGTGTTGAACATGAGCGATACGGTGCGGGACCGGGGGGAGGTCCTGGACATCGCGTTGCTGGCCGAGCGCCTGGGCGCACCGGTGGTACCGGCGGTGGGGCATCGAGGCGAGGGGATGGATGGGCTTTTCGAAGCCATCACCCGGGTGATCCTGCTGCACGATCCGGACGCCCGGAGTACCGGTGCCTGCGCACCTCTCGAGCCGGGACAGATGGCCCTCGGCGGCATCGATACGTCCACGGGCCAGGCCAGGGTCGATTTTGGTGAGGAGACCGAAACGGTCATCGACGACCTGAGCAGGTATCTGCCTCCGGGAGACCGTCGCTGGCGGGCCATCAAGTTGCTGGAAAACGACAAAGAGGTCCTCAAGGACCTGCCGACTCTGGAAGACCGGTCCGCCGTCGAGGCCCTGGTCTCCGAGTTCGCCAGAGGCCGCTCCGACGAAGCCGATACCTTCCTGGCGCGGCGGCGTTACGAGTTCATCGGCCGGCTCTGCAATGGAGTCGCTCACGGAGTGCGCCGTAGCACGACCACCTTCAGCGACCGGCTGGATCGGGTGGTCATGCATCCGGTCTGGGGAGTGCCCATCTTCCTGGCCATGATGTTCGTGGTGTTCAATCTGACCTTCCGTCTGGGCAATCCCCTGATGGACATCATCGATCTGGGCTTTTCGAGTTTGGCGGAGCTCGTGACCGGATTCTGGGCCCCGGGCTCCGAGAACCCGTTGAAGTCGCTGCTGGTCGACGGCATCATCGGCGGTGTGGGCGGCGTCATCGTGTTCCTGCCCAACATCGTATTGCTCTTCCTGGCCATCGCCGTCCTCGAAGGCACCGGCTACATGGCTCGGGCGGCCTTCGTGATGGATCGCTTCATGAACAAGGTGGGATTGCACGGCAAGAGCTTCATCCCCCTGCTCATCGGGTTCGGTTGCACGGTGCCGGCTATCATGGCCACCCGCACTCTGGAGACTCGCCGCGATCGACTGATCACCATGATGGTGCTACCGCTGATGAGTTGTGGCGCACGCCTGCCTATCTATGCCCTGCTGATTCCGGCGTTCTTCGCGTTGAAGTGGCAGGGTCCGGTGCTGTGGCTAATCTACGTCACGGGTATCGTGCTGGCCTTACTGGGAGCTCTGCTGATGCGGGCCACCCTTTTCCGCGGCGAGAACACTCCCTTCATGATGGAGTTGCCGCCGTACCGTATGCCGACCCCGGCCAGCTTGCTGATCCAGATGTGGACCCGGGCCTGGCTCTATCTCAAAAAGGCCGGCACGGTGATTCTCGGAGCGGCGATCATTCTCTGGTTCTTGACCTTCTATCCCAAACCGCCGGCGGATCATGTGCCGCCGTTCGAGACCGGGATTGCCGGCTCGACTGAAGTCGCCGACGGTAGCGTCGTCGTTCACGGTCCTCTGGCCTACGCCGAGATGACCGACCCCAACGACCGGCGTGCCGTGGAACTCAGCTACTCTATTGCCGGACGTACCGGACGGTTCCTGGAACCCGTGCTGTTGCCCATCGGTTTCGATTGGCGCATCGGCACGGCATTGATCGGAGCGGTGGCGGCCAAAGAGGTGTTTGTGGCCCAAATGGGCATCGTGTTCGCCGTTGGCGAAGCCGACGAGACCTCCGAGGATCTGCGCACCCAGTTGCGGAGCAAGTACTCGCCGCTGGTGGGCTTCTGTATCATGCTCTTCGCCCTGGTGGCCACGCCGTGCATCGCGACCTTCGCCATAACCCGGCAGGAAGCGCGTTCGACCACCTGGGCCCTGGCGCAGAGCTGGGGGCTGACCCTGTTGGCCTGGGTATTGACCTTTGCGGTCTACCAGGTGGGCATCCTCATGGGACTCAGCGGCCTGACCCGGGGAGGCGTCGGATGAGCGGAACCGTTGAGATACTGATCATCGGGGTCATTGTCGGCAGTGCCGTGGTCTGGGCTCTGCTTTCGGTATGGCGCAGCTGGCGCACGCGCCAGGTGTGCTCGTCCTGTGCCTCCAGTGGAGAATGCCCCGTCATGGAGCATCCCTCCCAGCTGGGGGATCTCTCCGAATCGGTACGGGAAGGGGACAACGGAACAGTGGCCACTCCGTGCTCGGCCGGTGCCCTGACCTCGGCGACCGAGGAGGCGGCGAAATAGAACGCCGCGAAGACGCCACGTACACCCGGCTAGTCGCCGGTACGGTTCCGCGATCTGGCCCTATAAGTACCATCTTTACTACAGTATTTTGCCGAATATGCCGATCCCTTGAATGAATCTCGCCCAAGGTGATTTGCCACTCCAGAAGGTTGGTCCGAAGGGCAGTAATTGCCCGTCGAACCATATGCCCTGTGGGGACAGGGACTGCCCGTGGAGGGACTCGATCAATGTCGCGACGCCCACAACGCCCAATCGCACCGAATATCCACGGTCCCAAGGACCCAGAGAATGCCCCTAACGAAATCGGTCAAGAACTTGCACGCGGCTCCCAGGACCTGATCCAGGCCTTGCAGCGTGCGCGTAACCAGAGCCAGCTCTATGAGGGAATATTCACCGACTCCCGGGACGCCATCTGCATCATCGATGGTCAGACGCTTCGTATTCTGGAAGCCAATGCGGCCGCCGGTCGCCTGCTGGGCTGCACGCCCGTGGAGATCGTCGGCCAGTCCTACTTGCAGTTCCACAGCGATGAGACCCGCGACGAGGCCGGTGAGCGACTCGAGCAGATGAGTACCGCCGGAGGAATCACTTCCCTGCGCAGCGAACTGGATCGGGTCGATGGCGGTCGGGTTCCGGTGAGCATCTCCGCACACATGCTGAGAGAGAGTGAAGACAGTCGGGTCGTGGCTTTCATCCGGGATATTACCGGCTGGGTCGCCCAGGAAGAGTACCTGCGCGAACTGAACGAATGCCTCGAGATCCGCGTCAGCGCTCGCACGCTGGAGATCCGGCGCTCCAACGAGGAGCTGGAAAAGGCGATCAGCCAGGCCAATCGTCACGCCTTCGAGGCCAAGTCCGCCAACGAGGCGAAGAGTCTGTTCATCGCCAACATGAGCCATGAGATCCGCACGCCCCTGAACGCCGTCATCGGTATGATGGATCTGCTGCTGGATACCGACATGGACAGCCAGCAACGTGAGACGGCGGAGATCGTCGCCCGGAGCGCCCGGGCCCTGAACGGGGTCATCAACGACATCCTCGACTTCTCGAAGATCGAATCGGGCAAACTGGAACTCGAGACGACGGTTTTCGATCTGCCCAAACTGGTATCCGAGGTTCTGGAGACCTTCGCGTTCCAGGCCGAAGAGAAGGGGCTCGAGTTGCGGGGTCGACTGGCGGAGAATCTGCCGACGTATCTGCGGGGCGATCCGGGCCGGATGCGCCAGATCCTGATCAATCTCATCGGTAATGCCCTGAAATTCACGGAGGAGGGCAGCGTCTGTGTGGATGTCAGTGTCGCCGCCGACCGTGAACGCCGGGTGAAGGTGGCCTTCGCCGTCATTGACACCGGAATCGGCATCGCGCCGGACAAGCGCCGCGCCCTGTTCGAAGCCTTCACCCAGGCCGATCCGTCGACGACCCGCAAGTATGGGGGAACCGGTTTGGGACTGAACATCTCCCGCCAGCTGGTGGCGAAGATGGGGGGCATTCTCGAGGTGGACAGCATGGAGGGCAGTGGATCTACCTTCCGCTTTGTGGCCCGCTTCGAGAAGGCAGGGCAAACCCAGATCGAGGAGCTCATCGAGTCAGGCCGCCGGACCGGCGAGATCGGTCTGCCGCGAGATCACGCACTCAGGGAAAGAGCGGAGGATCTGCGTATCCTCGTGGTCGAAGACAATCTGGTGAACCAGCGTGTCGCCATCGGCACCCTGCGCAAGCTGGGGTGTGATTGCGTGACCGCGGATGATGGACTGAAAGCGCTGACAATCCTGCAGCAGGAAGATTTCGATCTCGTCTTCATGGACATCCAGATGCCGGATTTGACGGGCCTGGAAGTGACGCGCCGGTTGCGTGACCAGGGAGGCGCCGGTCGCAATTGCGACGTGCCGATCATCGCCATGACCGCCCACGCAACCAGCGGCGATCGCCAAGCCTGTCTGGATGTGGGCATGGATGACTACGTGGCCAAACCCATCAGCGTCCAGCAGGTGCGTGATGCCATGTTGCGGGTCTTCGAGAAGGTCGAACAACAGGTTTGATCAGGGTTGCTCTCCGTTCCAGGAGTGAACGGACCACCAGCGCCGTAGGATTCCCCACCGACGCGATAGTGACACGCCGCCGAGATGGCGGCGGCGTGTCACGCGATTCTTGCGCAGCGACCATCACGCAGTCCTCCCGTTCACCGAGACGAACCTTGCCTGTCGAGTCGCCCGTCTGCCATGATGTCGGCACCGGAACCGGCGAATCACCAGCAGGAGCGTGCGACGGCGATGATCGATATCCTCATCATTCTGGCCTACTTCGTGGGAATCATGCTGGTGGGTGTCGTGTCCCGGACGGGCAAGGATGCTTCGGCCGAGGAGTTCTTCATCAGTTCGCGCTCGTTGCGCTGGCCTTCCATCGCCTTCTCCACAATTGCCACAAACATCCACGCAGGGCACTTCCTGGGCATTGCCGGTTCGGCCTATCTCTACGGGTTGGCCCAGGCCAACCTGGAGATCAACGCGGTCATCGGCATCCTCATGGCGGCTTTCGTCTTCGTACCGCTGTATCTGAGAATGAAGGTCATGACCATCACGCAGTTCTTCGAGCAGAAGTTCGGGGCACGCGTGGCCACCACCTACTCGGTGCTGACGATGGTGCTGTACGGCTTCCTCTACCTGGGAACGACGTTATTCTGGGGAGCCTACGCCGTAGATGCACTTTTTCGGGCACAGGTGGGATTCATTCATCCGGATCCGGCGATCCGGATCATGATAATGATGGTGGCCCTCGGCCTGTTCTCGGCGATCTATACGGTGCTGGGCGGACTGCGGGCGGTGGTGCGAACCGACGCCATCCAGTTCGTGCTACTGGTCGCCGGTGGTCTCGTGGTGACCTTTCTGGCGGTGGATCGTCTGGGTGGCTGGGGCGAGCTCTACAATCGGACCAACCTGATGCACCTGCACTTGCCGGCGGACCATCCCAAGTTACCGTGGACCGCAGTGGGCGCCATGCTGCTGTTGAATCTGAACTACTGGGGCAGCAATCAGATCATCCTGCAACGAGCCCTGGCCGCCCGCACGGTGAAGGATGCCCAGGTGGGGCTACTGGCCGGTGGCGTCCTGAAGTACATCACCGCTCTGATCACCGTCGTACCGGGTATTGCGCTGGCGGGGATCCTGGCCGACAATCCCCTGAATGACCCGGATCAGGCCTATCCTACCCTGGTGAACCTCCTGCTGCCCGTTGGCCTGCGGGGCTTGGTTCTGTGCGGCCTGTTCGCGTCACTGATGAGTTCGGTGGATTCGATCTTCAACTCGGTGTCGACGCTGTGGTCGGTGGATATCTATCGGCGTCGGATTCGGCCCCAGGCCACCGATCGTCAGGTCGTGTCCATGGGGCGCAAGGCCATCATGGCCACTCTTGTTACCGGGCTCAGCTTCGGATTCCTGCAAGCCTACATCAAGTTCAGCAACCCCGAGTTCGCCTTGACCCACTGGTTCAACGACATGTCGTATTACATCAAGGTAGGCTTCGTGATTCTCATCATGTCGGCGGTCTTCCTGTACCGGGCTCGCCCCGGCCTGGTGCTGACCATGATGCTGCTGACTATCGGCGTCAAATTATTACTGGAGCGCCTGCTGCCGAACGTGGCCTATTTCAATATTACCGCGCTGACCATCCTGATCGGATTCGCCTGCGTGGCCGGAGAAGCGTGGTGGCGTAATCGGCGGGGAATCGAGTGGCGGTCGATCTGGCATGTAGACGACCGGAGAACAGCCTGTTATGGAGCGGCGTTGGCGGCGTCGCTGGCTGCATTGCATGTAATATTCCACTGATGAAGCATTGATGTGGACAAGTAACAGGCGGGTGTCAGCGACACCCGCCTGAAATACAAGCAGGCCTAGCGATACAGTCCCTTGACCGCACCCCAGGCGTTGATCTCGGTATCAACCGTACTGGGCTCCAGATACAGGAAGAACGGCACGTCGTTGCCATCGCCGAAGTCTCCCCAGGGACCGTTGATTCCATCGAGGGACACGATACGTTGACCGCCGGCGTAGTCGTCAGCGCCCTCGCCGTAGCAGAAGGCGAAAGCGCACTGACGTTCGACCGTGGTGTAGGCCACGACCTTGTACATGCCCGCCGGTACGACAAAGTCCTCGGGGAAGGTGAACACGAGCCAGTCGGTAAATACGTCCGCCGGCAGGACCGTCGTCGCCGTGGTCAACTGGTATCCCTCTTCGTCGATGAGGGCGACGTGGATCTCGTCACCAGCGACCATGGATGGGACATTTCCGTTGGGATTGCCGGTGACCCGGAACATGAACTCGACGCTGAGTACGGCCGAATCGCACTCGAGTGTCACGGTCTGGCCCTGGCCTATGTTGGCGCCGTCATGGCGCAGGCCGAACCAGGCCCAGCCGCCACCGCAGCCGGCTTCCAACAGTTCTGGGCAATCGTCGGCCATGGCGGGGATCGTACCGAGTATCAGAATCGACAGGACGAGTAGCGGACTACGAAGCGTTCTTAAGTATTGCATGGTTTTCCCTCCGTTGCAGATGGAGCGAGCACGCATCCCCCGAGCGTATTGCTCACACCGAAGCTGGAATTCCCTGGGGCGTTATTAATTCAGCGGGAATTCGGATGCGACTATACCAGATTTAGAGATTCAGTGCAGCTAGATAATCAATGGTCTGCTTGCTGGAGGCCAACAGCGGCCTGCCACATCTACAGATACCGCCAATATGTCATGACAGTAACAGTGTCGAACACGTGAATGATTCTGTATATTGTATACAGGGTGGGCGTCGGAGACAAGATAGGTTCATGTAAATACATGTATATCTACCGCTTAACTTCTATTCGGCAATCTGGCTTTACGCCCCAGATCCTTGGCATACGTCCTGCATTATCCTCCTCGAGAAAATCGACACTCGACGGCTGCGGCTGTTCGATGAGACCGGACCAGGGAGGTCACCATGAAGAATCTGACAGTCAAAGCCATGGAAGTCCTGCAGAAAGCACAGTCCAGGGCGTATGAGATGAAGCACACCGAGCTGGAACCTTTGCACCTGCTGTGGGCCCTGCTCTCCGAGACCGGTCTGGCCACCAGCGCCTTGCGGAGTCTGGAACTGGACCCTGGACTGATCACCCGCACGGTGGAGCAGGAGCTGGCCAACCTGCCCGTTGCGGCTCGGCAGGATATCCCGGATCCCAGCCGTGAATCGCAGATACTCCTGCTGGAGTCCGGCAAGCTGGCCAAGGATTCTGGAGGCATGGTAGGGACTCGCGAATTGTTGCTGGCTCTGGCGGCCGATAGCGGCGCGGCAGGTAGCTTGCTGAGAACCTTCGATGTGAATGGGGATCAGCTGATGCGGGCGCTGCGGCAGACAGGTGGCGACACCGCCTACGACGGCGACGATGAGTCGGTCGCGGACGCCGGACAGGAGTCGGCGTTGGGTAGGTATGCCCGCGATCTGTGCGCTGAGGCCCGTGCGGGCAATATCGATCCCATCATCGGTCGGGATGAGGAGATCCGGCGCGTGGTGCAGATCTTGAGCCGCCGGACGAAGAACAATCCCGTGCTCATCGGGGCCCCCGGCGTGGGCAAGACAGCGGTGGCCGAAGGACTGGCGCGGCGCCTGGTCGAGGGTGACGTACCCCAGGGGCTGCGGGACAAACGCTTGCTGGCTCTGGACCTGGGCGCTCTGATTGCAGGCACCAAGTTCCGGGGCGAGTTCGAGGACCGGTTGAAGAAGGTGATCCAGGAGGTCACCGAGCAGGACGGCCAGGTGCTGCTGTTCATCGACGAGATGCATACCCTCGTGGGAGCCGGCGCCACCAGCGGGGCGATGGATGCCTCGAACATTCTGAAACCGGCTCTGGCCCGGGGCGAACTGCATTGCGTCGGCGCCACGACCATCGACGAGTATCGCCAGCACATCGAGAAGGACCCCGCACTGGAGCGCCGCTTCCAACCCGTGCCGGTGGAGGAGCCGACCTGGGAACAGGCCATAGCGATCTTGCGGGGACTCAAGGATCGGTACGAGGTGCATCACGGCATTCGCATCACCGACGGCGCCCTGGTGGCCGCGGTGAAACTCAGCCAGCGCTACATCTCCGACCGCATGCTGCCGGACAAGGCCATCGATCTGATGGATGAGGCCGCGAGTCGCCTGCGCATGGAAATCGACTCGGTCCCCGCCGAGGTGGATGACCTGCAACGGCGCGTGAACCAGCTGGAGATGGAGCGATTGGCCCTGGAGAAGGAGACCGACCGGTCCGCCGTGGTCCGGCGCCAGGCCATAGACAAGCAGATCGCCGACCTGCGCGACGAGTTGGACCAGGTACAGGCTCGCTGGGAGCAGGAGAAGGAAGCCATCGACGCCATTCGCGCCCTGCAGAAGATGCAGGAGGATCTGGTGCTGGAAACGGACGCGGCCGAACGCCGGGGCGATCTGGCCCGGGCCTCGGAACTGAAATATGGCAGCCAGGCGGCCCTGGCGCAGGAGCTGCAGGCCGCCCACGCCGAGTTGACGAGAGTCCAGGGTGATCACCCGCTGCTGCGCGAGGAGGTGGAAGACGAGGACATCGCCCATCTGGTGGCCAAATGGACCGGTATTCCGGCTCAGCGCCTGGTGGAGGACGAGATGGCCAAGCTGCGCGAACTGGAACGGCGTCTAGGTGCCCGTGTCGTAGGTCAGGACGACGCGATCGGACGGGTGGCACGCACCATTCGCCGGGCTCGAGCCGGATTGACCGATCGTGATCGCCCGCTCGGTTCGTTTCTGTTTCTCGGCCCCACCGGAGTGGGCAAGACCGAGCTGGCCAAGGCTCTGACCGAGCAGATATTCGGCGACGACACGCACCTGATCCGGCTGGACATGTCCGAGTATATGGAGCGCCACGCGGTCAGCCGGATGATCGGTTCGCCTCCCGGCTACGTGGGGCACGAGGCCGGCGGTCAGTTGACCGAGGCCGTGCGTCGGCATCCCTACAGCGTGATCCTGCTGGACGAGGTGGAGAAGGCCCATCCCGAGGTCATGAATGTATTGCTGCAATTGCTCGATGATGGTCGGCTGACCGACGGTCAGGGCCGCGTGGTGGATTTCAGCAATACCCTGGTCATCATGACGAGCAACCTGTGTCAGGGGGTGGTATTCGAGCCACCGATCGGCGGCGATGACTCTGCTCTGGAAGCCGAACTGGCCGCGGACCATGAGCGCCGGGTGCTCGAGGAACTGGTCGGCCACTTCCGGCCCGAGCTGCTCAACCGGGTCGACGCCGTGGTCAGATTCAATAGTCTGGGTGCCGAGATGATCGGTCAGATCGTTCGGCTGGAGCTGGCCAAGGTCGCCGCCGCCTTGACGGAGCAAAATATCTTCCTGACCGTCGACGACAGGGCCATAATGCGCCTGGCAGCCGCCGGCTTCGACCCGGCCTTTGGTGCTCGACCGGTGAAGCGGGTCATTCAGCGGGAGGTTCAGGACCGTCTCGCAGACCTGATCCTCGCCGGCGAGATCTTGCCGGATCAGGAGGTTCGGTTGACTGCCGACGATTCCGGCTTCGATCTGATGCCGGTACCCCGGATGGCCATGTCCGGCGCATGACGCAAAGCAAGTGCAGAGGGCCGCTGTTTCGTTCGTGGCAACAGCGGCCTTGCCCGGACTCCGGTTATGTCGGATGCTTGGACCTCTCTGTCCCGTTCACCATAGCCGGAGCGTCGTATGGCCAAGCGCACGAGAAAGCCACAACCTGCCGCCGGGATCCGATTCCTTGAACGCGATCGCCTGATCGGCGTGGGTCTGCTGGGAGCCGTTCTCTTCTTCGTGAGACTGGGCGCCCAGTATCTGAACCCCAGCAACACCCGGTGGCTCCTGGGCAACCCCGATTCGGCTGTGTATCAGCTGGGCTGGCAGTTCTTTCGCAACGAGGGCTGGCACTGGCCCCTGGGTTGGATGGACGGTTACCTCTATCCTGACGGTAGCTCCGTAGCGCTGACCGATTCGCTGCCCTTGCTGGCGCTGCCTTTGAAGCTGCTGTTGTTCATGATTCCCACCGATTTCCAGTACTTCGGATTCTGGCTGCTCGTGACCCATGTGCTGCAGGCTGTGTTTGCCTACCTGGTTGTGCGCCGTTTCGTGGTTCGCTTTCCATTGCGATTGCTGGCCACGGCTCTACTGGCCTTGGCGCCGGCGTTTCTGAATCGGGACGGCCACATCGCCTTGAGCAGTCACTGGGTGCTGCTGGCGGCGCTTTGGCTCTATCTCGATGTGGAGGGCGCCTACCGGTGGCAGCGAGTGTTGGCCCGGTGGGCGGTACTCGTCGGCGTGACCTGCTTGATCCACGCCTACCTGGCGCTGATGGTCGCAGGCCTGGCCGCCGCCGGTCTGGTGCGAGACTGGTGGCCTGATCGGCGCCTGTCGTGGCAGCGACTGCTGCTCTCCCTGGCCGGATTGTTAGCCGTGATGGCCGTGGTCTGGTTCTCAGTGGGCTACCTCGAGGTGGGCGATGCCGCCAGCATTTCGGGGTCGGTGTATGGAACGTCTGCGCTGAATCTGAACTTCGCCTTCAACGGCCAGGACGTATCACGGCTACTGCCCGATCTGCCGGTCGCCATCGAAAACCGGTTCGAGGGATTCAACAGCCTGGGAATGGGCGGATTGATTGCGGTCGTGGGGGCGTTGGTCCTCGTCGCAAGGCGGCGCTCGCTTCCCTGGTCGCTGAAACGTCACCTGCCGCTGATGGTTCTGCTGGCGGGCTTCTTCCTCGTAGCGGTGACCCATCGTCTGGCCTGGGGCGACCGCGTGCTCCTGGACGGAGCCTTACCCCAGTGGTTGATCGCCTTCCTGAACCCTTTCAGAGCCAGTGCCCGATTCATCTGGCCGGTCCACTACGTGTTGCTGGCGGCGGCGATCTCGGTGGTGGCGCGCCTTGGCCGGCAGCGCTGGCTACCTGCGATCCTGGCTGTGGGCCTGGTGTTGCAGGTAGTGGACCTCGGCCCCCTCCTGGATCGGCGTGACGCTTACGCCGAGCGGAACTGGCAGACACGCATGCGTTCCCGGCAGTGGGAGAGGATGGCCCCCCACTTCGACAAGCTGTTGTCCTACCCGCCCAAGATGCAGAACACTTTCCAGCCGAATGACTTTATCGACCTCGCGCTATGGGCCCGCGAGCATGACATGCCCACCAGTGCAGGTTACGCCGCACGCCAGTTCCACTCCGACGTCATGCACGGTGTGGCCTTCATGAAGGATCTGATGTACGGGCCGGCCACCGATCCGGATGCAATCTATGTCATGCGCAACAGCTACTTCGCGTGGAAGTGGCGCGAGCTGCAGGAACGATTCACCTGTACGAACATCGACAACTTCGTCGTCTGCTTCGCCGAAGGCGCGAGCTACCTACCGCCGACCTCGTATCACGTCGAAACCATCGAACTGGCCGACTACCTGGCGACTTTCGGCGACCGAACCGTGTTTCTGGCTGCCAAGGGACAGGCTCGACGCCGACTGGGCGACCGGGCCGAGGCCGTGCTCGACGCCATGGGTTCACGTTACCGCGAACTGGACGAAACCGGTTCCTGGGTGATGATCCTGCACCGCGGCCGCATCGTCTTCGAGGACGTTCAGAATGGACAGAAGATACTGATCACCGCACCTGTCGGCGGAACCATCGAAACCCTGCGGCTGAAACGAGAGCTTTGGTTCGTCTCGTCGGGTTACGACGTCGGTGACGCGGCGTCTTTGCAGCTGGATAGACGGGAGATGTACTTCAATCGAGATGGTTTGAACATCGCGGTGCTGGACGACAACGAGAACCTGATCGAAGCGGCGGTTTTCGAGACCCACAAGCAGAGTCTTGGCCATGTCTTCTCACTGAAGAAAACACCTCATTCAGCCGGAGTTGATTCGAGATGATGAACGGAAGCCGGTTCCCGTCGAGTTCGTGCCTGTGGGCGGTGGTCCTGGTCTCGGCCACTTTGGTCGGACCGATGCCGGTGCAGGGTTCGGACGGCGTGGTTCTCGAGAATTTGATGATCACCGTGACCGACGAACGTCCGCGAGAGTTCATCTATACGGACAAGGGTGCGGCCCACCTGGCCGGCGAAGCGGTGGGACCCGATACCCGCAGCTACCACGGGTTCTACATCGCCATGCACGAAGTACTCGACGGCTGGGTGCTGCGGCTGCAAGACGGCACGGAGCTGGGGCCGAAGACGGCCTTCGCCGCCGACGTGATGCCAGACCAGATGATCCGCAGACACCGCTTGCCCGGTGGCGAGATCGTCAGTGAGACGGTGCAGCTATTTGACGGTGAGAACGGATTCAGGGTCGTCTACGACGGAGTGCCCTCGGGGGCGTTCGAGCTCGTGCCCCGGATCGACATGCGTTTCCTGTGGCGGGTCGGCAAGCCCGCCTACGAGATCCGCTGGGAGGACGGGATGCTGCTGGCCTGTCGGCAGGACGCCCTGCAGGAGGACCCAGACCCCGCCCACCCGGCTTGGCTGGCTATCGCCGTGCGAGGCGCAGACGGGTTCCGGCCCGACGGACGGCACGTGACGGTGAACTATCCCAAGAGCCAGGCCCGCGAAGCGATGGCTACCGCATCGCCCTACCTGCCCGGATCGATCACCGGCCGGATTCCGCCGCGCATCCCCGATGGCAAGGTTGAGGTGGTCTTTGCCGCAGACGTGACTGCCGCTGCGGCGGGCGAGAGGGTCCGGCGTCTGCGATTCGAGGCCAGCGCTCTGGTCAAGCAGCGACAGGAACGACTGCGGCAGTTGATCGCCGCGACGCGGATCCGCACCGGCAACGAAACCGATGACCGTGCCCTGGCCTGGGCACGAGTATCCCTGGATAACCTGATCATGAACCAGCGGGGCCCGGGCATCTACGCGGGTTTCTACTGGTTCACCACCTACTGGGGCCGCGACACGTTCATCTCCCTGCCCGGGGCGTGCATTACATCCGGCGATTTCGAGACCGCACGAACCCTTTTGCGGGGATTCGCCGAGTTTCAGAACATGGATCCGACCAGTGACCGCGCAGGGCGATTGCCCAACTTCGTGACTGTGGATCAGGTGCAGTATGCGAGCATCGACGGCACCTGGTGGTTCGTGCGGGCCCTGGACGAGCTGTGGCGGGCCTCGGGGGACGATGCCTTCGCGGCGGAGATGGCGCCGGTGGTGAGCAGAGCGGTCGCGGGCGCATTGCAACACGGGGTGGATGCCGAGCTGTTCCTGACCCACGGCGACGGCGAGACCTGGATGGATGCCGGTGGAGAGGATCATCCTTACTCGCCCAGGGGCAACCGTGCCGTGGAAGTGCAGGCTCTCTGGCATCGAGGTTTGTTGGCCGCCGCTCGTCTTGCGGAACGTTTCGGATCCGCCGCTGGCGATATACAGTCGCCCGATGCAGCCGAAGCAGCGCGACTGCGAGAGCTCGCCCAGCGTCTGGCCGGTGAGTTCCACGCCCGGTACTGGGACGGTCGACGTCTCGTGGATCATCTGAACGCGGATGGATCCCAGGATCACCAGCTGCGTCCCAATGGCCTCCTGGCGGTGCTGGCCTCGCCGACACTCTTCACCGCGGAACAGCGATCGGCCGTGACGGACATGAATGCCGAGTTCCTGGTCCGGGCCTGGGGAGTGATCTCCCTGACCGAGGCTGATCCGGCTTTCCATCCCCGTCACCTGGATCTGCAGAATTACTATTACGACGAGGCCTATCACAACGGCGACCTGTGGTTGTGGTTGTCCGGGGCCTACGTCTCGGCGGTTCTGGCGTCCGGCGACGCGGGGATGAATGCAGCCCTGGAACAAACCGGCATGTTGCTGACCGAGATCCTGGATGAAGGAGCCGTCGGGACTCTGCAGGAGATCCGCGACGGGGCCTTGGCCGCCAGCAACGACGAGTTCGGCGGCGCCACCAG
>Ga0070728_10003443_pt1 | contig 17501 bp, 10 predicted proteins | sample tdDd471_FD_66723 | JGI IMG/M metagenome (GOLD analysis project Ga0070728, IMG submission 66723) | Marine sediment microbial communities from the Atlantic coast under amendment with organic carbon and nitrate - tdDd47.1 | ecosystem: Environmental > Aquatic > Marine > Coastal > Sediment | place... | reverse complement strand
CAATGGCACCTGTCACCAATATTTCGCCGACCTTTACCTGCGGACCTTCATGCACTTGAACCAGCAAATCGGCGTACTTGTGATTGCGCGTCAACTCATAGGAAAATTTCACCTTGGCATAACTATAACCAGAGCGGGCATATTCTTCCTCGATTTTTTTGGAAGCCTCCTCAAAAAAGAGAATGTTCAAAGGCTTACGAATCTCCAGCCCTCCAATCTCCAAAATCTCCTCAAACTGCTTAACCTTGGTACCTTTAACACGAATCGAACGAACAAAGGTTTGCGTGCCTTCTTCAATCGCATACTTCAACACCAGCCGTTGCCCGGTTTTGTTAAAGCTGAGAGCTGGCGCAGAAACTTTGCAGGAGAGAAAACCCTGCTCCCTGTAAAAATATTCAAGAGCTTTTTCGGCTTCGGTAAAAACATCTGGAATATAAACTTCATCGGAATCAAGTGCTTCCGCTCTGGCATATTGCCCAGGCTCCCAAACGGGATACGCTCTGGCCTGCCACTCCGTTCTGTAAACCGTTCGCTCCATGGTGCCACGTTCAGGCGGGGACAAATCATCCTCACCAGTGTAGGCAAGTCTGTCGCGCACAAAGGCATAAATTTCGTCTGCCAAATCGCCGGCATAAAAGTGGTCGTTACCTTCAAACTCGATTTTCTTGAGCTTGACCCTTACACCCTCGTGAATATGAAAAGTGACAAATTTCTTTCGTGGGTTTATCTGCCTGCTTAAAACCTTGACAGAAGAATTCAAATAACCCTGTCGCAAATAAAACTCGTTCAAGGTACGCTTAAATCTTTCCAGCGTGGCATAGTTGTATGACAAGATTTCATCAGGCTCAATTCGCATGATGTCAAGCAGTTCGTTCTTGCTGTATTTGGTATTACCGATAAAGCGCACAAACACCTTGCTACCGGCATTAATACGAATAACGACAATCCCTTTGCGATACAAATAAGACGTCTGCCATTTTTTACTATCGGAATACAAAAGATCCAGTTCTGCTTCGTGAAAACCGTTTACGGTGTAGTACTTTTGCAGGTTTTCGATTGCATCATTAATTTCATTTACATTAAGAACATTACCCTTTTTAACTTCAAACTTGTTTTCAAGCATCTTGCTACGAAAAAACAGATCTCCGGTAAATATTACTCGCGTAATTTCCTGAGGTTCGTTTTCTGTTATTCTGAACACAATAATATCGCGAAACGGCACACTCGAATGCTTCTGCTTAGCCTCAATCTTTATTTTTATGTATCCATGCCTGCGATAAGTATTAAGAAGACGAAGTTTTTCACGAGCAAGATCTTCTTTGAAAACCTTGTCACCAACCCTCAAACGCAAACTGCGCAAAAGCTCCTGATCCTCAAGATGCTGATTGCCTTCAAAACGGATCTCACTTATCACCGAAGTCGGGAAAATACGAAAACGAACATCAACGATGTTTTCAATTTTATCAATGTAAGCCCTTATCTGGGCAAATATGCCGTATTGGTAAAGGAAACGAATGGTCTCGGAAATGGTATCCGGCTTGTAAACATCTCTGGTTTTGATGGGTAGCTTTTTTTGTATGTCACGTATTTGGGCAAGAAAAACGGGGTCACTCACCTCAGGCGGAACATCCAGAGTGACCAATCCGATCCTGGCGACCTCTTCTGCTTCCACATTCTTTGGCATTATAAACACACAAAGCAAAACAAGCGTAAAGATCAAAAACGCTCCCACTTTGTCTGCACATATTTTTGCAAGTGACAGTTGCATTACAATCAAGTCATTCCTTAAAAATCAATATGGTATTTCAAATCGGCACCAAAGTTGCCGTATTGCTGGGTAGAATCCGCGTCCCATTCAGCGGATAAAGTAAAATTCTTCAATTTATATTTTATCTCGAAGCGCTGATCATTTTGCATGTTCTGTTCCGCAAGAGATGTCGAATAGGTGATAAAAATATTTTCTGCAATCTCCTTACCAATTACCAGACGTGGAACAATATTAATTGTGGAAGAAGAACCGCTGCTTTTAGAGTACTCGGAAATAAGCCGAAATTCATCCAGCTTAAAACGGTTTTTAATCTCGTCATTGACACCACTCAAGCTGGACAAAGCACTAAGGCCGGTGGCCATACCTTCATCACCTTTCATTACGCTTGCAGGCTGCCCCACCAAAAGCAGCATGATGATATCAGAGTGTGAAAAACCGGAGTCAGAATCAAGTTTAAGTTCCATATTGTCGGGATCACCATTCAGCTGCAAAGTAATCAGAACATTCTTTTCGGTTTCATCTTCCATATAGGTAACGGTTGTCTCCGCCAGAATATCATAGTTGGGATAAATACGATCTTTTTCGGTAAACTCCACCATGAAGCGAATAACATCAAACTCGTTCTGCTCGAAATAGACAAAACCTCTATCTGTTGAAATTGTATTCAAAAGTCCAATGTTAAGATCATTTCCTGTAAGCTTCAAATCCGCAGTCATCTCCAGTCTGGCAAGATTATTCCTGATAACAATCGTATCCGGTGCATTGATTTCTATGTTGAAATTAACTCTCGGTTTCTGCTCGGCAGTTACAACATGCTTTTTCGGTTTCAAAAGATTGACAATTTTATCGGCAATCAGTTTCTTCTGCCATTTGATATCCTGCACATATCGCAACTCATCCACCGTCAGCCTGCCGGTAAGATCAAGGGGCCATGGCTTGCCGGCTAAAGTCAACTGACCAGACAGCTGAGGCATAATTCCCTGATCAAGCAGCACGCCCACCTTGTTAAGATCAAGGCGCATATCAAGGTATCCGAGATCCATCTCCGGTATGGCAACATTGGAAAATCCGGTTACAGATATTTCACCGCCACCATATTTAAAGCGCAGATCGTCCACATTAATTCGATTAACATCCACATGTATCCGACCACGAACATTTTCAAAAGCCGTGTCAACATTTGCCAGTTTCATTCTGGAACGTTTTATCTCGAACACACCTATTGCCAAAAGCTTTTCCCAGTATCCATTAAGCGAAAAATCAAAACCCAAAAGCCCCTGCGCATCCTCCAGCATTTCAATCTGTGGAGCAATTACCCGCCAATCCATCTGGCCCTTGAAAAACACAGTCAGTTTCCCGTCAAAACCTACATCGCCCCTACCATCCAGAGTTACCCCTGCCCCTTTCAGACTTACAGGCTGTAATTTAAAAGCTCCCTTTTCCAGATTTATTTCGACATTGTTTTCAGGTTTGAGATTAACACCGGCAACTTTCGCATTAAATTTAGTTATAACGACTTTGCCTTTAGCTTTTTTCGGTTTACTGAAAGGTACTGTCGCATTCAGCTTCATATCTATCTTGCCGGCATCAATTTCAAGATCAGCCATTTTTGCAAGAAAATACGGATATTCAAAACCGTCAGCAGTGGCATTTATATCCAGCCGATTAACAGGTGCAAACTGAAAAACCAGAGAGTATTGCAACTGCTTCGCAAACAGCTTGCCATTTAAGTCCATATATTTTGGTGTAAGTTCCAGATGAAGTTCCGACTCATTGAAAATTCGTTTGCCAACTTTCAACTTCCCAAATATCGCCTGAGCCTGAATAAGTGGATCTTTTATACGACCTTTTATCTTGCCGTCAAACTGCATCGAACCCTTTGCATTTTCAAACACTGGCTGAATAAAATCAAGATCTTCAACTTGCCAACCTTCTGAAGCAACACGGATATCCAGCTGGTCAAAATGCTTGATAGTTCCTTTGGCCACAAGCTCTGCCTGATCTTTTTTTAGCAGTAGTTTATTTATCTGCAAAATATCATCAACAAGTTTTGCCTCCAGCTTGGCATTATCAAACTTCTGTCTGGTGGTACTGAATTCAGGAAAAACCAGTCTGGCCTCGCCATTAAAGTTACCGGGATATCCGCTCATGGTAGCATTACCAACCATTCTGCCAGATAACAGCGGGCCCAGCTCTTTCTCAAAACCGATAATATCCACCAGGTCTTTAATCTTCATGGAATCGGTAGAAAATTCATAGGACATGCGCAGTGGAGTTTTGGTGAAATTAAAAGAAACACCGCCATAATAAACGGATTTGTTTTTGGTGGCCTTCAAGTTTTTAAAAGCTAAAATATCTCTTTTAAACAAGACATCGAATTTTGCATTACCAAGTTTAAAACCTTCTATGGACAAGTTCTCAGCATCAACTTTTCCGGTAATGACCACATTTTCACCAACATCAATGGTGCAGGACAAGGCCCCCCGACCAGCAACATCAAGCCCGACAATCTTTCCCGCATCTTTAAAATGGAACATGTCAGAAACAAATTCCATGTGAAAAACCGTATCGTACCTTAATTGCACGGTTTTAACCTTAACCACAGTACTTCCAAAAGCAGCCGTACCGTTTCGTATTTCAAACATTTCATTATCGGTAAAAAGCTCAGCCTTCACTTTACCTTTGGGAGTACTAACAATTAGCGTATCCGCAGATCTGTTCTTATAGCCAACGCTATATGTCCGATGTTCACCAACATCCAGATTGGCAGACCCTAAAAACTTCAGAGGTTTAATCGTGCCTTTCATCTGCATCGTTCCACTCTGATATTGCATTACCTTGGAGTGAAGCACAGAAACATCAGAAAGTATATGGCCCAGTTCAATGCCGTCCAATTCAAGAACTACTTCGGCGGGCATTGAGTCGGCAAAGGCAACCTTACCCTTAGCGATTTTGATTTTACCTTTGGCAATAAAGAGTTCACTGTTGTCCAGTATCAGCCGTTCTTTGTTCAAATCAAAGCGGAGTTTGGCATCCTCAAGTACAACCCAGTCCACCATTCCATCATCTACCTCCAGCGTCCCGCTTATCTGAGGCGATGACATTCCACCTTTGATGCTGGCTTTTAACCTGGCTTGACCGGACAGCTTTGGCAAATCTGGAACTGCTGCCGATATTTTTGCAAGCGGTATCTCAAGGTTAATCTCTGCTGCGCCTTCCGAGAGGTTGGAGCTATCGACACGACCGCTGAAACTCAGTGTTGTGTCCGGTAAAAACAATTTCAACGACGAAAGATAAAGAATTTGATCTGCATATGTAGCCTGAGCAGTAATAAAATTCAGCGGAAAAGATACCTTGTCAGTCATCACCTGACCACTTCCGGTTTCGATTTTCACGTTATATTTACCATCATCGTACAATGAAACCAGACTGATACCATCCAGATATGAAGTCTGATCTTTACCCGACTCGAGAGAAATGTCGCCCTTGCTGAGTTTTAGTTCCTTAACTACCACCTCAAAAGGCAAATCGGGCAATTTCAGCTCTCTAGCCTCAACATTTTCCTTATCGTAATCCAGATCCCAGTTTATCTGTGGTGATTCAACTTCAACCTTTTCCACAACCAATCGGTTTTGTAACATTTTGAATGGCTGAAACTGCATATACAAACGTTCCACATAAATGCTGCCACTTGTGGGGAAATCCACACTAAGTTTGTTGATGTTGATCCCGGCAGATAGGATATCGAGTTCCACCTGCGCACGAATCTGGGGAGCCCCATCAATTTTTGAAAGGAAAGTGTTGATACTCTCAATTGCGAGGGAAGTGCCCAATCTGCTTGTCAACAGAAGAAAAAGCACCACCACAGAGGCGAGCAAAACAATAAAAAACACTTTCAGGCGTTTTCTCAGTTTTGCAGTAGACTCAGCCTTATTGATAGACTCGTCCCCTGTTTTGATACTGCTTTTTTCAGTCATTTATATCCAAACCACCTAATCAGACCCTCCCAAAGATACAACTTTGAATCGGCGAATCTAAAAAGGAATAAAAATAGTATAATTCCCTTGGGTTATCACTTTTCATAAACACAACGACAACCCTCTGATTTTATCATATATGCCACTTTTACCAAACGTTTTTCTATTTTCACATTTTTCGTAGGCTGTGATTTTTATTTTCGTAATTCTTACTTCAAAAAACACGATTAGCCTCGCTCATGGCTAGTAATCACCGAGAAATATATTATATTGCCCATTAACCCTTCGATACTGGTTGTTGAGAAATAAATCACTAAAAATTTTAGGGTAAGTGGAGAAATATTGAAAAGTATTTTTCAGATGAATTATTCCCGCCTTTTTTATCGAAAAGCAGGCAGCCTTTCAGTGAAATTTCAAATCGTACTTAAATTTTAATCATATTTTCAGCCAATTAGAAGTCTTAAATGTCACCCCCAAACATATATAACTCCTTAAATCTATTGACTATACTCACATAAAATGTTATGGTATGCGCCAAAAAGAATCGCTTAGATTACATTTTTAAAGGAGAAGGCATATGCCGAAGGCCAAAAAAGATGCTTCGAAAACGAAAAAGACTGGAAAATCAGTAAAGAAAACGACAGGTTCCAAAGCAAGTAGCACAACTAAAAAAGGCAGCAGCAAAAAAACCTCCTCCAGCAGTAAAACTGAAAAAACCAAAACCACAAAGAAGGCCGTTGCTAAAAAATCCTCTACAAAAAAATCAAACCCTAAAAAAGCTGTAAACAAAAAAGTAGCAACCGAGAAAAATGCAACAAAGAAAACGGTAGCTAAGAAAACAACAGCAAAGAAAGACACCAAAAAAGCCGTGTTAAAAAAATCAGCAGAAAAGAAGCCGTCGACCAAAAAAGCTGAAAAAAAGGTCACTGCCAAAAAAGTTGCGACTAAACCAACCAAAAAAGCTACAACTAAAAAAGCAGAAGCTAAAACAACCAAGAAAGCTGCTCCCAAAAAAGCCCCTGTGAAAAAGGCCACAGCGAAAAAAGATACAACGAAAACAACCAAAAAGGTCGAAGAAACCAAAGCCACCCCGAAAACAACAACACGTAAAAAAGCTACTGGCAAGAAAATAATCCCCAAAACAGTTGCTAAAAAACCAGCGACCAAAAGAAAGAGCCGGAAAAAAGTCGTGGTTCCTGAAAGCCCCTATAGCACTAGACTGGTTGAGGGCAGAGCGGCACCCAACTTTACCCTGCCAGCAACAACCGGAGTAGATATAAAGCTTTCAAACCTAAAGGGAACCAGCATTGTGGTGCTCTATTTTTATCCTAAAAACGATACCCCAGGCTGCACCATTGAGGCTAAAGAATTCCAGAAACTGAAAGCTCAGTTCACCAAACAGGGCGCAATTATTATGGGTGTAAGCCCCAACAGCATCGAGAGCCACCATGAGTTCCGCAAGAAAAACAAACTGACTTTCCCTCTGTTGTCCGATGAAGATCATAAAGCATCCATGAAGTATGATGTCTGGAAAGAAAAAACCATGTTTGGCAGAAAGTTCTTCGGCATTGAGAGAACCACCTTCATCATAGGCAAAACCGGTAAGCTTGACAAAATATTCACGACGGTTACGATAAAAGGCCATGCAAAAATGGTTCTGGCTCAACTTAAAAAACTCAACAAACAATAAATTTCTAATTTTAAAAAAAAGGATGAGCTAAACCGGTTCATCCTTTTTTTTGTATATATGTTCGTTTCTACTGCTGAGCCGGTGGCGCATTTGGCATAAGTCCTTTTTGCTGCAAAACCTTGACTGTCTTCATACCGAGGCCATAACCCCATTCTTCACCCAAACGCATGGCCTCATCAGTAATAATTCCGGTTTTCAAAACAAGTTTTTTTCCAAGATCGGACTTGTAAAATTTGACCAGAGCCTTGATCTCGCTGTGGGTAAAATGTTTTGCATATAAGGGAATTATCTTTTCCAGCATTTCGTTTGGATCTACGGTCTTTTCGATGTCTTTCCAAACTGTTTCCGGTACATCGGGAGCCATTTGTCTGAAATTACTGAAAAGAGACTTAACAATATCTTCACCGATTTCATTAGTTCCCATCATTTTCATTAAAACTACAATATCTTTTCTCTTTGCCTGCTCGCTTTTATTCACATCTGCAAGTGACAGTGAGCAAAGTATGCATATCAATGAGAGGACTATTAAAACTGCTGCGATTTTCTTCATTTTATCTTCCTTGCTAAAATTTACAACTGGCCATCTATATAACATTTCAGCAAAAAAGGCCATCCAATATGATGGCAACCCTGCCAACAGAGCGTCAATTACTTTATCTGTATCAATCTTCAATACTTTTTGAAACTTTTTTCTTGTCCAAAGACAGTAAATCAGACAAGATGTCTGGTGAATTAACCAGCTATTGGACAAAAAAAAACACAATGCCATATATTGAATCTTTAAAAGCAAATAATCGTTTTGTATTATACATTATTATAACATTAATGCTTTTGGCCCCGCTCTGTTCCTGTTCCAAATCCGAAAAACCAATTCCCCAAAACACTGAATCTGAGAAACTAAAATGGTACAAGTACGAGCAGGAGGTTTTTCACGGCATTCCTGCCAAGGTGACCTTTGCTCTGCCACAATCAAAAAATTCAGATGCGCTGGCAGCAGAATTAATCAATCAAGTCAAGCAAATCTATCTTCAGATTGACAAAACCTTCAACGCCTATGACCAAAGCTCAAGACTCGCCAAAATAAACAGCAGCCCCAAAAACAGCAAAATAAAAATATTTCCGGACTTTAAAAAAGCCTTTGATATCTCCCAGAGCATTTATACCCAATCAAACGGTGCCTTCGATCCTAGTATCTGGCCCCTTAAAAAGCTCTGGTCAAAAGCCAAAAAAAGTAATGTTTTACCTGGTGAAAAAGAAATAGAAAATGCCCGGAACATGTGTGGTTTGAATCACCTCGTAGTCAATAATCTCACGGCACACAAAAAAAAGGCAGCTTTAATGCTTGATTTCGGTGGACTTGTAAAAGGCTACGCGGTTGACAAAATCACTTCCCTTCTCATATCCAGAAGAGTTTTAAATGGTTTGGTGCAATGCGGGGGAGAGATTCGCAACTTTGGCAAAAATAATAAGGGCAAGCATTTTAAAATAGGTATCCAGCACCCGCTGGTTGCCAGCAAAATTTATGGATATGTAAGCTCGAAAAAAACTTTCGCAATCTCGACCAGTGGCAATTATCGTCAACCCATCCTTATTGGGGACAAGCTTTATTATCACATCTTCGATCCCAAAAGCGGGCAACCGGTTTCAACAGATGTCCTTGGTGTTTCGGTTATTTTCAAGGGAGAAGAGTTTGCCAATGCCAAGGCAGATGGCTGGGCTACGGCCCTGGCTGTTTTGGGGGTGGAACAAGGTTTAAAGATGGCTGAAAGATACGATTTTGAAGTAATGTTTTTAAAGCAAGACAAAACAAGCACAGATGGTATCAAGGCAATCATGAGTCGCGGATTCAAATCCGTCTTCACCAGAACCGAGTAAGAGATATCTTCTGCTGTGAATCTACAACAGGAACAATGCACAACAAGCGTATTGTTCAATTAGAAACACTTGCAAGAACTACAGGCTACAATCCCTCAGCGATATCCACCAGCTTATCCCGATCCATAATCTTGATTGAGTTTCTGCTTGCCTTCATAATATCCTTCTTGGCAAACTTGCTCATGGTTCTTATGGCGGTTTCGATAGTGGTACCGGACAGATCGGCAATATCCTGTCTGGAAAGGCTTATATCAATTTTTATACTTCCCTCGACATCTTCCTTGCCAATCTTGTCACTGAGTTTAAGCATGATGTTCGCGATACGGTAATCAACCTTACCCACCATCAAATCCTTGATTTGCGAATTCAAACGGCGTACACGCCCGGCCATTTCTTTTAGAGCCAAACGCATCATTTTCGGGTTTTGATCCATATAGCGAACAAGCTTGCGACGATCCATCGTAAGGATGGTGGTATCTTCAACAGCCACAGCAGAAGCAGGATACAGCTCATTGTCGAAAATTGGCTCAAGCAGGAACATTTCTCCAGCAATATAAATGTCCAATATTACATCTTTGCCGAAGTTGGTATGCTTGACAACCTTTACCATACCATCGTGTATCAGGTAAAAGCTTGCTGCTTTGGTACCTTCGTGGCAAACATACTCGCCTTTTTTCACATGCTTAAGTCCACTCACTCTTGCTAAAGCATTCATTTCGGAAGGAGAAAGTTCCTGGAACAATTCGTACTTTCTCAAAAATGCTTTCATCTGAATATCACCCTGTGTCACAACAGCCTCCATTTCAAAAACGGCCAAACATCTTCTTACTAGACTCTCATTGCATCGGAAAAAGTCCAAAAAACAGACATATGTCATGTTTTTATTTTGCCGACTCAAAAACCGCAGATAAAACCAGCACAAAGCCCAGCAGTTAGATTATACCGCACTCAACAAACAGAGCCAAGATCTATATAATCACTTATTTAACTAGATCTGTCTGATTTATACCCATTGTTAATGTACCGGAATTAAAACACTGATAACTAACTGATTTGCAACAAAATTACGGTCTGGTTGCCGTTAATGGTCTTGCATTTGGGACAAGTAGTGTACCAAAAGTAGACATCTTTAATCTTTTGGCCGTTTGTCTGTACAATCCTCTTTGCCTCGGAAAGCTCTTCTCGCAGATTAATCGGAGCTTCCTCGCTTATCCATGAAAAGAACAGATTCTTGTCAAATGTTTTAATTTTCGGGTCAAAAAAGCGGGGCGGATCAATCTCCAACATCACCATACCAGAGAGAGAACCGTCTTTCTGAATAACCATTAAGGGGTCGGCAATGCTGTAATTTTTCATTGCCACTTCACTTTTCAGCTTTTTTATACGCCTGGAGAGACAGATTGGCAGATGAAAAAACAAAGGCAGGCGGTGAACATAGAATGAACGATTCTCGAAAACCAACTCTCTGTTGTGCCAATCCCTTGCAGCCACCTTCCTGCAGTCGCACAATACCGACATGGTAACCTCCAACGCCACTACGAAAGTTGCCGTATCGGCGTTCATCTTCTTTTGCTTGCACTTATATAGATGATATGCTTTTAGGACAAACGATGTTATGATCAAGGTCAATATATGACACATTTATACTGACATTTGTTTCATCTGCCACAGCCCTGTTTCTGTCGTATAAGCAGTTGTATTTAATCCGCAATTACAACTCGTTGCGTCATTTTTCCAGTTTAAAATTAAAGTACGGTTTACTTTACAATTACGACATTCATGTCGTGCTTTTTGCAATATTTTATGATATACTGAATTTACTTCTAATGGAATTACCCTAAAGTTTCAAGAAGTTAGCAAAATAATAGAAGATCGGTACACTATTTGCTCACTGTAATAGTTTCACTTTAGTCATTTACTATGGAGATTTTTAATCGGTAATGACTGTTTTTAAAAAAATGAAGCAATTGATGCGCCCTTCTATGGTCGCAACATGGGGGCTTCTGCTTATATTTATGCTCGTAACACTACTTTCCGCCTGCACCGGCAGCAGTGAGCATAGTCTGGTTGCCGATGGCGATGGAACCGAAGAGTACGAAATTGAAGATGGCGACAGCGAAGCTGAATTTGAGGATGACAGAACCATAAGTAAGGTTTGCAACACCATCGAGGATTGTGAAAACAACAATTCCTGTGACCCTAACAGCTACCTCTGTCGCGAAAAAGAATGTGAAAACAATTCTTTCTGCGTGGAAAACTATTCCGAGTCATATTACTGCTCCGAAGATCAGCTCTGCCTGCCCATGGCATGTCAAATACTGGAAGACTGCCCCGATGCACATTATTGCACCGGCGGACTCTGCATAGAATATCCCAGCTGCGAAAACATCTCCGACATGATCTTCGAAGTGGTTACACCATTTGTCAGAACAGGTGAACAACGCCGAATATCTGCGATGATACTTGATAAAAATGGTACTCACGTACCTCAACCATACGACATAGAATGGACATCAATGAATTCCTCGGTTGTGGATGTTCAGACCAATGATTCTATTGCCAACATGGCCGTTGCCATTGGTGGAGAAACCAGTGGCACCACCACAATTATGGCAACCCTTAACCTGACGGATGCCGGTTGCGAAGGTTACGAGCTTTCCACAACCATCTCTATTCAGAATTTTGCCAAACCAACCGACGATCTTAGAGTCATAGTCACAGACTCGATGACCAACGAAACAATCGGCAATGCAACAGTAATGGTAAACGACACCAGTGCAATTACATCTTCCGAAAACAATGTCGGCGTTGCCATATTTAATGATGTAGCACCACCATACACAATTCATGTCTTCCACAACAATTACCAATACAAGACACTGGTAAACATCAGCGGTGATGATCTTTTAATACCGATGGAATCATTTGTTGGCCACAACTCGACTGCCGGATTAAAAACAAAACTGGATCTTTCAAATGTTCCATCGCTTCTCAGAAACGATCTGCTGTTCGGTTTCATGGGCGTATCATTCACTCAAAGTCTTTTAGACATCAATGCCGGCACCATTTTTTCCAGTGCAGTCATGCGCGAAATGCCTTTCCCGGCTGTATTTACGGATGATCTTGCACTGCCTTCCAACGTAGTGATAGAAAAGCAGAACGACCCGTTCAGCAAATATGTTGTTTCGGAAGGAAACCCGGGAAGCACTATGGCCTGGGCCATTGGTGGATTTATCGGCACCAACGATATGATCCAGATTGTTACCGAGCGTATAAACGACGGTTGGTCTGATGTTGGAACTTTCGTTCTCTCCGGGATGTCTTTCTCTGGAATTTTTTACCATGGCATGAGAGACAATATCCAGCTTAACCCGGCACCCAGACTTCAGGACAATGGCAACCGCTTTTCTGCTGACCCCTTTGACGAGGCTCCGTATAATAAGGAAGACCTCAACGGCAACAGCGACACTACCGACTATATTCCCAATTACGATTTCTTTTTCGATCTTTCACCTGGCATTTCTTTGAATCAGGCTTTAAAGAACAGAGTAGAAATAAATATTGGCGAGCTACCATTATATGCAGCTCCCATGGACGGTATTTTCACCATGGTGGGCGCCAGAATGATAAATGGCCAACTTGTACCAATGGGCATCGGCAACAAAGTTGTACCCCAGGAAGGATCAGCCGACAAGCCATCCACCACCACGGTAGGTTCACTTAACATGAACTTTGCGCCCCATTATAAAGGTTTAAAAAACGAGTACGTTGTAATCTCATATGCCTTGCCAACAAGTCAATTCTGCGAAAATGATCATGCAGATATGTCATATTCGGCCATAATCAGGCACTACAACAACATACCTTCACCAGTAGAAATGGGTGATTTTATTGAATTTTCTCCATTTGCAAGTGTAGAAGAAGATAACAGAAGATTTTCCTTTATCCCTGCCAAGGGCGCAAACTTACACAGAGTGTTATTTGAAAACAATGGCAGAAAATGGGAAATTTTCCTCTATGGCTCAACAGAGGAGTTTGAGAAAGTAGAGTTGAGCGTCCCCGAACCACCGGGAGATGACCCCTTTAACAGCAAGGTTGCCATAACCGCAGCAGACATGCTGGAGGGAACAAGTCTCGATGATTTGGTTACTTTTAATGCGAAATTTTTGTCCAGTATGGACAAGTATATTAAAAGGTACTCGGTGTACCATTTTAATGAAAACAAGCACTAAACAAAAAAAATCATAAATTACATTGAATTTATCAACGAAACGAGGCTCTGGAATGTTTTTGAAAGGAGGAAAACACTTAAAAAATGGGCCTATTAGCTTGACAAATATTGAGCTATGGAGTATTCATTACGCGGTTCAACTTGTACATACACTTTAGAAGATTTTCAATTTTTTTCCGGATAATAATGGGTATTGGACCCTGAGTATCAAGGGATATTTACATAATTCAGTGTTGTTTCCCTTGAGATTTAACTTAATTTAGCATGGAGGTAATACGTTATGAAGAAGAATTTGTTACTCGTTTTTCTCGTACTGCTGGCAATGGTAGCCTACACAGGTTGCGGAAGCAGTGAAGATGAAGGACCAGTCTGCACAACCAATGATGATTGTGAAGGCGACAAAGTGTGTAACGATGGTGTCTGTGAAGACCCAGCCGAAGACGGCGACATTGAAACCGAAGACGGCGATGTAGAGACCGAAGACGGCGATGTTGATGGCGACAAAGAAGATACTGAAGACGGCGACACCGAAGACGAAGATGGCGACACCGAAGACACCGGCACCTGCCCCGACGACTTTGACTGCGCAGCAGGCGAAGGTTGTGTAGACGGCGCATGTGTTCCTTGTACATGTGAAACAAACACAGACTGCACAGAAATCACCGAAGAATGTGGTGGATGCTTCTGTCAGCCCATCGAATGTACCGACAACAGCGTATGCCCCGCCGGCACAGTATGTGGCCCCGGTGTCTGCGTTGAAGTAGCTGATGTTTGTGCTGAAGACACAACTGGCTTTACCGTAATGGTAACAGGTGGCACAGGCTTCCTGGCACAGGCTGAAGACGTAATGTTGGACGCAGCTCTGTTCAACGCTGACGGCGAAAAAGTTGTCCTCGCAGCCGGCCTGAACAACTTCGCATGGGCCATTGGCGCATCCGAACCAGCCACACTGACAGCAGCAACCGACGCTGACACAGCTACCCTTACCGGTGGTGATGCAGCTGGCGCAGTTGCCCTGACTGTTTCCATTTGTGATGCTGACAAAAAAGTCGAAGCCACCATGGCTTTCACAAACTTCCCCACACCCACCGATGCCCGCGTCGTAGTATTCGACAGCGCAACCGGTGACGTTCTTGAAAACGTAAAAGTTTTCTTGGGCAACGTAGCAACCAAAGCTGATGCTTCCGTAATGACAGACGCAGACGGTGTTGCAGTATTTTCCGGACTCGACTGTGAAACCACAGCATGTGATTTGCATGTCCTTCCCGAAACACACACCTATGTTTCCGCATTCGGTCTTATGACCAATGACATCCTGATTCCTGTAGCCCCCAACACCGACACAACAGTCGCCGGTGGTGTAATTGGTCATCAGAATCATGCAGACATTCCTGCCGACCTGCGTGGCGACGTATTCTTGGGAATCAGCCTCTTCGCAATCCCCGGAAACCTTGCTGACCTGAACTTCGAAAGCCTGATTGGCGAAATGATTAACACCAGAGTTAAAATTGGTGGAACAATCGATGAAGAACTTCCTCTTCCTGGTGGACTCGAAGGCTATCTCAATCCTGATGCCGCAGTTTCCCCTCTTAAAGACGGATTCCAGGTAACTGGTATCGGTGGTAGTGGCTCCCTCTGGGGTCTCGGTGGATTCACCAACCTTACTGACATCCTGACCCTTCTCGGTCCGGCCATCGGTGGTGGCGACATTGAAATCGGTCCCATCGTTGCTGCAATCATTCCTATCTTCGCTAACTTCTACCATGGTATTATGCCTGGCGTAGAATTTGACGAAAACCCCAAAGTTGCTGACGTTGATGACATCAACGGCAACGGCGAAACAGACGACATGGTCGCTGACTTCTCCAAATTTGAAGACCTCACCGACACCTTCGTACTTGCCCAGGCTCAGACTCAGTCCGCTCTGGTTAAATACGCAGCACTGCCCAAAGACGGTAGTGACAATTGTCTCGTAGACGCAGCAATCACCTTGATTGGTGTCATGCAAACAGGCGTTGGCTTCATTCCTCTGGGCCTCAGTGCTTCCTTGGATGAAGACGAAAATGCAGCCAAAGATTGTACCCTGGACGACGTCAATGTCGCATTTGCTCCTCAGCACAGTGGTCTCTCTGGTTACACCTACTACACCCTGAGTGTCGCTCTTAACATCAATGCACTCACTTCCGGTCTCAAAGCCGACGGTATCGAACTTTCCGGTACAATCTCCCGTAGCGAAACCATTCCTACAGAGATCAGCCTGCCGACATACCTCGGTCTGATGAGTGGCACCGAATACAACTCAGCCACACATGCTCTGACAACCACAGACGTAGACGGCGCTGACTTCCATCGTGTAGTCTTCAGTGTTAAAGATGATGACTCACAGAACTACTGGCACATCTACTGGAAAACCGGCAACGGCTTCTCCTTCGACTTCGCAGGACTCGGCGTAACCGAAGACCGTACCGCCAACTTCTCCAGCGCTTCCTTGGCCCAGGCCATTGCTCTTGACAATGTAGACTATGACGGTCTGTTCAGCTTCAATGCAACAAACCTGAACGACATGAATGGCTTCATTGATGGCTTCTCCATGGCCACCGTAGCTGACACTACACCAGTTAAATAATGCTGATGTAAGTAACCAGTAAGTTTGGTTACAAGCTATAAAGCACTTCTCGCCCCGTCCTTTATTGGACGGGGCGTTTTTGTTTTATGTATTGGAAAATTATGGGTTGGAACATGCTTCTTCGTAAGGGTGGCACGTGGCCAAGTTGGTAGCGACTGTTATAAAAATCAAGCTAAATCTGGATTCCATGCCTGATTATTTTTCAGCATCGTATTCAGGATAATCAGCAGTTTTCGCATGGCGGCAACGACCGCCGTCATCTTCGGTTTTCCCTGATCCACCAAGCGTTGATAAAACGTCCGAATTGCCGGATTATGTTGAATAGCCACCAAGGTCGGCATGTACAAAAGCGTTCTAATCTGCGATCTTCCTCCCCCTGTCATTCGCTTGCCCCGAAACATGCCGCTGTCGCGGTTGACTGGAGCAACACCGGCTAAAGCGGCTATTTGTCGTTTGTTACAACTTCCGAGTTCCGGCAATTCTACCACCAGAAAAGCTGCTGTTGCATGACCGATCCCGGGCACGGTGGCCAAACGAAACGCACATGCAGACAAGGCTTCATCTGCTGCCAACATGTTGTCTATGGCTAGTTCCGTCTTGGTGATTTGCTTGTTGAGATACTTGATTGTCTGATTGATGCTCGTCTTAATGTCGTGGGCTGTTGCATGTTCCAGACGGTTTTTTTCCATGCTACGCATTGAGACAAGTTGACGTTTACGAGACACCAAATCCTTTAATTGAAAAGACTTTCGGCTAATCGGCGTTTGCTGCTCAGGTGACAGGAGAGCTGCATAACGAGCGATCATCACCGCATCGATTTTATCCGTTTTTGCCATTTGACCGCTTGCGCGAGCGAAATCCCTAATCCGCCTGGGATTAACAATAACAACACGAAAGCCATGCTCGTGAAGGATCAAGGCCAGCTTGCGCTCATAACCACCGGTTGCTTCCATAGCAATTAGAGCCGGTTTCAAACTTGCCGTGCTTCGAATATATTTGCGAATTCCATCGGCGTTGTTGGGAAATCTTCCCAGCAAATTGCCATCAGTGTCCGCCACATCAAAACATGTTTTAGCGATATCGATTCCCAAATTATATTGTTCCATGGTTTCCCTTCCTTGCGAATACGAGCTCATCTTGTATTATGGCTCTTGCGACTGTTCGGGTTATCCCGGACGAAACGGTCGGCGGATCAGGCTACAGAACGGGTTTCAAAACCCAAGGTCGGAACGATCTCGCCGTCCAACGCCCGCGAGATTTTTGAGGATCTCGCGGGCTCCTCTTGTCGCACGATTATACCAATAAAAGCACTGGAAGGTATAATACAAGGTCGG
>Ga0070728_10003441_pt1 | contig 17507 bp, 10 predicted proteins | sample tdDd471_FD_66723 | JGI IMG/M metagenome (GOLD analysis project Ga0070728, IMG submission 66723) | Marine sediment microbial communities from the Atlantic coast under amendment with organic carbon and nitrate - tdDd47.1 | ecosystem: Environmental > Aquatic > Marine > Coastal > Sediment | place... | reverse complement strand
GTCATATGTAGAGCAGAAATCTACGAGTTTTTGAGCCATGTCTTCGTAATTCGCTTCAGTCACGTTATCCCATGTATCATCATAGGACCCGCCGCCACCACCGATAGAAATCTTGACCTTCTCAACTCCTTGTGCACGTGCTGCTTTTACAAAGTCCGGGATCTGTGCATTGGTTAAGTTTCCAAAGCCGCCGATATTTCCAGAACCATCGTTGAGCGTTCCTACGAAGATGTTAATCGTATTCACACCCTCTGGAACTTTGAATGTGCCACTAAACCAGCTTGTCCAATCGATATACCAACACCCTTTTTCAATCGTTCCAGGAGGTGGAGGGTTAATAGCATCTTTAATCGCCTGTATTCCCGAAGCAACCGCGCTATCATCAGTATTCATCGTCGTCAACGCTTGTGTGAACGATGTGAAATCTGTCTGAGCAGGAGTAATTGCCGACGACATAATTCCATTCGCTGTATCTAAATCAGCCTGTGTTGGATCAGTAATTGCAGCTAAACTTAACAGCGTAGAAAGAGGTCCACCTTCTTTTTTTAAGGCAGTCGAATCAGCAGATAATTTTGTTTGCTGGGTGGTAGTTGCGGTTACATCAGTCTTCAATTGAGCAAGGGTAGCCATAGCTTTTGTATACGCTGCCTGTGCGTTTGTTTTTTTATCGCCTGCTGGCAATGCATTGATTTGGGCCTGAAGAGCTGCCAACTGGGTTGTATATGAGGTAATATCCGCTTGAACCTTGGTTAGTGTTGATGGGGCACCACTAAGGGCGTTGTCGATCGAGTTTGATAGGTTTTGAGCCTTAATTTCATCAGCATTGATCTGGTCGTGGATACTATTCCCTGGTCCCATTCCATCTGTGTACGCGCTGAGTGCTGAAGCCATAACCCCTTTACAGTCTGCTTCAAAATCAGAAATCGTTTTAGAGTCATTTGCGTAGTCCGCCTGATAAATCCCTCCAAGGGTCTTCACATCGCCTTGTAGAGCAACTACATCAGCCTGAGCGTGCGCAGGAAGGTTCCCATCGGGGTATTTGTTATTGATATCGTCGATATACCCATTCATCGTCGCGTAGTAACTCAAATATTCATTATATATTTTATCAGCATCCGGGCTTCTTCCCCCAAGGCTCGCTCCAAGAGGTCCTTCGGCTGGCTTCACCGATGCAGCTCTTCCGAACAATGAGCTATATATCCCTGAAAATAAGAATCCTATGCAAGAAATGGCACTTGAAAACACTGATTCTGTAGCATTTGTAGAACCCTTGCTCGAAGCAGCTTCTACACGAGGGGTACCCTGGAATGGGTTCACGCCTGGAACTATCATTATCTCTCTCCAACTTTTATATATTAAATTAATAATACAATAGTATGATAAATTTTAATAAAAATCAGAATAAAGAATTTTTTATTAATATAAATAATTTAAACGATTTAATCCCTTAGAGACTGGGAAATCGTCAGGCGAGAGACCTTTTGGCCGGCGAAAAAGGACGCCACAAGGCAAGAAAGCAGGCTCAGCCCAATAGTTTGAATGATCATTGCTGGAGTAAAGGCAAACTGCACCGCGAACTGTCTCGTCGATCCAGGGCCCGGCGGCATCATCACCCCTTGAGCAAACACGATCGTTGAAAACAGGTACGAGACAGCGATACCAAACGCAACACCGAAAGCACCTAAAATTGCACCCTCTGTAAGAACAAGTGAAATAATGTCTTTTTTTGACTCTCCATTCGCTCGTAGGTTTCCAATCTCTTGTCTTCGCTCAAGAATGGCGGAAGAGATGGTATTGAAAATACCGAGAAGGACAATAGATAAAATAATCCCCTGAACAATGGTGTACTGAGAGTTCAACCAGTCAACGGAGTGCTTATAGTAGATTTTATCGAGGTCTTCAAAGTAGGTAGCCTCGAGATAAGGAAACTTTTCCTCTATATCTTTTTTCAGGTTTCCGAAAGCGTGTTCATCATGAAGCCCAAGTGTAATTTGCTCTAAATTTTGGGTACGTAAAATAGACTGCGCTTGAGCAAGTTGTATTCGGAACGTCCTTCCATCAAATTCACTCGATCCAGTATGAAAAATTCCAACAACGGTACACTTCCCCTTTCCGAATGAACCTTTCACAGATTGCGCATACACTTGCACCTGGTCTCCCACGTGCACATTTAATGCATCTGCAAGTCCCTTTCCGAGAACAATTCCATTTGCTTGAGTTGAGAGGTTCTCCCCTTCAATAAAATTAAGGCTATGGAAAAACTCATTCTCCTTTACAGCATCAATTCCCTGACCATATCCACTAATTGAACTTTTTTTATGTTTAAGGAGCGCCCCAAAACTTACTCTTGGAAAGGTGTGTGACACCTCTTTTTTTTCCGAGAGTTCACGCTCTAATTCACCTCGATCATTAATCCAATGTTTCCACGGTTCTTCGTAACGAGCATCTCGGTATCCTTTCACATTGATTTGAGCATGTCCAAACTGTGTGTGAACAGAATTCTCTTTAAATTGTGAAAGAACCCCATGGATGAATCCTTGAAAGAGAAATAGTGCAGCAGAGCCAAAAGCTACCGTCAAAAGAATAGCGATAGAACGTCGAACATTTCTAAAGAGGTTTCTAAACGCTACCTTAAAAATCATGCTGAAAGCTCCCCATCTTGAATTTTGATGATTCGAGTCGCATACGACTGAACCATTGGATCGTGCGTTGTAAGAAGCACACAAATCCCCTCTTTCTCCGCAAGTTCTGTAAAGAGGCGCATAACCTCTTTTCCATTTTTCTGATCAAGACTTGCAGTTGGTTCGTCTGCGATAATAACAAGAGGACGCTTAGCGAGAGCTCGTGCAACAGCAATACGCTGCTTTTGGCCACCACTGAGTGCACTTGGGCGCTTTTTCCTGTGCTCCCACATGCCAACTTTTGTGAGCGTCTCTTTCACCCGATGTTTGATTTCATCTTTTGGAACGCCTTGCCTTTCAAGGAAAAATGCAACATTCTCTTCTGCAGTCAGAACTGGTAGTAAATGAAAATTTTGAAAAATGAACCCGATTTGATTTTTTCGGATCCAGTTTTTTTCTTTTTCAGAAAGCTGAGAATAGGGCCTTTTCTCAAAAAATATTTCACCAGACTGCATCGGCTCAATGAGACCTAGCAAATTGAGAAGTGTCGACTTCCCCGATCCAGAAGGACCGGTAAGTGCTACTACCTCACCTCGTTCAAACCGACAACCGATGTTATGAAGCGCCGGTACCATTGCTCCATCTAATCGATATGCAAAAGAAAGTTTATCAACTTCTATAACTGCCATATGCTCCCCGTCCCGTATATGATAACCGAAAGGTGGTATAAAAACCACCCCTTTAGTAGACTTGTTCCCCATTATGGCAGTACAAGTACAGAACAGAATTCAAGAATTTCCTATCGAACAATCAATACTTGATGAAACAGCTCAAGTGTTGTATGCGGTGGCATCTCTTCTCAACGAGCCTCTCTGTTTGGCAAGAGAGCTCTACTACATGGCAGAAATCACGGATGCTCGTTTTCCGGAAGCAAGTAGAGTCGAACAGGTCGCACTTGCATCAATCACCTACCTCGGTGCTTTTTTCTGTGGAACAGCTGCTACTTTTACAACACTACCTGGAATATCCCTCCGTTACCTCGCCGTTCAGTTGCAACAAAATCCATACATGTACCGCGCAGGATTAGGAGAGGAAAAAGAGTTTCAAGACCATTCATTCAGCCTTTTCTCATGGAATGTTTGCGGTGTTCCAGCTGGCTTCAGTATTACCGATGGAGGAGTACTCCATTGGCGCTATCGCTTTGAAAAAATGATAGAGCAAATAGAAAGTGCAAACGCAGATGTTCTTTGTTTATATGAAGTGTTCGAAGTAACACACTCTGAAGCGCTGTATGATCGACTTAAAGAGAAATACCCTCATTTCTACCTAAATGTTGGAATGCGTACCATCGGTGCCCCTTCTGGTATATTTGTTGCATCAAAATATCCAATTCAGAATCCAAAATTCACTGCATTTCCAAAAGAGACGCTTGTAGGAAGGACTAAAAATTCTGAGAAAGGTTGTTTCGCCTTTGATATCGTTGGAAATGGGCGAAGTGTTTCACGGATTTTTTCCACACACCCACAACACTCTGAAGTTGTAGGCCAGCCAGACCCGGATGAACGAGCGGGAAGACAAGAACAAATGAATCTTATTCTACATGCTATGCAACGGACGCTGCACTGTACACCGATCCTTACTGGCGATTTAAATTTCGATGACAATGAACACGAAAACTCTGATTGGAGTCGATTCTTAACAAGAGGCACAAGGGAGTTTTCTCGTCCTACATGGAATGGTGACAGGTTTTGCGCTGCATTAATGAACAAGCCTGGATCAGACCCATGTACCCTCGATCATACGATGACATTAAGAGATCGTAACTGTGAGATTGTGACAACGAACACCGAAACGGGATTTGACGGTGACATCTTTATCGATGCCGCATCAAGTGATCATGACGGCATTTACAGCACCATTCAGTTAGCCACCTAATTGTTCAAACAGACCACCAACGATATCATTGGTAATCACTCGAACACTTTCATCTCCCCAAACAGTATTCATATGACCGGCTTGGATATTTTCTATTCTGCCTCTATCTAAGTCTTCAGCTACAGCAGGACCGAGGTTGCACTTCGGTGGAATAACATGGTCAAAATCAGAATAGAGTACCGCTTTTGGCCCTTCAAAGTTTCGGAAATTGTCTACACTTGTAAGATTGAAACCCAAAAGATTGACCCAAAAGCTTCCATAGAGAGACAAAGGGAATCCCATTTCTTTTACAACATCGGTGATTTGCGAAAATGACCTATCAATAAAAAGACCGACACCCGGATGTTTTGCTGCAACAGCAGAAGCGATTCCGCCACCAAGCGAGTGCCCTTTTATCACAATTTTATTTGCAGGAACTCCAAGTCCTTTAGTCAAATATAGTAGTGCAGCTTCACCATCGAGATAGAGGTCTTCTTTTGTTGTCGCAATTCCTTCCGAAAGTATTGTTCCTCGTAAATTGATAGTAAGAACGTTCGCTCCATTATCATCCGCTAACATTCTGTATTCACTGCCCGCAAATTCATACGGAGCACCGTTGCCGTTAAAACAAATGACCCACTTCTGCTCGTTTAAAGGAAGCCCTCGTTGTTCTTGGTTCCAAAAAACCATTCCGTCGACTTTATTTCCATCGGCTGCCTGAAGGCATATATGCCGAGCGTGATCCCCTTCTTTTTCAAAAATAGCATTTCGCTTTTCATTTGGATTAGCTTGTAAACCGAACGGTAAAGGACACCTAAATGCATCCATGTGGATCCCAATAGTACCGTTTTGATCAACTGTAGATGCAGGAAGTATCGCTGTTCGAACAAGCCATAGGTGGAGTCGAACAGGCAGACATACCCAGGAAAACACTTCCCAAGCAACTCTTTGAACTCTGTGTGCTAATGTATGTACTTGATAGACATCATCCTCGGGATCTACCGCAAAGGTAACCTCTGGACGGATGCCATGATTTTCTACTACAGCCATTGTGAAATTCCTCCTTCTCTACACTCTCACTGTGAGGGAGTATATCAAATAAGAGGAATTCCACCACTTTTTAAAATATTTCTAGAGGATGTCCGCCGCAATTGCTGCTAGCTCAGACCGTTCCGTTCTCTCAAGAGAGACATGTCCGTAGATTGAATACGGCTTGAACTTCCCAACGAGATACGTCAACGCATTCGAATCCTTATCCAAATAGGGATTATCAATCTGGGTTGGGTCACCTGTCAAAATAACTTTTGTCCCTTTTCCTGCTCTGGAAATGATGGTCTTTGCTTCATGAGGCGTAAGGTTCTGTGCTTCATCTATGATAATGTAGGTATTCGAGAGAGATCGTCCACGGATGTACGTCACCGCTTCCATTTCAATCTTTTCACTATCCATGATCCAATCTTTTGTTTCTTTTCCATTTTCAGCACCTGCGGTGTGTTCACAAAGGTATTCAAGGTTATCGTAGATTGGCTGCATCCAATGGTACACTTTTTCTTCTTTGGTTCCTGGAAGATATCCGATATCTTTTCCGAGAGGCATGATTGGACGAGACACGAGTATTCGTTTGTACACATCCTCATCAAAAACCTTCTTAAGTCCACACGTCAAAGCAAGGAGTGTTTTTCCTGTCCCTGCTTGGCCAATAAGGGTAATCAGTTTTATATCATCACGAAGAAGAAGATCTAATGCACATCGCTGCTCTTCGTTGAGTGGTGTAAGTCCCCAAATATCCCCTCTCAGTTGTGGTAAAGGTTCCAAACGCTTCGTTTTTTTATTGTACTTCGTTGTAATTTTTGTATTCTCAGGACACGATAAAATGCAGTATTCATTTGGCTGGAATCCCATCTCTTTTGCTTCGAGGAACCCATCTGTAAAAATAGTATCGATTTGAGCTTTTGGTAGCTCAAGTTGACGTATCCCTTTGTAGAGCGTGTCGTAATTTTCAGTTATTGAACGGTAATTCTCTGTCTTAACACCTAATGAAAGAGCCCTTGTTCTGAACACAAAGTCTTTTGAGAGCAAAACAACGTTGTCTCGTTCTTTTTGCAGATAGTAGGCAACAAACAGCACTTTATTCTTTGGTGAATCAACTGAATAAGGAAAACCATGTTTTTCTCGAGAGACATCTTTAAAAATCAAGAATGTCACCCCATTGGCAACTGAAACTCCTTCGAACACGTTCCCCTTTTGAGTGGCGTTCGTGATAAACCGAAGGACAAACCGAGCATTTTTACCGAGCTCATCAGAGAAGCGGGATTTTTTATCGAGTTCTTCAAGTACTGGAAAAGGAAGCACTATATCCACATCTTTAAACGTATCTATTGCTCGTGGATCGTGTAGCAAAACATTCGTATCCAAAACATATGTTTTTCTCATAAACTCCTTTGCACTATTGCTGCCGCAATATTTTTATCTATTTTCAAAGTGCAATACTCCTGAAAAGAACTTCATCGAGCGTTGCAAGATCAGTATTATTTGCATGGTGCAATGTTTGACAAACAGCCGCTTGTAGCGATTCATTTGCATTGCGATTAGATGTAATCAAGTCTTTTAATTTTTGGAAGTCTTTTATAGGTTTCACAAACTCCCCTGCATTCTGGTATTGAAAGCCAACGGTATAAAGTTGAAAAATAAGACCACAGGCACCTCTCGATTATTCTTCAGATTCGTTCGTAGATTCGTCATCGGCCCTGTATCTTTCCAAAAAAATACTGCATAGCACTCCGACCAGATTTGGTAAAATATAATTTTATATATATTCTTTTTCTTGCACTCTCTTCTGATGAGTGCTAAAAATCTTGACGGCCATTCAAGACGTTGCTATAATGGCCGTATCAAAACATGGGGTATCACTATGAAAATTAACCACAAAATCCTCAGCCTTCCACCATACGTCTCCACTTCTTGGAAAAATGTCAGCATGCTTACAATGGATAATGATACCCTTGTCATAGTACTGAACAATGGTACCCGTATTGCAGTACCAGAGCTTGACAAAGCAATTATTCAGGAAATCTTTGCTCAACATGAGCGAGTGATTGAATTGGATGCTCCACTTGAGAAAAAAGAGCCTGAAGAAAAAATGTTTTCCTTTGGCCTTCCTTTTGATCTAGGCGGCGGAAATGTTGGTATTGAAAACGAACTTGGGTCATTTCTTCAACACAATCCAGAACTTGCAAATTCACCTGACTTTCCTAAAGAAATGCTTTCGAAAGTTGCAGATGTTTCAAAACGATTGGGACTTGATCCTGATACATCTCCACTCCCAAAAGCGGAACCACACTGCAATTGCCCATACTGTCAAATTGCTCGTGCACTTGCAGAAACCACAGACTCGAGCGAACCTGCGGATGAATTCGAAGAAGAAGTTTCTGACGAAGAGTTGACGTTTAGAGAATGGGATATTGTTGATCTTGGTGAAAATCGATACAAGGTTACCAACCCACTAAATACACAAGAACACTACCAAGTGTACTTAGGTGAACCTATCGGTTGCACATGCGGCATGAAAAACTGTGAGCATATTAAAGCAGTTCTTAATTCGTAGATAGCTGCATCTTTTTTTAACATTATTGATTAAAATGTATCTCTCTCATAGAATGGCTTCATAACCTCTTTTCAGTAGGGAAACGCTCCCTATTGGAAGTGGATTTTGGGTTGTTACGAAAGGAGTTTTTCTATGAAATTTGGACGATCACTTGCATGTTTTCTTGCAGTTATTTCTGCGTATGCACATGCAGATGCGGCTGCTTCCGCAGTTCCACAGAAGCAAAATTTAGCAAAAGTTAACCAGTTTACTGGACGTGTAATCGGTAAAAATGTGCGCATGAGAACAGCACCTGATGTTGACAGCCACATTGTTACTGAAATGAAAAAAGATGAATTGCTTGTTGTTACAGGAGAGAAAAACGACTTTTACGCAGTCGAAGCTCCATCTGATTCAAAAGCATACATTTTCCGAAGCTTTGTCCTTGACGGTGTCGTTGAAGGCGACAGAGTTAATGTTCGACTTTCACCTGATAGAGAGGCTCCTGTTATCGGCCACCTTTCAACAGGCGCGCGAATTGAAGGTAAAATTTGCGAGAAAAACAATAAGTGGCTTGAGATTACAATCCCTGTTTCAACACGTTTTTACATTGCAAAAGAGTTTATCGACTATGCTGGTGGACCAGAGTTCAAACTAGCACATGACAAGAGAAGAATGGAAGTTCAGCAACTTCTTGAATCTACTTCCCTACTTACGCAAGCTGAAATGAGAAAACCATATTCTGAAGTGAATCTAAAGCGTCTTGAAACAAATTACGAAACAGTAATTAACAAGTTTTCAGATTTTCCTCGTGAAGTTGAAACAGCGAAAAACGCTCTCGCTGCGTTGCAAGAAAGCTACCTACAAAAGAAAATCACTTTTCTTGAAGATAAAGCAAGCCAGCTTTCAAAGAACGTTGAACGAAGAACTCATATGGCTGAAAACGAAGCCGTTTATATCGAAGAATCGCCACAACTCTCAGCTACAGACCGTATGAAAGTATGGGAACCGCTTGAAGAATCTCTCTTCTTGACATGGTCAGCAATGCACCACGCAAAAAGCATGGATGATTTTTATTCTGAACAAAAACTGAAAGCACACACTTTAACGGGTCTTGTAGAAGCTTTTTCTGAACCTGTTCATAACAGACCTGGCGACTACGTTCTTAAGCAGAAAAATGTGCCTGTTGCATATATTTATAGCACGCAAACTGATTTGCAAGATTTCGTTGGAAAAAAGGTATCTTTGAAAGTAACAGAGAGACCAAATAACAATTTTGCTTTTCCTGCGTACTATGTACTTGATGTAGAGTAATCCTCTACTGCAAAGTAAAACTCCTTATAAAAAAGGCTCACTTTTTGTGAGCCTTTTTTTATTCCTCTTCGAGAACCATTTCTGGCGCTTGAATTTTCTTGGGGACCTTTTCAAGGAATTCTATCGGATCAATTTCTAGCTTATCTATTCCAGCTCCATATTCACTGAGTTTACGAGCAGAAACGAGCACGCGGCGTTCCAGCGATCCTACACCGTTATTGTACGAATCTACAGCACTTCCAATCGCCTTTCCCATACGATCCCAGTGATACTTCATGTCCGAGATTCGCTTATAGAGATCCTTCCCAAGAGCGCTTATTGCCTCAGCATGCTCTGACATACGCTCTTGCTTCCAACCAAAAGCGATTGCTCGAAGCAACCCGATAAGTGTAGTTGGCGTCGCTAAAATAACATTGTTTTTTGCACCGTATTCAATGAGCGTTGGATCAACTTCTAACGCAGCACTGAAAAATGCTTCTGATGGAACAAAAAGCACCACAAACTCAGGCGTTGGAGAAAAATGGTTCCAGTAACTTTTCCTTGAGAGTTGTGTGATATGGTTTTTTAACAGTTGAGCATGCTCATTCATCTTTTCTATTCGCTTCTCTTCTGTCTCTGAATGCACCGCTTCTAAATACGCCTCAAAAGGAGTCTTTGCATCGACGATGATTTGTTTTTTACCTGGAAGGCGAATAATTAAATCTGGCCTGAGTCTATTCTGCTCGATTGTTTCTGAAGCTTGTTCGTAGAAATCACAGTGGTTAACCATTCCTGCAAGTTCAACCACTCGCTTCAGCTGCAGCTCTCCCCACCTCCCTCGTATGACTGGAGATCGAAGGGCTTTCACAAGTGTTGCCGTCTCTTTCTGCAGCTCCTTTTCAGCTACATTCATCAGCTCTAACTGCTTGAGAAGTGCATCCCTATCCCCTCGCCGTTCTTTATCGAGTACCTGCATTTTTTCATCCATCTTCCCGAGGGTTTCTTTTACAGGATTGAGGACCGTCTCGAGGTGCTTATGCCGCTTCTCTAAATCGACCTTTGTCGATTCGTGGACTTTCCCGATAGTCTCATTCGCAAGCTTCAAAAAGGATTCGCTGTTTTTTTCTAACGCCTCATAACTCAATGACTTAAAGCTTGATATCATATCTTCTTGAGTACGAGTAATATGCGCTATTTTTTCTTCATACCTCTTTTCACTCTCTTCTTTTCTGATGATCAGCATACCGAGTTCTGTCTCTTTTTCTCGCACAGCACCATTGGCCATAACTAACTGTTTTTTAATTTGTTGCAGAAAAATAGCCAAGACTCCGCAGGCGAGCAACAGGGCAATAATTATAGTCTCTTTCACGAGCATCTCCTTGTATTTCAGGGCATTGTATCGCCCTATTTTCGCCTTGTCAAGTGGATCTAAATAGATAGTAAAACTACATAATTAAAATTATGTTTATAATGTTAATTAATATTTTAAATGATATAATATCTTTCAAAATCAGAGAGGAGTGACATATGTCATTAATAAGTAGGATTGCCGCAATCTCCGGCGAGACAGATCCATTTGAGCTTGCAGCTGCTTCTAGCGCAACAAGCAGCCACCCAGCAGCTTCTGTAGCATGTGCTGCGGCAGGAGGCCTTGATATCCCACGAGGGTTTTCAGCAGATGATGTAGCTCATTTTATGCAACTCCACTCAGCACCTGAAGGAGAAATTGCCGCAGGTATCACTTCAGACCTTGCACGCCTTTACGGAGCCCATAAGGTAGATGAAGGAGCTAGATTCCTTACTTTCGCGCCAAATGCTCGCAATGTAAAACTGGCAATTCTCGATGAACACGATAACATTGTTCGTGAAATTGAGATGGAGCGAACGTACTATGGTAACTGGACGACTATCGCTGAAGGACTCCCCTCTGGAACACGATATGCCTACAACATTGACGCAGAGCACAGACACCCAAAAGATCCTGCAGGGAAAACATTCCACGACGGGTATTTTTTAAAAGCAGATCCATTCGCGATTGAACGATGCGGGCATCATTCTGTTGCGTGCGTGTATAGAGTCGACAGAGATACTTTTGATTGGGGTCCAAGACATGCTGATGCAGTAGCTGCAATTCGATCTCGACAAAAAGACCCTTCTGCGCACACTCATATTTTTCAAATGCAGCCGGGATCATTCGCGAGAGATGGGTTAACTAAAGATGAAGACCTAGCACCAGGACATGAAGTTGGCGATGATGAAAGCGAATTCGGACGGTACCTGAACTGGGTAGAGCTAGCACCAAAAGTTATTGAGCATTGTAGACGAAGCGGATTTACAACGGTACAAATGAACGGGATTTTAGAGTACCCTAACCATAAATCAATGGGGTATCAAGTTTCCGGTTTTTATACACCTTCATCTCGTTTTGGCACGTTAGAACAATGTAAAACATTTATTAGAGCGCTACACGAAGCGGGAATCGGAGTATTTCTAGACTTTGTACCACACCACATGGCAATTGACTCAAGTGAATTACATAACTACGATGGAAGTTCACTCTTTGAATCCGACTTCCATGATGAGTGGGGTTCGTTCACATTCGATCTTGAGAAACGATGCGTACGTGACTTTTTGATCTCTTCTGCAGCATACTGGGTGAAAGAATTACATATCGATGGGTTGCGGGTTGATGCGGCTAAAGATATGCATCAATACAGACCTAGCGGAGCTGCTTTTTTACGTGAATTGAACAGCTCAGTACACGATATTGACCCTACTGTACTTACTATTGCTGAATACCCTAGTGCACCAGAAGAAACAACTATTTCACCGAGTGAGACAGCTTCAAATGGCACTAAAGGGCTTGGCTTTGATTTCATTTGGGGCATGGGACTACAGCACGTGCTACTCAAAGAGATCGCTCCACGCGAAAAAGCCGGTCGAAGTATGAGACGACTAGCTGACATGATTGATAACTGGTCAGCCCAACCTCGCATTGCAGTCTTCGCTCACGATGAGTGTACAAGCGGCAATGCACCTCTTATTGCTAAAATTCGTTCCGACCATAGACATTTGGACATCGACTCATTACCAAAAGGGCGAGCTCAAGCAAGAAATATTCTTGCGCTCAACTTTCTAATGCCTGGACCAACGTCTACATTCATGGGAACCGAAATTGGGACCGGAATCGAATGGAAACGATATGCTCGAATAGGATATGAAACCTTTCTAGGAGAAGAAGCCAAGGATTGGGATGAAGGAAAAGCGTATAGCTTTTATAACGCACTGAGCAAACTTGTTTCTGGCCACCCTACACTACGAGGAAGTGGATCAGCTGCAGATTTACGTATTGCGGCAATTGACGATGCTGAAAAAACCATGGTGATTTTACGAACAAGTGGTGGTGAACACCCGGTTCTTGTTGTCCAAAATTGGAATCCAGATTTCTCACCGAGTGATACAAGTGACCACAGAGTCGAGCTCAAACTTCCAAGCTCACTTCAAGCGATGATTCGAAGTGAAAGCATTCAAGAAATTTTCAACACTGATTATGAAAGTTTTGGTGGACGAGGAATTACTTCTCTCAAAGGAAGAGGAATTGAAGTCCTTCCTTCAGGAAACGTTCGGTTATCACTTGCTCAAATGGGAACTTCAATACTCGAGATTGGTGCTCCACATGAAGACCCTATGACCCCACCCGGAGCAGCAGCAGCGGGTGCTGCAACTGGCGGCGGAGCTCACTTCGCGCGATTTTATTTTAAGCTTGAAAAAGAGGATAATCCTAGCCTTTCTGAAGGTGACCTCACCGACATGCGTCGAAAACAAGCTCAACTCGAGCAATTTAAGCGTGATAAAAACTTTTCGTCTTTGGGGGCAGACCTTCAAAGTTATTTAGAAGGGTTGTATTACAGAGCCGTTGGGTCACCAGAAGGTGTTGATACACGATCTGCACTTCATGGAGATCCCTCTCTATTGCTTCTGATTGTTGATCGATTCGACACCAGTGCAATTGACATTCTTATCCAACACTTCCAGTTCATGGGAACAGAAGACACTAGCTATTCTTTTGGCCGAGATGAATGTATTTTTACCCGTGATGAAAAAATTCAGTTCCTGAGAGCCCTTGCACAAGATGGCAATGAAGCTAATTTTAGAAAGCTTCTTGAAGCGGCTGGCTCAGGCAACCACTCTGAAGCACAAGCCCTAGCGAAAATTTTACCAACTGAATTCAAGACTATGTGCCGAAGGTACTATACACAGAACCACCCAAGGCTATCTCCAGGAATGGCGTGTGACGAATTGGTTTTTGCAAATCTTTCCTTTTTAGTAAAAAATGGACAGACCATACCTGGTAGACCATTTAAGAGTTTTGGGGTTCAGATCCTCGAAATCATTGCAAAAATGAAACCTCGAGGCTAATCGTCCATATCGTAGTCTTGGAGAACGGAGGTCTTTTTTCCAGCGATAAAGCGAATAAGGGAAAGAGCTAAGCCTGTACACACGTACCCAACCGCCAGTATTGTGAAGAGGATGGGTGTGAAATAGAGTATTCCGTAAAGGAGCAAGAGTGCTATTATCACAGCACCAAGAATAAGCGAGACTGAGCGAACTCGTATATGAAACGTTTTCAAGCTTGGGAACCGTAGCCGGCTCACCATAAGCAATCCAGTAATCGTCATCGTGCAAGCAAGTATAACAGCAGTCTGTATCAGGGTAATTGGGCATACACTCAGAAAAATTGGTGAGTGTAATAGTAGGTTAAGAGAAACAACCACACCAGCTCCAGCTGGTATAGGAAGGCCGGTAAAGTTCTTCTTCTGCACCTCATCATCAATCAGTTCATTTCTATATGGATTTGTATGTACTGTGAATCGAACGAGACGTAGAATCCCGCACAACGCAAAGATCATCGCACCTGCGACAACAAAGAATGAAAGCGGCGTTCTTGGTTGCAATGGAACTGCACGCAAAACGAGTATTGCGGGTGCCACTCCAAACGAAATTGCATCGGCTAACGAATCAAACAAAATGCCAAATTCACTTTCCCCTTTTACTAAACGCGCAACAGCACCATCAATAAAATCAGCAAGCGCCGTAATTAGAAGAAGTAGCGCAGAGGTATGTAGGAGCCTATATACGGAACCATGCTCCAAAGGCAAAACAGCCTTGAAGATCACAAAAAGTCCAAACGAAAGCCCTATTGCCGTTACAACATTTGGCAAAATTGCGACCCGTTTTTTGATTTCCATATACCCGTTTCCTTCACAAACACAAGAGCAGACTATACTGCTCAATCTTAGTTAAAATCTACATATATTCACTCTTTCATTTTATCTCCAGAATGTATACAATTTGGAGTATCTCATGCGCTCTTGGAAGAGAGCATTTTTTTTCATAGAGAACAAAAAAAATCTGTGATTTTTTTCTAGACTTTTAGAACATAGCTACAATATATAGTGTTATATATAGCGAACACAATACAATATATGGTATTCGCACAGTCTTAATAACTTACGACTTTTTTTCATAGAGGTTGTAAAAAGAAGGCTGGAAAAGACGTAATGTAATAGTGATTTCGTAAAGAAAAAAGGCCATCTCTTACGGCTTTTTTTTGCTTTGTAATTGAAACAATTGGTGGATAATGGACGTACTAAATTCGGATGAACTTTTAGGAGATAACATGAAAACAAGCATTAAAGGTGCAGAGTCTCTTTTTACTGTTGTAAAACGAAATGGACAAATCGCCCCTTTTCGCATTGCTCGTATCCAAAGAGCAATAGAAGCTGCACTTCGTGATACCAAAGGAATAGAGAAAGAAAGCACTCTTCCTGAAGACATCGCCGAAATCGTCCAAAGCATCACAACCCTTGTGGTTGAAAAACTAATAGAGCTCGCTGAGAAAGGGGTCTCTTTGAGCGTTGAGGGGATTCAGGATATCGTTGAAGTCACTTTAATGGACCAAGGATATCACGACGTTGCGCGCGATTATATTATCTACAGAGACAAGCACAAACAACTTCGAAATGATGCCCCACAAAACCTCAAGGTATTCCGAAAAGATGAAACTTCACCAGTTCGCTTTAACCCAATTAAGGTTGCCTCAACCCTAGAAGAGCTCTTCCGTAAATTTGAGGATGTAGAATCTGACGAGCGGATTACCTCAGTTAATACATTAACAGAAACGGTGATTGAAAAGGCTCGATTCATCAATGAGCAACATGAAAAGATCCACCTTCACGACATTCAAGATTTGATTGAAAATGCACTCATGGAGAGTGGGTATTTTTCCATTGCAAAGCAATACATTATTGACCGTGTCCAAAAGGGTACACATACTCCACTACCAAAGATGAAACCCTCGAGAAAAAAGCGCTCGGGAAGAATCTTTTCGTTTACCCATGAAGATGGTTCAGAAGGGACCGTCTCTGAGTCTGAGATCCAAGAGCTTTTTGACTATGCATGCCGAAACCTTACTACGGTTGATCCAAAAGAACTCCTCGAATTATCAACGGTAAATTTCTATGAAGGGATCAAAGAAAAAGAAATCGATACTGCACACATCATGGCAGCAAAGGCTAAGATTGAACTTGAGCCCGATCATTCGAAGGTTGCAATGCGCCTTTTACTTGATACTTTATACCGTGAAACAGTAGGGATTGCTTCGCATGACCCTGAACTGAAACAAAAACATGCAAAATACTTTAAAGAGTACATTCCTCACGGGATAGAAATCGATCGCCTCTCCCCTCGCCTCACTGAATTTGATCTCGATACAATTGCAAGCGCATTGAAACCTGAACGGGATGACAACTTCCTCTATTTAGGACTTCAAACACTTTACGATAGGTATTTTATCCATGAGAATGAACGAAGACTTGAAACACCTCAAATCTTCTGGATGCGGGTGGCAATGGGCCTTGCTCTCAATGAAGAAGACCAGACAGCAAAAGCTATTGAGTTCTATGACATTCTTTCTGAGTTTTACTACGTCTCATCAACACCAACACTGTTTAACTCTGGAACTGCGCACTCACAGCTGAGTTCTTGCTTTTTGGCAACGGTTCAAGATGATTTACAGAACATCTTTAAAGTGATTGCGGACGATGCACAGCTCTCAAAATGGTCTGGGGGCCTTGGGAATGACTGGACTAATGTGAGAGGAACCGGTGCTCGTATTAAAGGCACAAACGGAAAGTCTCAAGGGGTTATCCCATTCCTTAAAGTTGCAAATGACACTGCAGTTGCCGTAAACCAAGGCGGAAAAAGGAAAGGTGCGATGTGTGCGTACCTAGAAACGTGGCACATTGATATCGAAGATTTCCTTGAACTCCGAAAAAATACTGGAGACGAAAGAAGACGTACTCATGACATGAATACGGCAAACTGGATACCAGACCTCTTCATGAAACGCATTAGGGAAAATAAAGAGTGGACCCTATTCAGTCCAGATGTAACACCTGATCTTCATGATCTCTACGGTGCCGCGTTTGAAAAACGATATGAAGAGTACGAAAAGATGGTCGAGGATGGCACCATTAAGCTCTACAAAAAAGTCGACGCTGTCATGCTGTGGAGAAAAATCTTAAGCATGCTTTTCGAAACAGGGCATCCTTGGATCACGTTTAAAGATCCATCGAACATCCGATCCCCTCAAGATCATGTTGGGGTTGTACACAGCTCAAACCTTTGTACTGAGATTCTGCTTAATACCTCATTAACAGAAACTGCGGTATGTAACCTTGGATCGATCAATTTAGCAAAACACGTTTCTGAGAATGGTCTTGATGGAGAGCGTCTGAAGAGGACAATCAAAACAGCTATTCGAATGCTTGATAACGTGATAGACATCAACTTCTATCCGATCCCAGACACAGCAAATGCAAACTTAAAGCACCGCCCTGTTGGGATGGGGCTTATGGGCTTCCAGGATGCACTCACTATGCAAAATATCAGCTATGCATCACACGAAGCTGTACAGTTTGCTGACACAAGTATGGAAATGATTTCATACTACGCTATCCTAGGTTCTTCAGAGCTTGCAAAAGAACGCGGCACCTACGAAAGTTATAAAGGTTCAAAATGGGATAGAGGCCTTC
>Ga0070728_10003439_pt1 | contig 17523 bp, 15 predicted proteins | sample tdDd471_FD_66723 | JGI IMG/M metagenome (GOLD analysis project Ga0070728, IMG submission 66723) | Marine sediment microbial communities from the Atlantic coast under amendment with organic carbon and nitrate - tdDd47.1 | ecosystem: Environmental > Aquatic > Marine > Coastal > Sediment | place... | reverse complement strand
CTGACAGACAAATTCAGAAAGCTTTTCCACGAGGACGAGGAACTCGGGTTCATGGAAAAACTGGAGAACGTTGACGAAATTGAAGAGGTTGTTCAGGGGTTGGAGGAACTCGGCGATCATGTCCATGAAATGAATTACCAATTGCGTCAGCATTCGGAAAATCTGGAGCAGATGGTCGAGGTCCGTACCGGTGAACTGAAGCTGGAAGCCGAGGAAAGGCGGTCGGATGTCGGTCTCTTTGTTCAGCTTCTCGATGGGTTGAACAGAAGTCATACCCGACGACAGATGTGGCAGCACTCACTGCCGCTTATCGTGCAACGGTTCCGGGCCAGTCAGGGTGCTTTCATATGCATGCTTGCCTCCCAGACATATTATACGTGGCCCGAGGGGACTCCCAAGCCGGAGTTGCCGCCCAATTGGAAGGAGATCATCACCGAGGTCGAACCGTATTATGAACCGGGTAAGGCATACATTCCAGTCTGGGCCAGTGATGCTTCTTCCGAGGGTATCCTGTGTCTGATCTGGGATGAGGGAACCATAATAACGAATCAGGACCGCAATGTTTTGCGCGCTCTTGGGCAGCAGCTTGGCATTGCCATGGAAAACCTGGCGGCTTTGCATAACCTGCTCAGACAAAAGGATATGCTTCAGGCTATCGTCGAAGGCATCAGCGACCCTCTTCTGCTTATGGATGGTGTATGCGGCGTGGTTCTGGCCAATGAAGCGGCCCGTTCATTGTGTACCTCCTTTGGAGGGGCTGTGGCCGACACCGCATGTTCTGCCTTGTTCAGGCAGGGCGGTATGTTTGAGAATTGTCCGCTCAAGTCCTCTCTGGAGCATGGAGAGACCATGGTTCGTGAGGTGCAAACCAAAGATGGCAGGTCCTTTTCCATCAACGTTTTCCCAGTGGCAGAGGGCGCGTCAGAGGAAGCGCGTGGCGTAGTGTATGTGCGCGACGTGACACAGGAAAAACAGATGCTCGCCTCCATGCAACAGAGTGAGAAGCTGGCAACTGTCGGTCAATTGGCCGCAGGGTTGGCTCATGAAATCAACAATCCGCTGGGTGTGATCAAGTGCTATGCGGAGTTGTTGCGGGGTGCGGAATCGCGGCAGGAAATATCCTCGGACGCCGAGATCATCATCAAGCATGCATCACAGGCCGAAAATGTTTTGCAGGATTTGCTCAACTTCGCACGCCCCAAGCAGTCCGAACCGATCAGCCTGGATGTGGGCAAGGTGGTGGGCGACGCCATCAATATCTTCCGCGTGCAAGCGGAGAAAAAGGGCGTGGAAGTCGTGCCTGAGGTTGAACCCAATTTGCCTTTCATCGTCACTAACGAGCAATCAGTGGAACAGATACTCGCCAACCTGCTCAAGAACGCCCTTGATGCAGTCGCTAAAAAGACCGGTCACATCACGGTTTCGGCTCAGTACAAGTCGGTCCCCAACACCATTGATATCCGCGTGGCGGACAATGGCCCCGGCATCCCGGAAGGAGATATGCTGAAGCTGTTCGATCCGTTCTTTTCCACCAAGGAAGTGGGCAAGGGTACAGGGTTGGGGCTGGCCGTGGTCTATGGACTGGCTCAGGAAATCGGCGGAACAATTGAGATGGAAAACGATAACGGCGCTGTCTTTACGGTGCATCTTCCGGTCAACAGTGATTCGACACGGAGCGAACAATGACAAACGCCATAGGCATACTCATAGTTGATGATGAAAAGGATTTTGCCACTGGACTTGCCCGGTTGCTGGGCAGGCAGTATCCCGATGAGCACATAATGGCCGTGCTTTCCGGCCCCGAGGCCATAGCTGCATTGGAAAATGATGCCTTCGGCCTGATGCTGACCGACCTGAATATGCCGGGTATGGACGGTGTCGAACTGCTTCGTCGGGCCAGAGAAATGCACCCGGATATGAGTGTGGTCATGCTGACCGCTTACGGTACCGTTGAGACAGCTGTGGATGCCCTCAAGATTGGTGCCTATGATTTTTTGACCAAGCCTGTGGAACCCAAGGATCTGTTTCAGGTTGTAGATCGCGGACTTGAGCGGAGTAAACTTCTCGGGGAGAATGCCCGTCTTCAGGATCTGCTCGCCAAACAGACCGGGCCCAATGAATTCGTGGGCGACAGTCCGGCCATACGCCGTCTCAAGGATGGTGTGGCAGCCGTTGCCGAATCTGAATACACAGTCCTCATCCGGGGAGAATCCGGGACCGGCAAGGAACTGGTAGCGCGGACCATCCATCAGTTGAGTGGGCGCAGCAAAAAACCGTTGCTCACGGTCAACTGCCCGGCCATCCCTGACCAGTTGCTGGAAAGCGAATTGTTTGGTCACGTCAAAGGGGCATTCACTGGTGCAGACCGGGATCGTAAGGGGATTTTCGTGTCGGCGGACGGCGGCACTCTGCTTCTCGACGAAATCGGCGATATCTCTCCGGGTATCCAGACCAAGTTGCTTCGCGCCTTGCAGGAGGGGGAAATCCGGCCTGTCGGCTCCAGCAAGACCATTCCCGTGGACGTGCGTATTCTTGCGTCAACCAACCAACCTCTTGAGGATAAGATCAAGGACGGCAGTTTCCGTGAAGACTTGTACTATCGTCTCAATGTCCTGAATCTGAACGTACCGGCCCTGCGCGATCGTAGTGATGATGTCGTCATACTCGCTCGACATTTCCTGAATATTTCCTGTGAAGAGATGAAGGTCAAACCAAAGACGATGTCACCGGACGCCGTGGCGTATCTGACCACCAAGAGCTGGCCCGGAAATGTCCGTGAATTGCAGAACTTCATTCGCCGTCTGGCTGTGTTTTCCTTCAGTGAATCTCTGGAGTTGGTGCATCTTCGTTTGGTGGAAGGGCTTGACGGTATACCAGGTGAAGAAACGCAGGGGTTAGCTCCCTACAAGGATGCCAAGGAAAAGGTCGTTGACGATTTCACTCGTACCTACGTCGAGGAACTGCTCTCCGGCACACGCGGCAATGTTTCCAAGGCCGCCCGTCAGAGTGGATTGTCCAGAGTCGCTTTGCAAAAGATTCTCAAACGGCTGGCCGTGGACGCCGGGACATTTAAATAATTTCGTATCAACGGCACCTTTTGAATTTGTCGTGCGGGCAGTGCATATTGCAGGAGCTTTAATGGTTGACCCTCTGACCGCAATGTGAGAGAGCCGTGCGTCGGTTGTTCACAATGGCTGGCGATTTCCGTTGTCCAATAACTTATCGAATCCGGCTGAAAAAATGTCCTATATCAAAAAAATTATCGCAAGCAGTCACATCCGGCATGGTATCAAGGTCGGGTTGGCGAGTGTGCTGGCGTATGTCGTATCAGGCTTTGTGGGCGTGCCATATGCTTACTGGGCCGTCATCACCACGGTTATCGTCATGCAGGTCCATGTGGCGGACTCCATCCATATGTGCTTGTACCGTTTTACCGGAACCGCCATTGGTGCGGGCATGGGCATTTTGCTTATCCTCATCTTTCCGGCCACGCCCATGTATACATTGCTGGGGATTTTTGTCGGCACCGGGGTGTGTGCCTACCTGACGCGGTACAATGTGCGTTTTCGCATGGCGGCCATCACCGTGGCTATCGTGTATCTGACCAGTCTTGCCGATGAAAATCGTATTCTGTTCACCCTGTCCAGAGTGGCGGAAATCGGTGTTGGTGTGTCCTGTGCCTTTCTTGTCTCAGTGGTGCTATGGCCCCGAAGGGCCGGGGCTGCATTGCGAGAAAGATTGGAACATCAATATGGGCAACTGGCAGTTCGATACACGTTGCTCATGAATAATTTCCTCTCCCTGCAGCAGAAGACCGACTCTGATCTTTTCGACGACTTCGCGGGTGTGACCGAGAAGAATAAGGAGATGTTCCACAAAGTCTTTTCCATGGAGCGTCGATTCTTTCGGGATGACGTCAATTTGCTTTCAACACAGGTCAGCGTTTTTCGTTCTGTATTGGAGCGTTTGCAGTCCATGCTCACTCTGCTGAATCAGGTGGAGGGTGTGGGATTTGACATCATCCTTGCCCCTGAGTTGAATGAATTGACACGCGCTACGACAAACGCATTGCGTGCCATAGGGATGGGGAATTCTCATGACACCAAGCGGTTGGAAGAGGCCGTGAGCAATATTGAAACCCGGTTTATTGAATTGCGTCGTCAGGGCGTGACCAGTCGTTTTGGCGCGCAACGACTCTTTCAGGTACTTGGCTTTATCAGTTCGGCACAGCGTCTGGGAGAATATGTGATCAAGGTGCTCAAAGAGCATGAGACCGCTGAACAGAAGGAAATGCATTCCTGAGCCGCTTGAGGCAAAAAGTTTTCATGAGGTTATCCGGTTATGCGGATAACCTCTTTTCTTATGTGGGATTAGTGCTCGATAAAGGCCAATCGAATGCCGAAGTAAAGCATCAGGCCGCCGAGGGCCTTGGTCAGCACTCTTTGTACTCGTCCGAGCACATTTTTCACTTTGGGATGGGTGATAATGCAGGCCAGGAAAACGAACCATCCTCCAACGATGAGTATGAATTCGAGGCCGTAGAGAATCTTACCAAGTAGAGAAATGTCGTGTGGCAGGACCGCACTATAGAAGGCGATGTAGATAAGCGGTGCCTTGGGATTCAGAGTGTTGCAGATGAGTCCCTGCTTGAAGGCCTCAAAGTTTGTAATGTCTTTCTTTGCTGGCTTGAGGTCAGCTGCGTGTGGGCCTCCGCCTGCCATGAGACTACGGATGCCCAGATAGCAAAGATAGGCGGCTCCTGCGTATTTGACGATGGTAAAGAGAGTGAGCGATTTGGATATGAGCACGGTCAGTCCGAGGACGCTGTATATCGTGTGGATTGATTGTCCGGCTCCGACGCCAACAGCCGTGAAGCAGGCTGAACGGCGGGAGTAGAGCAGTGAATTGCGGACTACCAATGCGAAGTCCGCGCCCGGAGCCATGGCAGCAAGAAGCATGAATGTGGTAACGGTGATGAGTTCAAGCACGGTGTATCTTTTGTTAAAATGAGTTGTTTAACGTTCGTTTGGTTGTTATAGTAATTATCTGCCCGTTAAATTGTCAAGGTGGTTGTTATATGAATCAAGCAGTGGATGTTGTCGCACTTAATTTGAAACGCCTTCGTGAAGGAAGGAATTTGAGCCTGGATCAATTGTCAAAGTTGACCGGCGTGAGCAAGAGCATGTTGCGCCAAATAGAGAATGGCAAATCCAGTCCGACGATTGCGACCATTTGGAAAATAGCTAATGGGGTGCGGGTTTCGTTTACCGCATTGCTTAGAAAACCTGCGGTTGCAGCAGAAGTTCGGTTGCTGAAGGCGGAGTCTCCGCTGGTGGAGGAACAAGGGCATTATCGGGTGTATCCGTTGGTCCCCTTTGAACCGGAAAGTGCGTTTGAGACATATTATGTGGAGATCGACCCGGATACGACTTTTATTGGAGAACCCCATGAAGGAAATGTTCATGAGTATCTTTTTATCAGAAGTGGGAAATTACAGGTTTCCCTTGGTGGCGAAGTCTTAGTTGCAGATAGCAATAAGTTCTTACAGTTTCATGCTAATTGCCCACATGAATACAAAAATATTAGCGACACGCTAGTGTCAATGATCATGCAGATCAGCTACTTGGCATGACCATGGGGTCATGGATTTGCCAACGAATTTTGCCCTGTGAATGGTGGAGTGGTCATGAGTTCCACACCGTGTGCGCCGGTTTCCAGCGTTTGTTGACTGTTCAGCCCCTCAGGGAGGTCGTTCAGGAGGGCTTTCCCCCATGTGTGTTGCATGGGCGTGCCGCGGACATCTCCAATGTCAACCAGACTTGAAACGGTGAATACGAATTGAAAAGCCATGCCTCGGCCCAGATTGATATCATCGTTGAGTGTGCCTGCACTGGTGAGGTGGCCTTCGTCGTCAAAGGTGAGCATCGTGCCTTGATAACTTCCGTCTCCAGCCGCGAAATTCAGTTTGAAGATCGAAAGAGGGCCGTCAAGTGCACCGATACCGAATTGCTTTTCATTAAGTGCGACGTCTTCGTAGAGCCACACCATGCCGGTGCCCAGCTGAGACATCTTGGTGGGCGGTCCCATGTCGTCGAGTATCCTGCTGTAGTGCGAGCCTTGGGTGATTTCTGTCTCATCAATGTTCTTTATTTCAGAAGGCTCGGAGCGAATGATAGTGCATCCGCCCATGGCGGCGAGAATTGCCAATACGGCAAAGAGGACGCGCCAGCCTTTACTGTTCTTCATACACGATGGATTCCTTGCTCAGTGAATAGTCGACGAGCACCCCTTCCTGATCAAAGAAGAAGACGGCACGGTCATAGGTGATTTTTTCTTCCAGATGATTGAACAGAATCAGAATGACGCCGCCACCCTGTGTCTGTTCCGCCAGATAGTAGAAGGCCGGGCCTGCCTTGAGATCGATGACCTGTGAAGGAGGCCCAAGGCGTTTGACGATTTCCATCTGCGTTGTGGTGCCGGGAACGATTTCGGACTGGTCGATGCTGCGCCAGGTGTTTTTCACCCCGCGCTGCCGATTGTAGTTCGTGCAGGCGCCGAGTTGGGTGGCTATGGTCAGCACGATGAGCGCTGTGGTGAAGATGAATCGCTGAGTGGGCACGATGGCTCCTTTTGTCTGGGGATGGGTGTCCCTTTTCATTCGAATGGAGTGAATGATACGAGATTTTCTCGAGAAGTTCCATAGAGCCGCATTGGGATTTTAGTCACACCTCTTTCGTTTGCCGTAACAGAGCACGTCCCTCGGCAATCAGATCTTCCAGACCGAACTTTCGCACACGATAACCCATCTGCCGAGGCGTCAGGCTCAGAGCCTCAGCGGCCTTGTACTGGAGCCAGTCCGCCCGTTCGAGAGCGGCCACGATTTCATTGCGTTCAAAGTCTTTGAGGGAGGTTATTCGCGGCGGGGCATCACCGGGCTGCATTGCCTCATGCACCTCTGCTGCCTGGGTCGGGGTTAGATACGTTTTAAGGCATTCAAGAGTAACACGTTCGCTGTCGGACAGGATGAAAAGTTGTGTGATGAGGTTTTTCATCTCTCGAACGTTACCCGGCCAATCGTATCGGATGAGTGCATCCAGGGCCGATGGAGTGAGAGATATGACGCGGCCATGCTCTTTGGATGTCTGGCTCAAAAAATGACTGAGCAGGCGGGGGATGTCTTCTTTTCGATTCCGCAGAGAGGGAACGTGAAGAGGAAAGACGTTGAGTCGATAGAAAAGATCCAGCCGAAACTGGCCGTGCTCTACCATGTCGTTCAAGTCGCGGTTTGAAGCGGTTAGAATTCGTATATTGGCGGTTCTCATGTGTGAACTGGCACAGCGTTTCAGCTTCTTTTCCTTGAGAACTTGGAGCAGTTTTGCCTGGAGCGATAAAGACAATTCATCGATTCCATCCAGAAAGATGGTGCCTCCATGGGCTTCTTCCAGTCGGCCTGGATCGTTTTCATGGCCGAAGAGTTTCGACTCAACCATATCTGTCGGAATTGAGGCGAGGTTGACCTTGACGAAGGTGTGGTTGTTGCGTTCGGAAAGATCATGAATGGTGCGGGCGATGAGTGATTTTCCAACGCCGGACTCACCGAGCAGCAGGACAGTCGCCTCGGTGGGGGCTGCGGTTTTTATTTGCCGCAAGATCTCGTGCATGACCGTACTATCGCCCACGATGAGTGGCCGTTTTGAAGTTCTGATTTTTTGGAGTTTCAGAGAGGTGTTTTCCCGTCTGAGTCTGTTTTCCCGCTCTTGAACCTTGCCGTTGAGGCTGATGAGTTGGGCTATGAGGCTTGCTATTGTCGCAAGGAAATCCATGTCTTCTTCAATGGCGATTTCATCCTCGAATACGCGGTCCACGGTGAGGACTCCGAAGGGGGCTTCATGCAACACTATGGGAACACCGATGGATGCCACGGTTTTTCTATGGATCATACGAGTGTCAGTCGTGTTCAGAAAAAGTGCCTCGCTACCGGAAGTGGGGATGATAAATGGTTCATCAGACCGAAATATGCGTTCGGCCATAGTTTTTTTTAATTGGTCGGCACTGTGTATTTCAGTGTGTTGACCATGGCTGGCTATGATTGAGAATTGTTCGGTTTGTGGGCTGCGCAAGGCAACAATCGCGTGTTGCATGGAGAGTTGCTCATGCATGATGCGCAAGACAGTGCCTAACGCTGATTCCAGATCAAACGCCTGGTCGGTGGCCTGATAAAGCTCGCGTAGCGCGGATAGCTTCAGTTTGTGGACAGTTGGGGGCATGCCTGCCTTAAAGCAAGCATGGTGCCACGTCTTTAAACCATTAAATCCTATGTATTATGGAGTGTTAAAGAGAAACGGATTGTGGCGTATAGTAACAAAAATGTGAATGTCGACTTCAAAAATGTACATTGGTGCAATCTGAAGTGGCTGTTACACCGCTTTTTGTGCTCAGTTTTGTTTTCGCGCTGTAATGAGTTCACCCATGATGCTGATGGCTATTTCTTCGGGGGTATCAGCGCCGATGGTCAGTCCGATAGGGCAGTGAACCATGTCGAGGTCTGTCTGAATGTATCCGTCTTCAAGCAGTGATTTGTAGACCGCTGCTTTCTTTTTCTTGCTGCCGATCATGCCGATGTATCCCGCATTTGTTTTCAAGGCCTGGGCCAGGACATCCCGGTCATGCAGATGACCTCGAGTCATGATGACGACAAAATCGCTCTTGCCGAGAGATTTTGGCAGGCAATTTGTCAAGGATTCTTCGACCCGAATTTCGCTGGCCTCTGGGTATCGTTCGGCATTGGCGAATTCTTCACGGTCATCCACCACCACGACACGAAAACCTGTGAAGGCGGCGAGTTTGGCCGTGGCGTGCGCCACATGTCCAGCGCCGATGAAGTGGACCGTTTCCGGGATGTGAATCGGTTCTATGAAATGGATTGAGTCTGATGTTTCATGGGTGAGCGGTGTGCGGACGATCTTTGGGAAATTACCGCCCGTATGGGCAATTTCACGGTTGATGACCGTGCCGGATGTGGAAAGTGAGGTCACGAGCAGGCGATGTTTACCTGATTGCCAATGGGCGAGCATCTCTTTGATAAGCGCGATGTTTGTCGTGTCAGGCAGCAGGGAATCCAGTAGTACTGTCATGTTGCCACCACAGACCATGCCGAGGTTGGCGGCGTCTGCGTTGGTGAGATCGAATTCGTGGACAGTGGATGTGCCGGGCTGCATGCCTTTCGCAGCCATGTGACTGGCATTTTCAACGGACCCGCCGCCGATGGTGCCGGTGGTGGAACCGTCTTCGAACACGGCCATGACCGCGCCGGCCGAGCGCGGGGTGGAACCGTTGCTTTTCATGACAGACACCCTGACAACGGACTGCCCTTTTTCCAGGGCTGCTAATGTGGCCGCGAAAACGTTCTGCATCTTTATGCCCCCTTGCCGAAACTGCATACGGGGTAGCGACAGGTTTCGCATCCTTCGCAGAAACCTCCGTGTCCGAGGTTGATGATGTCCTCGCGGGTTACGTCCTTGCCTGCCAGAATGCGCGGTATGATCAGGTCGAAAATGCTGGCGCGATAATACATGACGCAACCGGGCAGTCCTACCACGGGAACATCGCCGATTCGGGCAAGCATGAACATGGCACCGGGGAATGTGGGCGCACCGTAAGTCACGACTTCGGCTCCGGTCATGCGAATGGAGGTGGGTGTCTGATCATCCGGGTCCACGGACATGCCACCAGTGACCACCACGAAGTCGGCACCGTTTTCGATGAAGTCCAGAATGGCACCCTTGGTCATTTCCGGGTCATCGGAAACGAGCTTCTGGCCGATGGTTGTGGAACCATAGCCTTTGAATTTCTTGCGGATGACAGGACCGAATTTGTCCTCAATGCGACCATTGTATACTTCGCTGCCAGTGGTGACGATGCCCACGCGGCATTGTTTGAGTGGGCGGACCTGAATGAGCGGCGCGCTGTCGCGAAGCACGGCTTCTGCCTCGGCCACGATTTCTTCGGGAACCACCAGCGGTATGACGCGGGTACCGGCCATGGCACGGCCTTTCTGTACGAGTTGGTTGGTATGGATGGTGCCGAAGATGACATCCTTGACCGAATTCAGTTTGAACAGGGTGTCAGTGTTGATATCGAGCAGACCGTCATGGGTGGCGCGCAAGGTGATCTTGCCTTCCACCGGAGTGCTCAGCTCTATGCCGGAACCGGCTGCGGCTTTGGCGATGCGTTTCGCTGCGTCATCTTCATGGACGTACCCGTCCTGAGGATCAAAGACGTAAAGATGCTCCTTGCCGATATCCAACAGCGTCGGAATGTCGGCTTCGGTGACCACATGGCCGCGGCGGAATGCAGGGCCTTTTTCTCCGCCGGGGATAATACGGGTGATGTCCTGACACAGGACGGTACCCACGGCTTTTTCAACGTGCATGGTTTTCATGATAACCTCGGTATGATGCGAATGATTGATTATATATCGCGCGGAGCGCATACGGCGGAATCGTATTCCACCCAGCCAGTCTGCTGGTATTCCTTGAGGAATGAGACGACCCCGATGGTGACGACGCCAAGTACGGGCAGGCCCACCACGATTGAAGCTGTCTGCAGGACGGACAGCGGCCCGTCGATGAGCATGATACCCGTGGGAACCAGACCAAGGGACATGGCCCAGAACAGTCGGTTCCAGCGGGCAGGCTCCTCGTCGGGAGTGAGCTTGAGCGTTGTGGTGGCGGCCAGAGCGAATGAAACCGCGTCAAAGGTCGTGGCCATGGAGATGGCTGTGACCCCGGCGAAGACAACTTTATAGAGGGAGGCCATGGGAATGAAGTCGGCAATGGCCATGATGGCTGTAGCGCCTTTGACGGTCTTGACCATGTTCACCACATCGAGTTGGCCGGTGAGTTGGAGGTAGAGACCAAAGTTGCCGAAGACGAGATAGAAACAGCCGCAGCCCAGTGAGGCAACGAGGACCGGGCCAAGCACGACTTCGCGGACTGTGCGGCCACGAGAGATTTTGGCGATGAACAGGGACATGAACGGGGCGTACGCCACGAACCAGGCGTAGTAGAAAACGGTCCAGTCCTTGGTAAAGCCGGAAGAGTCCATGGGGTCCATCCACGTAGCCATGGTGATCAGCTCGGAATACATGAGGCCAAGCGATGTGATGGCCATGTCGGTCAGAAAGACCGTGGGGCCGACGATGAAGACGAACAGAAGCAGCGCCATGGCTATCATGACGTTGAAATCCGAGAGTTTGCTCAGTCCCTTTTTGAGGCCGAGGCTGGCTGATACGCAGAATATGGATGTGACAAGAATCAGGGTGCCGAATTCCAGCCAGAAGGAATGTTCAATGCCGGCAACGGAAGCAATGGCTGCGGCCACGATGGGAATGCCCAGTCCAAGAGCTGTGGCAGAGCCTGCCACGAGACCGGTCATGAACAGAATGTCGATGATCTTGCCCGGCCAGCCGTTGACCTTTTCACCGAGCAGGCCTGTACACGCCTGGGAAATGTTCAGGATGGGAACGCGCTTGACGTAGTAACTGTAGCCGATGGGCACGGCCAGCACTGCGTAGATGGACCAACAGATCGGCCCCCAGTGGAACATGCCGTAGGCGCTGCCCCATTCGGCGGCCTTGAGAGAACCGGCGGGCTCGCCGTGCATGGGATAGGCTGCGTAATAGGCCCAGTCGATGGACCCGCCGAACATGATGCCCGCTCCAACACCGGCACAGAACAGCATGCCTATCCAGGAAAAGTTGGAGTATTCCACTTTGTCACCGAGCCGTTTGTGGCTGAAAGGGCCAAAGGCGAACCACATGAGCAGGGTAAAAGTACCGGCACCGAACAACATGTACAGCCACCCCATTTCTTCGGTGACGAACTGGAACATGGTGTTGATGATTTTTTCTCCGGCTTCAGGATACATCAGGAGAGGGATGCACGCGGCCAGAATAATGGAGAGTGCGCCGAAGAAGCATATGGTGCAGACGCCGCCTTTGTCAGGCGGACACATTGGAAGCGGGGTATGCGGACTCTTTTGTTTGGACATGGTTCCCTCCAACCTTTCAGAACTGAGATGAATGTTCAAGACGGTTATTTTTTGCGCAGGACATCACGCTTTGATAATTGATGCGGTGCAAGAGATGTTGGCGACAACTGCCTGCAAACCATGAAAGAGTCGACGCTGTGGCACTTCCGTTCAATTTGGCAGTAAATTTTGCAACCTGAGCTTTCCCGCCGGGAATATCCATTTTGTTGAGCAGTACGATGCGTTCACAATTTTGAGGACAGCCTTTGAACAGCCCATCAGGGGCCGTGACCACTTTGATCATGTGCGCTGGAGTGATTGTTTCGCCAAGGGAAACTCCGGTTATATCAGAGAAAATTTCGGACCGATGAACAATATGCTCGGAAAAAATCTGGTCTACGGCGTCCAGGCCCATGATGCCGACACAGATGTCTGATCTGATCGGGATGACCGGCTCGTGACTTGCTGGAGCCTTGAGCGGTTTTCGGGCTGCACCGTCGGCTTCAACCAGTATGGCATCTGCAATTTTTGCAGAGTGGAGGGTGTCAACACTTTCCGGGGGCAGGCCAATGAGCTTCCCGGTCTTTTTGTCGAATCTTTTGGCGGCGATAATGCAGGAGCTCTTTTGCAAGGCCCTGCACAGTCTGTCCATAAAATCAGGGCCATCCTCCATCAGAATGGTATCTACGTCACGGAGCGGGAAGATCTTGGTGGTCGTAGTGATGACCACTCGTTGCCCGACAGAAGTTCTGCATTGGGCTATCCATTGAAGGAGTGAGGTCTTTCCTCCCGCTCCGATGACGGTGATGAGCCGGTGTTCCGGCGAGGTGAGTGCGGCACTAGCGCTCAGGGTTACGGTCCCGTTCATGCGTGCCTCAGATGAAATATGTGTGCGCAGATGGTTTCGAGAACACCACCACCGATGGACAGTGCCTTGTCTGAGACCTCGCCGCAGTATGAGATGGTGCCTCTGGGGTCCACGTCACCGAGTTTGGTCCGTTTGACGACCGGGGTGTTGTCTCTGAGTAGCCCTCGAATGACACCAGACAAGGCTGCTACAACCGGGGTGTCGTTGACAGTGCCAATGATGTCGCCCTTTTCGACCATCTGGCCGATATCATAGGGGGTTGTGAAGGTGCCTTCGTGTGCGGCCCAGTGGACGCGCTCTATGGAAAAGCCTTCGATAACACCGGGGACACCTGTGTTCGCGGCGGCAGGGCCATCGGTAATGACGCGTCCGAGGTGGTGTCCGCGTTTGGTTTCAACGACTCTATGCACGTCTTGTCCGGCCGTGAATCCCGGTCCGAGGCCGATGACCAGTGGAGCCTGATCCATGGTTGTTCCGATATTGCGTTTGGCAAGGATGGCGTCCACGAGCACGTCAGGTTTTACCTGAGTCAGAGAGGAGGCTTCCGGGTCGACGAGTACGGGAATCGTGTCGTTGTCCCATGCTTTTTCGATGAGGTCGGGAGAAGAAACACGCGTGGCCTTGATCCCTTCAACTGTCATTTCTCCGTGGTACACTGCTTCGGAAAATGCCACGCTCCGGCGCACGGCCAAAGGATTGGCCGTTTCCAGAAGCAGGAGTCGGGTCAGTCCGGCCCGGTAGAGTCGCAGGGCAACGCCTGTTGCGAGGTCGCCTGCGCCGCGAATGGTGATTGTAGGGATATTTATGGCACTCATATGTGCTCCTAAGCGGTCTTTTGGCCGTAGTTGGTGAGAAGTCGTTGGTATTGTTCTTCGGTATCCACATCAATGAAAGGTCCGACCTCGTGGACGCGAACCAGACGCAGGGCCAGACCGGGGGAACCGAGTAGTGGGCGTGCGCCGGTATCGCCTTCCAGTTCGAAGACCTTGGGAAACCATGCGGACGGTATTGTTATGGGGTTGCCGCGCATACCTTCCTGCACCGGGGCGACCCAACACTCGGGTTGTTGGGTGAATGCACCCACGAGCATGTCGATGGCCGAGGCTGTGATAAGTGGTTGGTCTCCCAGGAGGGCCATACACCCGTCAGCGCTGTCCATGACTGAGCGCAGGCCGGTCTTGAGCGATTCGGCCTGGCCCATGTCACGATGAACACTGGTGACGACGTTGCAACCAGAGAGGTCCACTGTGCGTCGCAGTTCAGATCCCTTGGGCAGAACCACGGTCACGTCGCGCAGGGTGGAGTTGCGTGCGGCGTTCACCACATGTTGCAATATGGGAAGTCCCCGGAAGGGCAGGGACAATTTGTCCCTACCCATTCGGGAGGCTTGGCCGGCGGCAAGAATGACACCGGAGACGTTGGCGAGTTGGTGGGGCATGCCAAACATCCTTGTATTGATGGTTACTTGAGGCAGTCCATGAGGGTATCACCCACGATGGTCTGCGCCATTTGTACCTTGAATCCGTTCTGGAGCAGGGGCTTGGCTTCGGCAACAGCGGCCTTGCCGGCTTCCTGGGCCAGTTCTTCAGTCAGTTCCTTGCCGATGAGTAGCTCTTCTGAAGCTTCACAGCGGCGCGGGTTGTTGTGCACACCGTTGAGGCAGATGCGTGCACTGGCGACTTTGCCGTCGATCACGCTGACGGATGCTGCGCAGTTGACCAGGGCGAAGTCGATGGACTTGCGGTAGGCAATCTTGCGGAAAGCACTGGTCGGACCGGCTTCCGGCAAGGGTACCACGATTTCGGTGACGATTTCATCTCGGTCGAGGATCGTGGACTGTGCGCCCATTTCGGCGGTGAAGAAGTCGTCAATGGCGATGTCGCGTTTGGTGGTCTTGATCGTGGCATTCAGCGCGATGAAGGCCGGGGCCGTGTCGCTGGGGTTCACCGCGATGCATTTCTTTACCGCACCGAAGATGGAGTGGAAACGATGGTCGCCGGGAACGGCCAGACAGCGCTTGCCGCCTTTGCGTACGCAGTCGATGCGGCCGCCGATCTTGTCGGGGTAACGGTAGTACCAGCAGCGGTTTTCCTGGCAGATGTTACCGGCGATCGTGCCCATGTTGCGCAACAGCGGAGAGGCTGTGCGGCGGGCAGCTTCGGCCAGTCCGGGCCACTGTTCCTTGACTTCGTCGGATTCGGCGACTTCAGTCAGGGTGACGAGTGCGCCAATATGCAGGCCGTCGTCTTCCACGCGGATTTCCTTGAGACCGGGAATGGTCTTGAGGTTGACGATCCGTTCGGGAGCTTCCATCCAGAGGTTGTCCTTGAGGCAACCCATGAGGTCACTGCCTCCGCCCATGACGTAGGCCGGACCTTCGCTGCCGTTCAGGAGAGAGACCGCCTCTTCAACAGAGGTGGCGTCAAAATGATTAAAACGTTTCATTATTTCTTCCTCCCTCTGGCCTTGATTTTGCCCAGGCCAATGAGGATGCTTTCAGGGGTGTATGGCGTTTCGGTCAAGCGAACGCCGATAGCGTTGTAAATGGCGTTGGAGAATGCGGCCAGAGTGGGGCAGGCTGCGCCTTCACCACAGGCTGTTGCTCCGAACGGGTGGGTCGGATCGCCTGGCTTCTCGATGACGATGGGATCGACGTCGCATTCCATGGTGGTGGCGTGACGGTAGTCTACCCAGTTGGGGGTCATGAGCCAGCCGTTGCGCTTGTCTATGATGCAATCGTTGCCAAGCATTGCGTTGTCCACTCCATGACGGGAGGTGGAGAGCTGGCCGGCCACGATCTTCGGGTTGAGGGCTTTGCCAACATTTTGTGCCATGGTGACGCGAACGTTGTCGATCATGCCTGTTTCGGTATCGATATCCAGAGAGATGAACTGTGCGCCCTTCTCCTTGGGGATGTAGACCTGATCTTTCTTGCCATCCTTGAGACCATTGGGATGGGGAGAGTTGTTCACGTAGTAACCGGTGATTTCATGGATACCGCCGTAATGGCCGCGTGTACCGAATGCCTCGGCAAAGGTTATCCCCTTGCTTGGATCATTGGTCATGAAGATACCGTCTTCGTTGATATCCAGTTCTGTCTCGGAAACGCCCATGACGCCTGCTGCAAGCTTGAGAATTTGATGCTTGGCATCAATGGCAGCTTCATATGTGGCCCAACCTTGAATCCAAGTGCCGCAACTGTTGGCGACCAATGTGGCGAAGGGGGTGGAGTCGGTGTCGTGACAGACAAGACCGATCTTCTTGTAAGGCAGGCCGAGAACTTCGGCCACGATCTGGCACTGGACAGTGTGCTGTCCCTGACCGATGTCGGCCACTGCGCAGACCAAAGCGGCCGAGCCGTCCGGGTAGATCTTGACCATGGCTTCGGACGAGTTGCCCGGGCCGGGACGACCTGCGCCCATGGCAAAGATAGCCACGCCCATGCCGTGACGGATACGGCCCGTCTTTTCGTTCGGATGCTGCCAGGTGTTCTTCCAATCCAGAGCTTCTGCGCCTGCGTCGAGGCAGTCACGAATACCAGAGGAAGAAATGAAAGCGGATTTGTAAACCAGCGGATCCCAACCGGAATCAATGTCACCTGCACGCATGCAGTTCATCTTGCGCAGTTCCACCGGATCAATGCCCAGTTCGTAGGATGCGATATCCATGGTGGTTTCCACGGCAAAGGTGCCTTCGGGAGCGCCGTAACCCTGCCAACCCGCAGCGGGCTGACGGTTAGTATTCACGTAGTGGATCTTGCCGCGCTGGTGCTGGCAATTGTGAGAGTACAGAACGGAACCTGTGGCGAGCATGGCGTTCTTGGCGGGGTACTTGTCGCCGCCGGAACCTGTTTCCTGCCAGTGTTCCAGATCCATGGAGATCAGGGTACCGTCTTTCTTGAAGCCGATCTTCACGTCGGTCTGGCTGCCGCGAGACCAACCGCTGACCATTTCCTCTTCACGAGAATAAGGGCAATGGACAGGCTTTTTCAGATCGAGACAGGCGAGGCCTGCTACCATGAGGTAGTGAGAGGCGATGTTGCGATCCAGAGGGAACGCATTTTTGCCGCCGAAGCTGGACCCGGTGAAGGGTGCCACGTAGTTCACCATGCTGGACGGAATGCCGAGTGCCTGAGCCAGGCAGAGCTTTTCGTCATGCATGCCCTGAGAGTGGGTGTACATATGGAGCTTGGTGCCATCGAAGTCGGCGGTACAGCCGCGGGGTTCCATGGCAGGACCTTTGCAGTAAGCGTACTTGAGCGCTTTCTGATCAATGACGTAGTCCGCTTCTGCGAAACCTTTTTCGATGTCGCCGAAGCCGTTGTATTCGGCCGGGGTCTTGGTCTTGAACAGACCCGTTTCCGGATCGCGATCGCTCATATAGGCATGGAAAGCCCAGTCCTGACAGTTGTCGACGCCTTCGAATACCTGAGGAGATTCTTTTTTCATGGCCTCTTCAAGGCTGATGACGAATTTTTTCTTTTCGTATTCGACCTTGATGAGTCCGGTGGCTTCCTCAGCGATGGTTTCATCGTCAGCTACCACGGCGGCTACGAGATCGCCCACGTAGTAGAGGGACTTGCGGAATGCCTTGGGGTAGTTCTCATGGGTCATGACGAGACGAAC
>Ga0070728_10003438_pt1 | contig 17523 bp, 18 predicted proteins | sample tdDd471_FD_66723 | JGI IMG/M metagenome (GOLD analysis project Ga0070728, IMG submission 66723) | Marine sediment microbial communities from the Atlantic coast under amendment with organic carbon and nitrate - tdDd47.1 | ecosystem: Environmental > Aquatic > Marine > Coastal > Sediment | place... | reverse complement strand
CGATGAATCGGCAACTGAAGCTAGTGGCGTCGAATTACTCAATAGAGCAATGCGAGAATCTGACCCTATCATTCGCTATCTAGCAACATCTAATTCAGGTCAGTTAGGGGTCTATGAAAATATGTCTGATATTTATAACTTGCTGAGTGATCAAGAGGATGCGATACGGGATACTGCTTTCCGCGCACTGGTTGATTTACAGATGAAGATGGGCTATCCCTTACCTATCCCAAGTTAGTTTGAAGCACGATCAAAATCACAGGGGACAAGTTGTACCGAATCGGTATGGAACAAATAACTTGTCTCCCCATCCGAAATTTCAATCCGATACCCATCAATCAGTATATTAGAATAAACTTGCCCATCTTGTGGACAACCTAGACTGCTATCCTGCCATACCACTGGATAAACGTCAACTAACTCAACTGCTTCATCCGAAACATCACTTTGCTGACGAACGCGACGCATAGCAAGTGCAGATAATTCAGAGGCAACTGGATCAATGGCAGTCAAAAAATCACCCGCTAAGCGATCAACATTACACCATACAAACTTATCATTACTCCACAGCAGGTACGTATGCGTTTCGTTACCCACAGCCCATACAACCTCAGACCCGTAACTAGAAGGCGGCGGTATTGGCAAACGTCCAGTTGAACACACATCAATCTTATGGATCATGCGCTGAACTGACATCAATTGCAGTTGTTGAGGCAATACGCCAATCTGCTCGGCAAGATCAAGCCGTGTCATCTCAACTACACCAGCGTCAAAATTATAGGTTGTTGAGATAATCGGCAACACAGGTGTTGCAGACGGGGTTAAGCTAAAATCTTGAGGTTCTGGCAAATCTTGTGGGGTTGCTGTTGGTCTTATCGGAGGCGCGGTTGGTGTAATCGTAGGCGGGATAAGAGTTTGGGTAGGTACAGGTGTATCAATCTGTTGCGCTGTGCAGGCAGATATAAATAACACAAAAATCAGCCATCCCGATAATCTAATAGGCATAATTGAAACTTTCACTTGTCTTATCAAAGACAATTATATGCCTAGCTTTTCCTCGACATCTTGGACTGTCAGACCGACGAAGCTTAGGATTTTATCGCGCTTAGATTCACCAGCAACAATTTCGATTTTAGTAGTTGGGATACCAAGCTTACTTGCTAAAAATGTAATTAGTTCTTCATTAGCCGAAGCATCACCAGCACCTGTTGCCATTAAACGAATCTTTAGTGTATTATCCTCATTACGCCCGACAATTTCAGTTTCATCTGCACGGGTAACTACCCGTACACCCAACGCTACACCACCACGTGCATCCGTAATTTCAAATTTTCTATCGCTCATGTAAAGTTGCCTTTTCTTACCATTAACGAAATCATATCAAATGTAAAAAAACCTTGTACAACATATTATAATCTTATTGTACAAGGCTTCTATCATTTCTACCACAAATATCCAAAACCCTTACGAGTTTTTTAGAACACCAAACCCTATAATATCCGCATGATGATGCTGATACCCAGAAATACAACCAATGGGCTTAAATCCATACCACTCATCGGAGGCAGAGCTCTCCGAATCGGCGCAAGAACAGGTTCGGTTGCTTGATACAAAAACCGTACAATCGGATTATTGTAATCCACATTTGGCAACCAACTTAATAAAACCCTGCCCAGCAGTATAAATTGATAAAGTTGTAACAGCCATATAATGACGCTTAAGATTTCATACATTTGAATTTACCTTTCTCTTTACTTAATCGGTATACTGACGTTCACCAAATATAGCACGCCCCACTCTTACGATGGTCGCACCCTCTTCTATTGCAATTTGATAATCATTGGTCATTCCCATGCTTAGATCGGGCATAGCAATACCAAAAGAATTTGAGAGTTCTTCCCGCAATGCAAATAACTCGGCAAATACAGGACGTATAGATTCCATATTATCGACAAATGGTGCCATTGTCATCAACCCAGAGACCTTTATATTGGGTAACTCCACAATATCATGAAATTCTTTCCATAATCTATCTTTGATCTGTCCATCAGAACGCCAATTATATCCATTAAAGCCATCTTTTGCTTCTTCACCAGAAACATTGACTTCTAGCAATACATTAATGATTTTATTGTGTTCTGTGCCCAATCGTGATAATTTCTGAGCTAACTTCACGCTATCTAACGATTGAATCATATCAAACAATGTCACAATATCTTTCGCTTTACGGCTTTGAACATGCCCTATCATGTGCCATGTTATGGGTATCGATATTTGATTGTTAATCTGCGAAATCTTCTCCATACTTTCTTCTACGCGATTTTCGCCAAAATGTTGCTGACCAGCTTCAATCGCTTCTAAAATATCAGCTATCGGTTTCTTTTTACTGACAGCAACCAATGTCACATCGTCCACATTCCGATTTGATTTAGCACATGCTGACGCAATATCCTCATGCACTCGCTTTAAATTATCAGCAATATTCATAATGACATCACCACTCCAAACCGCCCTGTTTTACCATTTTCACCACGATGTGAGAAAAAATCACTTGTATTATCAAATGTACAAATACCCATAACCTCGATCTTGGTCACACCCTGACGTTCAAAATCCAATTGATTGGCTTTCCACAAATCCAAATAAGCTGTGCCATCGGAGGGATCACGCACAATCAAATCAGCATCGTCACCATAATACAAATTTACGGCTTCAACCACTTCCTCACCCACTTGATAATTTTCTTGTGAAATAGCCGCCCCAATCACCACTTCTATATCTTCAGGTTGGCAATCATAGGTATCGCGCATCGTCTTCACCAAACTCGCCCCCATGCCATTCACAGTACCGCGCCAACCAGCATGACCTAAACCAATCACTTGCTTAGAGGGATCATAAACCAATAAGGGTGTACAATCTGCATAACGCATCACCAGCGGCGTATCAGGTTTATTGGTGATGATACCATCGGCTTTTGCTAGCCAACGCCTACCTTCGGCAGGGTCATTTGCAATAATTGTGTCGACACCATGAATCATCCATGTGGTACAAGCGCGATCTCCATTAACATCCAACACATTGTACATCCGCTCATGGTTGATTCGCACAGCAGCATCATCGTCCCCGTTCGTACCGCCAACATTAAGCGATGCCCAATATGATTGGCTCACTCCGCCGTGTCTTGTAAAAATCCCATGTTTAATTTTGTCCCACTTCACATGACGATAATATTCTATTCCATCTTGACTGATACGCTCCAATTAATATTCCTCCGTACTTTTATCAGATACCGTGGCTTAATTGTCACAATATCTTGTTTTTGCTATACTATGGTAATTAACTATATTGATCTATAAGTTACTTGAAGCCTGTTTCATAATCCATACCATACTTTAGATTCAAAAAGTAAACACAGGTTAAAAATATAACATCATAGGTTATTTTCAGGCTATGTCCTATTTATAGTTATTTATGAGATTTATTGTACGTATTGAAAGGACAAGTAGCCAGTTAGTCGGCTACATATCATGGGTGATAAATCCCAAATACGCTTATTAATAGTTGATGATCATCCATTATTCCGTGCAGGTCTCGAACAAATTATGGAATATGAGGATCATATCACCATTGTAGGACAGAGCGATAATGGACAACATGCCATCGAAGATTCTCGACGGTTATCGCCAGATGTTATTCTCTTAGACGTAAACCTTCCAGGTGGCATGAATGGGTTACAAGTTGCCCGAAAAATCAGGTCTGAGCATCCTAACATCTCAATTATTATTCTCACCGCTTATCATGACATCGAACAAGTTGTTCATGCAATTAGTGTGGGGGCATCGTCCTATTGTCCAAAAGACATCAAACCAGAAACACTCATCAAAATCATTGAGGCAGTAACACATGGTTATTTTGTCATCGAACAAACACGAATGAATCAGGAGCAACGTGATAAATGGCTAGATGAACAAATTCGGCAATTATCGGGACCTTATACGATTGATGGGGATGAGCATTATTCTCCGCTTAGTCCACGAGAAACCGAGATTTTAAAACATGTCACACAGGGCATGAGTAATAAAGAAATTGCTTATAAATTAGGGATTAGCCAGCAAACGGTCAAGAATCATATGACATCCATACTTAAGAAACTAAATGTGGATGACCGCACGCAGGCGGCGATTACGGCAATTCGAAGCGGTTGGGTACGAATAGACTCTCGTTCTAAAGATGAATAGGATGGTATGAATGGATAGAGAAGATTTTTTCACACAAGACAATCCAAAAGACGAAATCATAGAGCTACTCACAGAAAATATGAGTAGTACAAGACGGCGTTTAAGTGAAATAAAAGATCAGATTGAGCAAATCCAGATCACAGTTGATAAAGAACAACAACGGTATTCTGGGATAGCCGCAGAGTTAAAAACCGTCAAAGAAAATCTTGATACAGTCCCACGCGAGGATATACGGGACAAGTATGATGAAGCCCTTGAAGTTCGTTTTCGGCTAGCGACGATGCGCGGTCAATTAGAGAAAATCGAAGGGCAGTACGATTACTTAGAAAAACAGCAAGCCACATTTTCGCAAATCTTAAGTAGCCTCGAAGGTGTTGATTATCTTGAAGCAACAGATGATGAAGATAAACCATCACGCCGTGCAGTTGACATTGTTGGGATTATCAATGCACAGGAAGAAGAGCGCAAACGGTTGTCGCGCGTCATGCACGATGGTCCGGCACAATCTCTTACGAATTTCATTCTCCAAGCCGAAATATGCCAGCGATTATTTGACCGTGATCCAGAACGAGCCGCCACAGAACTTGACAATTTGAAAACAAACGCCAGCCGTACCTTCCAAAAAATCCGTGAGTTTATCTTCGATTTACGCCCAATGATGCTAGACGATCTAGGAATTGCAGCAACTGTTCGTCGATATTCAGAATCGTTTGGAGAAAAGAACGATATTCATACCCAATATGAAATCATCAACGAAGATCGCCGTATGGAAAACTATCGGGAAGTATTTATCTTTCGTACAATACAAGAATTAATGAGTATGACTCGAGATTATGCTGCCGCTACAGAAGTCAAAGTACGTTTGGATATGTCATCTGACCCTGTCAAAATCTTGGTAGAAGATGATGGCAAAGGATTTGATTCGGACGTAGTATTTGAAACTGATGATGATTCCATTGTCGAAGATGCACGCAGCTCTGCGTTGATTTTATTGCGCAATAAAGTCTCACTTGTCGGTGGCGAGATGACTGTGCAAAGCAATGAAACGGATGGCACAGTGATCCGTATTGAAGTTCCAATCGACAATTAAACTGCCTAAAAAGTAGAGGAGATTTTATTTGGGACAATAGTATGGTTTGACAATTTCCATCAATGCACTACACTACATGTTAAAGAAATATCAGTAAATTGTATTGACTCTTGTTGATTATAGTAAACATTCGTTCTACTATCACATAGATTTATAACCTTGACGGAGGAAATTATGAATCCTCGGCTACGCCTAGTTATCGTAATTGCAATAGTAATTATTATTATTGGTGTTGTCGCTGCTGTTGTTCTACCAAGTATCAGTGGCAATCCCAATTCATCAGGTTCAACACCGGGAGCTGGTAATTCGAATTCCAACTCTGAACCTTCACCTACTCCACCTGCAACCATTACGCCTATGCCTATGGTTGAGTTGGTAATCGCAGTACAGCAAATCCCACGCGGTTTTACGATTCCGCCCAATGCTGTAACCACCCGTCCTTGGCCCGAAGTATCGGCTCCTGCTTCTGCAATCTTCAATCTGGAATCGGTCATCGGCAAAAAGGCTCGTACAGACATCTTCCGCGAACAACCGATCTTGACCAATATGTTGGTTGATGATCTTGCTAACTTAGCGAATGTGGGTTCGGATGCGGCAGCAGTTCTCCCGAACAACCGTGTAGCTGTGGCTATCCCAATGGATCGTATCACAAGTGTTGCTTATGCTATTCAACCGGGTGACCGTGTCGATGTCATGGTAACTTTACTCTTTGTTAATGTTGATCCAGTCTTCCAGACAATCGAACCTAATACAGTCACTCTTCAAAATGTGACAACTGGTGAAACGCAAACTGGTATTGAAGGTTACGAAAGACAAGGTTCACAGCAACAATTTGGTGAAAATGTCTTCCGCGAGATTGTTGGTCCATCAGAGCGACAACGTCCGCGTATGGTGACACAACGAACTGTTCAAGAGGCTCTCGTTGTTTGGGTTGGTGACTTCCCAATTAGTGGTCGATTGTTCTTTGTTGTACCATCACCGACACCTGTTCCAACCGTAGACGAAAGCGGGAATGCTAATGCCCGCGGTGATGCGACAGAAAGGCCAACGGCTATTCCACCACGTCCAGACATCATCACACTGGCAGTTTCGCCACAAGATGCTGTTGTCCTTACTTGGATGATGGAAGCCCGTTTACCGCTGACATTTGCATTGCGCTCAGCAACATCAACATCACAAGTACCAACTGATCCTGTGAATCTACAATACATCACAGAGACATTCCGAATTGATATTCCGGGTAACTTAGATTACTCCATCGAACCAGCACCAACTAGCATTCGTCAGTTATTTGTTGGTAATACAATTTCTCTAACTGGTACGAACTAGTAGCACAAACATATGAGACAGGGCGGCAACGACTTTAGATTTTAATCGTTGACGATAATGCACAATGCGAGTGAGTCGTAAAAAACTCCTCGCATCAGAACTAATGCTACTGATTTTAGTTCAGGAAGAACTTATTGTCATGATAGTAATATTGAGATCTTGCGCCCTGATTCTGTCACTCAAAATCGTAGAGGAATATCCACATTAACCCTCTACAGCATCACAATATATACAGGTAACAAAAGAATTATCTAGAACAACTTCTTATTAGAACTAAATTTTGATGTACATGTTAATTAGCATTTGAAGAATTAATTCTTTTAATTGTGATAAAATTTATAATTCAGCTATAATTTGTAATAAACATAGACAATAGGCAGATTGTAATGGCACAAGGCGACAAAGAAATCAGAATCTTACTTGTTGATGACATTGCCGAGACACGGGAGAGTATCAAAAAACTTCTCGCGTTTGAATCCGACTTGAAAGTTGTCGGTTCAGCAAGCAATGGTCGTGAAGGGGTTGCACAAGCAAAAGAATTACGTCCAGACATCATCATCATGGATATTAATATGCCAGATATGGATGGTCTGGAAGCGGCAGGTCTCATAACAAAAGCCGTACCAACAGCTGGTGTTATTATGATGTCTGTTCAAAACGACTCCGATTACATGACAAAAGCTATGTTGGCTGGGGCGCGCTTCTTCTTGAGCAAACCTGTCAATATGGATACCCTCTATTCAACCATTCGTCGGGTTTATGACCAGTACGAGCAAATTCGTATACAAATGGCTGAACTTGAAAAAGCACAGGGACGAGCCGCCGACTTCACAAGGACTGCGACAAAAACACAGGATGGTGAACGTGCAGGACATGTCCTCGTTGTCTATAGCCCGCAAGGTGGTGCTGGATGTACGACCATTGCAACAAATCTAGCATCTGGTTTAATGCGTGAAGGGGTTAAAGTCCTTCTCATCGATGCCGATTTACAGTTCGGTGATATTGGGATGTTCTTGAATCTCAATGCTCAATCGACAATTTCAGATATCGCTGGAGAAGTCGAAGAACTCGATACAGATTTCCTAGACAATATCGTAGTGACACATGACAGTGGTCTAAAATCTCTTCTAGGACCAGCCAAACCAGCTCTAGCAGACGAAATTCGTGAGAACTATCCCGAAGCCGTCCGCGACATTGTTGCTAAAATCAACACACTTTTTGACTTCATCGTGATTGATACAAGTAGTACGCTTGATGCTGTTAATATACCGTTATTAGACATGGCGACAAAGGTCGTATTGGTTGCAAATCCAACATTACCAGCAGTCAAGAATGTTCGGCTTATTTTAGACCTATTTGATCAACTCGCGTATCCACAAGAAAAAGTAATTCTGACGTTGAACCGCTCCACCGATGAGCGTGGCCGTAAAGGATCAGCCATTTCAGCTGAACGGATTGAGAATTGGTTTAAACGACCAGTTCAATCACAAATTCCTGGTGGAAATGATTCAGAAAGTGCTATTTTAAGTTCGATTACGAAAGGTGCCCCTTTGATCGCTCTTGATCGTGATCGTAAAGCGCCAGCAACAAAAGCCCTTGTGAGCCTCGCTGATATGATCTATGTATCATTGATGGGCAAAGATGAAGATGAAGAACAAGAAAAAGAGACCGAAAAAACGGGTCGCTTCAAATTATTTGGCGGCCGTTAACCCTATTGCAATAAAGAAGGACTAGCATAAATTGATATGCTAGTCCTTAGTTTCCCCTAATCTATTTTATTTATCGGAGGCGTATATGTCCTTACTTAATCGCATCAACAAAAAAGGCGGCTCTGGCGGGTCTCAAGGTGATGATGGCGGTGATGCAGATGCTCAACGTCGTGCCGCCGCACGCAAGCAACAAGTTAACCAAGCCAGTCGCTCACGTGGTGCAAATTCAGGTGGTGGTGATTACAATGACCTAAAAGCACGGATTCAAAATAAACTCATCGCAGAGCTTGACCCATCTATGGATATTACTCGTAAGGATGAAGTCCGTCGCCAAATTCAAGAGTTATTCAACTCTATTTTAGCCGAAGAGAATATGGTGTTATCCAAAGCAGAACGCCAACGCCTCTTTGAAGTTATTGTCGCTGAAATTATTGGATTTGGTCCAATCGAAGTTTTGCTCCATGATGAATCTATTTCAGAAATTATGGTCAATGGACCAAAGAATATCTTTGTAGAACGTAAAGGTCATCTTACTCGCGCCCCTGTGACCTTTGACAGTGATGAGCATGTGATGCGTATTATTGATCGTATTGTATCGCCATTGGGTCGTCGTGTCGATGAAAGTTCGCCATTGGTGGATGCTCGGTTACCGGATGGCTCTCGTGTGAATGTGGTCATTCGGCCTATTGCATTATGTGGCCCTACAGTTACCATTCGTAAATTCTCTTCAACTCCACTCAGTGTACAAGACCTCATTCGCTTCGGGTCAATGACAAATGAAATCGCTGAATTCTTGCGGTCATGTGTAATTGGTCGATTAAATATGGTAGTAGCTGGTGGTACGGGGTCGGGTAAAACAACACTTCTCAATGTGTTATCTAGTTTCATCCCCAATGATGAACGTATTATTACAGTAGAAAATGCGGCAGAACTACAACTCCAGCAGGAACATGTTGTCACATTAGAAAGTCGCCCTGCGAACATTGAAGGACGTGGTGAAGTTAGTATTCGTGACCTTGTGACGAACTGCTTACGTATGAGACCTGAGCGCATCGTTGTTGGGGAGTGCCGTGGTGGTGAAGCACTAGACATGTTGCAAGCCATGAATACCGGACATGATGGTTCATTAACAACCGCTCATGCCAATACACCACGCGATACACTTTCGCGTTTGGAAGTGATGTGTCTGATGGCGGGTATGGACTTACCAGTACGAGCTATCCGTGAACAAATCGCTAGTGCAGTCGATGCAATTGTTCAGCAACAACGGTTGCGTGATGGGTCACGTAGAATCTTGTTCATCACCGAAGTACAAGGTATGGAAGGTGAAATGGTTACCATGACTGATATCTTTGAATTTGAACAGACGGCATTTGAAAAAGGGAAGATTGTCGGTCGTATTCGTCCAACAGGTATTCGTCCCAAATTCATTACACGTATTGAAGAAGCCGGTATTAATTTACCACCATCTGTATTCGGTGCCGGGAGCAAACGTTAATCACCCGATTTAATCACATTATTAAGGATTGGGGAGCGTTTATTGACGCACTTCCCAATTTTAAACTACAATTAATATAGTAAGTGTGTTTCTGGAGTTATTATATGATCGATCCCATAATTATCCTTGCAGTAGCAGTCTCCTTAGCTGTCATCATAGTGATAGTGGGTATTGTTATGACTCGTTCTGAGGAGAACCTCATTGAAGAACGATTTGGTCGCTTAGAAGAACAAGAAGCACAGTCATTTTTTAGTGCTGAAGAACCAGACGAAACTGCGGAAGCATCTGATGCTGGTGGTGAGGCACGTAAATTACTTAATCCCCTCAATAGCGTCTTACAAGACCGGAAATTTGGGAAAACATGGCGACGACAATTGGCTCGTGCCAATATCAAACTCACAGTTGCTGAGTTTGCTGTACTGCATATTGTGGCAGCGGCAGGTGGCTTTACAATTGGTTGGCTATTCTTATTTTCTGGTGATCCTGTGATGTCCGTTGCGGCAGCATTTCTAGGTTTTTTCTTTCCTCGTATCTACGTCAATCGAACCATCGGCAAGCGACTGATCGCATTTGAAGAACAACTTCCCGATACGTTAGGTTTATGGGTTAATGCATTGCGCTCAGGTTATAGTGTATTGCAAGCAATGGAAGCCATCGCAAAAGATGCTCCAGAACCTACCATTACCGAATTCCAACGGGTTGTACAAGAAGTTCAACTTGGGATTGATTTACCTGATGCGCTCGACCATCTGCTAGAGCGTGTAGAAAGTGATGATCTTGACCTCGTTGTAACAGCCGTCAATATTCAACGTGAAGTTGGTGGTAACCTAGCAGAAATCCTTGAAGTTATTAGCCATACCATTCGGGAACGTATCAAACTCAAAGGTGAAATTCGCGTTTTGACTTCACAAGGTCGTATCACGGGTTACTTGATTAGTTTCTTACCTATCGCACTTGCTTTGTTCTTGAATGCTTCAAATCCTAATTATATGGGACAAATGTTTGAAGATCGGGCTTGTGGATGGCCCATGATTGGTGGCGGTCTTGCTCTTATCGGCATCGGCTCAGCAATTATTCAAAAAATAATTGACATTGAGATATAGAAGAGGATAAATAATATGGAAAATATCTTAATTTTACTACTTGTTCTCGGTACGTTAGCTGTCATCGGTAGTTTAGTATATGTTGGTCTCCGTGAAGATCGAGGATCAGACCCATTACAAGAACGCCTCGCTCAATATGATGATCGGGAATTGCCGGAATCCTTAGAAGAAATCGAATTATCGTTATCATTTAAAGATCGCGTTCTCCTCCCAATTATAGAGAACCTTGCCCAGCTTACATCCAAGTTCACGCCTCAGAAGCAATTAGAACAAACCCGTCATATGCTAGAATTAGCGGGACAAACAACCGACCCAACACAATTCTTCTTACAGAGAATCGTCTTTACGGTTATCTTTGGTATTCTGGGGATGTTACTCGCGTTTGTGGTAATGAAAAAAGAATTCGGAGAAGGGGTTCTCTGGACAGCTGCCGCATTTGCACTTGGCAATTATTTTCCAATCTTATCCTTACGTAGTAAAATCAGCAAACGTCAGGAAAATATTCAAAAAGCACTCCCCGACGCGCTTGACCTATTGACTATCTGTGTAGAAGCAGGTTTAGGTTTTGATGCCGCAATGGGTAAAGTATATGAAAAATGGGATAACGAACTTGCACTCGCTTTCGGACGTGTGCTGCGAGAAATTCAATTAGGTAAACCACGACGAGATTCCCTAAAGGATATGGCTGATCGTATGGATGTACCCGACATCAATTCATTTACAGCCGCTATTATTCAATCGGAACAACTGGGTGTAAGTATGTCTAAAATCCTCCGCGTGCAATCTGATCAAATGCGTACCAAACGTCGTCAACGTGCACAGGAAAAAGCCCAACAAGCACCCGTTAAGATGATGATTCCGATGGTATTGTTAATCTTCCCATCTCTTTGGATTGTATTACTCGGTCCAGCCGTCATCCAAGTGATGAATCTTGGTGTGAGTGTGTAGCAAACAGAACTTTTGATTTTCACGCCCTCTCACAGGAGAAGATATTGATGTTATCAAACCATGAAGCCCACCCTACAAGTGGGCTTTTCGCGTCTAATTCAATATTAAATAAATTTTTCCAAATAGGTCTTGATCTCGTCTTTCCACCAATGTGTCATGGATGTGGACGTGTTGATACGCGATGGTGTGACGCATGTTTAAATGAATTGATAAACACTACAATTCAAATTAAAACACATAATCCAGAAATCCTCACGGGGCTATGTTCAACAGGTAGGCACACAGGTAAATTACAACATGCCATCCAAGCCTTTAAATTTTATAATACCCCAGCACTGGCTGAACCTTTGGGTAAGCGTTTGGCAAATGCTCTCTTACAGAAAAGATGGATATTTGACATAATAATACCCGTGCCATTACACAGTGACCGAGAACGAAATAGAGGGTATAATCAAGCATATCTACTCAGCCAACAGGTGGCGGCACAAATGAATATCACCTGCCAACCTCAACTCCTATCAAGATATCGCAATACCCCTCATCAAGTTGGGCTGAGTGCCTTAGAACGCCGTGAAAATGTAAAGGATGCTTTTATCGCAACAACAGATGTTGTCGGTAAATCGATCCTTCTCATTGATGATGTAGTTACAACAGGAGCAACATTAGATGAATGTGCATCTGCACTTTTTCACGCAGGTTCAACAGCCGTCTATGCAGTAACTGTCAGTCACGCTTAACATTTATTTATTTAACTGAAGGAGCGTAGCAATGGAAATCAAGATTCATGGTCATGATATGAAAATCAGTGACGAGCTTGATGACTACACACGAGCCAAGATTGATAAACTGGATCGTTATTTGCCAAATATCTCGCACGTGGGGGTGGAATTATCTATTCAAAAAACCCATCGCGGTGGCGATATGGCAATAGCCCAAATCACAATACAACATTCGCGTGGTGCGATCCTAAGAGCAGAAGAAAAACTAACTATTGAGAATCGAAATACTATCCGTGTTGCGATTGCTAAGGCGGTTGATAAGCTCTATCGGCAAATCGACCGCTTCAAGGGAAAAAGAAAAAGCAAACGACTACACGATAAATATAGTGCGACTGTCGCAGAATTAGACCTTGCCGAAGATTTACCAGATTTCGACATACCGGATGCCGAAGATTATCAGATGCCAGTAGAAATTTTCCGTCGGAAACATGTCGAACTCATCCCAATGAATGAAGAAGAAGCTATCGAACAAATGGAACTGCTTGACCACAACTTCTATATGTTCATGAATTCAGAGACACAAAAAGCCAATGTGTTATATCGTCGAGATAATGGTGGATATGGGATACTTGTCCCACAATAAATAGCTATCTAGATTGATAATAGAAGGCGTACTTCGGTGCGCTTTTCTATTTCCCTCGCCATAAGTTTCGTAAAATCCAGTATTTTCTAAATTCATACCATGCCATCAGTAATGACAATTTCAACCCATGCAAGCGATCTTGATATCCTGCTAATGTCACGAAACGCCAATAAAACTGGCGCAACGGTTGAAGTATGAAATTACGAAACTTAGGGTGTATCCCCTGCTCAAACAGAATCTTTGCGTCATATGCGACATATTGACGTTGCTTACTCACAAAATGTGCTAAATCACGATAATTGTAATGGATTAATGGATTATCAAGCGTTCCCTCAAGACCGTCTAACTCCACAACCTCATGGACTTGTCGTGTAGGGTCATATTGTACAAGTCCCACCCGCAATAATCGCGTTTGATAATCAGGAAACCAACCCGCCCCTTTAGTCAAAACACCAAATATATAATTATGTCGGGGGATCCGCCAGCCAACATAATCCGGTAATTCAATTTTTTCACGGATTTCAAGTTCTTGCTCTGTTGTGATTCGTTCATCAGCATCGACAAACAGTACCCAATCAGTCTGCCCTGCAACGGCATCCAATGCGGCATTGCGTTGTCCTGCATAATCATCAAATTTGCGTTGTATGACCTCCGCATGGCAACCTTTGGCAATGGCAACGGTATCATCTGTGCTATAAGAATCAAAGACAAGAATCTTATCTGCAAATCGAACCGATTCAATACAATCAGCAATATGAGCCGATTCATTGTATGTCAGTATGATTGCCGTCAAGTGCATTATGCTTTTGCCATATCACAGATTGTCTGATAAGCCGATAACACATCAGCATAATTCACGCTTTTGGGGTCAAGTTGGGACATTTTACGACGCATTCCAATCATCACTAACCGACGGGCTAACCAACGTTTCCATGTAGGATAGTGTTTATCATATAAATGTAAGCGGCTCTTCCACAAATTGAGCGTACTCCATGCACGGACTTGTGATGTACTTTGTCCAGCTAAATGTGTCACATGTGCTTGCGGCACACACATAATCGTCCAACCAGCTTTGTGGATACGCCATGCCCAATCAACTTCCTCACAATATATGAGGAAATCTTCATCAAACAACCCCGTTTTGACGACAACCTCGCGTTTGAGCATCATTGTCGCGCCAAGCGTAAAATCAACTAAAAAAGGCTCATCTGATTGATACTGAGCCTTTTCGTATCGTCCGTTAAACGCGCCTTCAATAAATCGTCCAGGTACAGGAAAAAATTCCGTCCAAATCTGGCTTAAGCCAGGAAACATGAATGCGCTGTGCTGAAAACTGCCATCTTCATACGTCAATCGTGCGCCGACTCCACCAACGTGCTCATCATGTATCAAAGTGTCAAATAATGTTTGGGTTGCCCCTTCGTGAGTTATCGTATCAGGATTCAATAAGTACACCACACGCGGTAGTTCTATAGTAGGTATATCACCCTCAAATCCCATTTCGCGCAATGCTAGATTATTTGCCCGACTAAAGCCTATATTTTCATCAGAGGCAATCAATTTAACATTAGGAAACTTTGTGCGTATTAAACCGACAGTATTATCCGATGATGCGCTATCGACCACCCAGATTTGATGAATCAGAGTAGTCGTCTGTAAATCATCAATGAGGCTTTGTAGCGCATTCCCGATAATATCCGCGTTGTTCCATGTAACAATTACAACAGCTAAATCCAGCATCAATTTCCTAATATCGAAAAATCTAGTCCAACATCGTCCAAGAAAGCATCATACTCTGCAAAATCTTCTAGTTTTACCACTCGCAGATTATCTTGCCCTAAGAAAGGACGTAATAACTCACTATCGTCATCATCATCTACAAGTCGTTGTAAACCCTCAGTTAGCGAAACACGGATTCCTAATTGCATTTCAACGGGATACATCAAGACTGCAAAAGGTATCGGCGGACTGGCAAATGACACACTAATATTATCTGAGATCGCTTCGTCGTCCTCAATGATGTCGTTATAAACAATACTTGATAAGCCAGCACCAGCACATTCTCCCGATGCAACTGCCTCGACCATCTCTTGAGCATCATCATAATCATTCACGGTTTCAAAACGTGTTGGATCAACGTTGTTAGCGCGGAAAACCATCAAAGGTAGTAACCATGAGTAGAAATCATCTACCGCAAAACGACAAAATGTGCGTGAATTAAGCGCACTAAGTTGCGTACTACCAAGGTTACGATTGATAATCACAACCCCAGCTTCACCCGTTTCAAGCTGGTTATTGATTCGTTTTTCTACAACATAAATAGGCTCACCACAATTTTGCGCCAATGCTGCTGTAAATGATACACCATCAACCCATACAGCGGATGTCTGTTCACTAGCATCACACAAAGCCCTCAACACATCGGCAGGATTTGCTGCAGGTACAATATCAACGGTCACACTCGAATAATTCAAGATTGCTTCTTCAAGATCAAGTTCAGCTTGTGTGCTACTTACAGGTAGTATAACTTCACCGATTTCAGGTTCTACAGTCACTTCGGGTTCTACATAAAGACTAGATGACACCGGTTGCATCACCATTTGCAAGGGATTTTCAGGCAACCCTGCCGGCACTTCCGTCGGGGCAAATCGAATGTCCGTTATTGGTGTTGCGGTGGCTGTTGGTGGCACGAGTGTTGGGCTACCAATCGTGTTACATGCGGCAAATAACGTTCCAATGCCGATCAAGCATAGTGTAAGAAATGATTTTGTGTTTATGATGTCGCCCCCTTCTCATGCGGTAGTTTCCTTACCGCATATATTACCACAGCCTCTGATTTTCTACTCTTCAGATTCGTTATTTGGGTCAACAATCAGAATAGACCGTGCACCAACATTATTATTGCGAATACTCACTTCAACATCTTCATGAATGAGACCAGCCCAGCAATTCTGTGGATTACGTGCCTCAATTTCTGTTAATCGCACTGCACCCCACACAATAGATCGTTTGCCCGCAGGTAAATATTGATAGGTATTTCCTGTAGCTTCATCGTTGACTTCTACCAAGTCATCAGATGACCCCACCGCCCAGCGATAAGGATAACTGGTCTGTGATGTGGCACATTGAATCCCAACCCGCCAAGCACCTGATTCGTCAAACCAGCCTAGTGTTGCTGCTTGTTGTTCTTGTTGATATACAGTCCCCGGTACAGGTCCTGTTGTACGAATTGGCACATCACCATAATTTTCTACAGTCAGCATAAATACCAACATATCCCCAATAGGAAGCGTGATCTGTTGCGAATATGCTAAGGCTTCGGGATCATCAGGTTTTGCAACCAGATCACCTGCTTGGTCACGAGTGGTCAGCAAGTTTTCAGAATAAGGTTGGGCATCAAAAATAACATCCACCCCAATTGCCTGCGCTGCAATTTCTGCATAAGGCTTTCCACCGACTTCAATAGTTAACTCAGTCTCTTGGCGAATCCGTTGACCAACGGCATCTTGTGCTAATGCAACAATCGTATATGTCCCATCAGGTGGGGGATCAGCTCCTAAGTCAATACCGCCTTCATAATCATAACGATGCCGCCCTGCTTCACCATATTCACGCTCTTCAACCCGTGCAGAAATAGGGATATGTACATCGTTTGGACCCAGTAAAAAGACATCCAAACTTTCTACATCTTTTTCGAGATAAACATTAATTTCTACGCGATCATCAATGCCATCTTGATTAGGGGCGAATGTAGAAGGGGATACCGTGAAAATCGATATGATGGGTAGCGGCGAGTCGCCATCTTCGACCACTAATGTACCTGTCTTGGTCATCGTTTCACCAGAATCCGATACAGCCGTAAGTTGCCATGTATATGTACCATTAGGAATCAGACGACGTTCAACAGTGCCATAAATTTCCTCATCTTCAAGAATATAGCCGTCAACAACGCCACTGAACAAAACAGCGTAATCGTCATCACTACGGATTTGCTGTTCGCGGAAGTAAAATTCCTTTCCATCGTCACCAATTAAAACCAGATCAATTGTTGCAGTCCGCGCCAATGTATAACTAAACGTAGCAATATCATTATCACCATCTGCATTCGGTGTAATTATCTCACGATCAAATCCAGCTGACACAATCAACGGCAATGGTGGTGATATAATCACTCGACCAATTACAAGGATAATGACAACACCAACCAAGGCGGCCAAAAAAGTAAGTCTGTAGGGAATACGCATAG
>Ga0070728_10003437_pt1 | contig 17526 bp, 14 predicted proteins | sample tdDd471_FD_66723 | JGI IMG/M metagenome (GOLD analysis project Ga0070728, IMG submission 66723) | Marine sediment microbial communities from the Atlantic coast under amendment with organic carbon and nitrate - tdDd47.1 | ecosystem: Environmental > Aquatic > Marine > Coastal > Sediment | place... | reverse complement strand
TTGGCGCTATACTGCGTTATTTTTTTCAGCGATAGCGCTGCTATCCCTTCAAAAAATGCCTTGTCTATCACCAAAATCTCTATCTCAAAATGCGGAACTTATTCTTTGTCCATTACTAAGAACAGGCCGGGTACATGAATTAGACTTGAAATTTAGAAATTATTCGCCAGTGGACTCTACTTCCGGTCATTAAAGTTCACTTTGCTGGATTCTATGCTCTCGCCAGGCATTTCTAATGGGGAATATTTGTACCTTTGTCCTCGTTTTTAAAGCAGATAAAGAGGAGAGGTGCGGTGAAGTGGTGAAGTGGTGAAGTGGTGAAGTGGTGAAGTGGTGAAGTGGTGAATCTTGGCGGACAACCCTTAACAAAACCCCAAAAGCAGGAAAATAAACTAGAATTTGGAACAAAAGACATTCAGAACAGCATTTCTCACCCTCTTTTTTGCAGCACTTCTGCTTGCTGCTTACCCGCTTTTGCATGCCAATATCCCCTTCCTACAATCCAATTTTAGATCCTATTCGATATGGGGGAAGTCCGGCCAACAGCTAGGCGTAGATTCCCTACAGCAGGTAGATACCTTGGCTTTACTTGAGATAGATACGATAGATTTGGTGCCGGTGGTAGAAGAGGATACCATCCCGATTCCACCCCCAACAGTTTTTGATAATGCGGCTAACTTGCGCTCCTTTTTTAAGCGTTTATCGCAAAATACAGGGCAGGTTCGGATTGCTTACTTCGGAGATTCATCGATTGAAGGAGACCTCATTTCTCAGACGGTCAGGGATAGTTTACAACGAAGATTTGGTGGCGCAGGAGTGGGCTATATGCCGATCTATTCACAGGTAGCTGGTTTTCGACGATCGATTCGACACAAGATGGGAGGAGAGTGGGAAACGATTACCTTTGGGCGCAAAAACCCCTATGCAATTGCTCGTAACCTCACGGGAGAGTTTTTTCTGGCTCGTCAGCCGCAAGCGGATACGACGGGCCAAGATTCTACGCAAAATGTAGCCCTTGTGGATACCACGGAAGTCGTGGAAGGACATTGGGTGCAATACGGAGCGGTCAAATTGAATCCGGGCCTCAGATCGATACCCAAAGCAAGGCTTTTTTATGGCCGCCCAGCGCGGGATTCCTTGTTGCCGGCGAGCGGTCAGCAACCTTTTGTTTCGGTAACCGTAGGAGAAACTACAGCCCGCTACGCACTCGACAAGCGCAAGCATCTCAATCAATTGTGGTTGCGGGAGGAGCCTGCTCGAAAGCTTCGATTAGATTTTGAACTCCCCGAAAACTTGCCTCTATATGGAGTCAGTATTGAGAGTGAAAAGGGGATTGTGCTCGATAATTTTTCAGCTCGGGGAAACTCTGGCGTTATGTTGACGCATGTGCAGGGAGGAATGTTGGTGCAATTTGATTCCTTATTGAATTATGATTTGATAGTTTTGCAGTACGGTTTGAATGTAATCAATGCAGAAATGGAAGATTACACTTGGTATCGGTCAGAGATGCGGCGAATGATAAGGCATATAAAGCGCCATTTGCCCCATGCGGCTATTTTACTGGTAGGTCCCACGGATAAAGCCATTAAGGTAGAAGGGGAGATGATGACCGATCCAGGAACCCCACGGGTAAATGAAGCCCTACGTCGGGTAGCTGCACAAGAGAATGTGAGTTTCTTTAGCTTTTATGAAGCCATGGGCGGAGAAGGTAGCATGGTCACTTGGGTAGAAGAAAAAGAACCCAGTTGGGCCAATTTAGATTACACGCATTTTAACTTTAGAGGAGCGCATCAGGCGGGAAAATTACTCCTGTCTTATTTGATGGGCGCCTACGATGAATATACTAATGCCCCCCAATAATGAATTTCACAAAACGTATTATCTTACTAATCATCCTGGGTACGATCGGCGGTTGGTCGATAGCGGCCGCTTCCAAATCTAGGATAGATAGTAGGAAACTCAAAGCCGAAAGTGAACATAGACGAATACAAGATTCCCTTCGGCAAGAACGGCTAGAAGGCCGCATATTTGAACTCCCACAAACAACACTTCCCTATGCTGATAGCTTTCCCGAATTTCTTGATTTATCCGTTAACCAAATCCTGAATGAAGAGGCTTTGCATCCTTTTTTTGCGCAATTGCGACAGCTGGAGGCCAAAGAATTGGGTAAGGTGACCGTGGCTCATATTGGCGATTCTCATATTCAAGCAGATATGTTTACCGGGCGAATTCGAGCCCTGCTACAGCAGCGTTTTGGAGCGGTGGGCAGGGGATTCATTTTCCCTTATCGGATGGCAGATACCAATAGCCCCCTCGATCTTAAAGCGGGAAGTGATGGCACTTGGGACTTTCGCAGGAATATTTACGACAAAAATGGCTTGCCCATAGGCTTGGCTGGGATGAGTATCCAAACCCGCAAAAAAGATTTTACGCTCGCGATTCAGGTAAAACCAGATACGCTAATCGACCAGTCTTTTGATAAAGTAGATTTTTTCTACCAAGGGGGGCCTGATTATCTGGATTATAAGCTAGGGTATTTCGAAAAAGGGAAAGCGGTGGCAACTCCCGTCACTTATACCCGTAAATACCACAAAGTAAAATCAGGTGAAACCCTATCTGGAATAGCAGGCCGGTATCGTTGCAGCGTACGGAATTTGCAGCGATGGAATGGGTTGCGAGGAACCTTGATCCGAGTAGGGCAGCGGCTTGTGGTAGGGAATGGCGCAGCAAAGGCAGCTTATGATGGACGCCCTTTCAAAGAGTTGGCGAGGGTCGAGCAGCCAGCGGAATCATTGGAAACGGGCTATTTTTCTTTTACCTCAGATCAATTGGTAGATGAGTTAGTCATCAAGGGCGAAGCTAGATTGCCTAGTCAACAGAAAGCACTTTTGTATGGCTTGAGTGTAGAAAACTCCTCCCGTGCAGGCTTGTTGTACCACAGCATTGGCGTCAATGGTGCTTCCTTTTATCATTATAATCGGTCGGAATATTTCCTGCAACAGTTACCGAGCTTACTGCCAAACCTCTTGATTGTTTCCCTGGGTACTAATGAGGCATTGTCCTCTGGTTTTAAGGCCGATAAATTCCGAGAACAAGTGGATGCTTTTTTAGCATCGATAAGAGAGAAAATGCCGGAGATTGCCATCTTGGTGACGACCAATCCAGATGCACTAAAGAGAGGCCGTTACGGCAAATTGACCAATCCCATTGCGCGAGAAGTATTGATTGAGACGGCAGAGAAATATGGCGCAGCCATCTGGGATTTGCAAACGATTATGAATGTATCAGGTGGTGTCCAAAAATGGCGCGCCGAAGGACTTTCGGGCAGAGATTTGATACATTTTACGCGAAAAGGCTATGAATTACAAGGGCACTTATTGTACGAAGCCCTAATGAACACCTACGAGTTATACTAAAGAAAGAACCCTTCTCTGACCCAAAAACGGTGGACAAGTTCTACCGTAGATCAGAGAGCTAAACGAACTTGGTTAGTGATTGATTGGACGGAAATATTACCCTATCTAACTTATGACCCAGGTAAACCTATGCTATTCAATAGCAAGGTTTTTCTGATATGGTTTCTAGCCTTTTATGGTGGTTATTTGCTATTGAAGCGCCAAACCAATTGGCGTTTGATCTATACTTTAGGCTTTTCGCTTTTCTTTTACTACAAATCGAGCGGGCTCTACTTCGTACTGCTTATTTTGTCTACACTAATCGATTTTACCTTAGGTCATTACATTCATAATGCCTCAAGTCAGGGCAAACGCAGGGCCTACCTTATCCTGAGCTTAGGCGCTAACCTGGGGCTGCTGGCCTATTTCAAATACACCAATTTCCTCATTGGGTCTTTCAATAGTGTGGTGGGAACCAATTTTGCTTTTCAATCTATCTTCTTGCCCGTTGGTATTTCCTTTTTTACGTTTCAGACTTTGAGTTATAGCATTGATGTATACCGAGGAAAATTGATACCCCTAACGGAAGAAGTAAGCGATCTGAAATCCTTCTTTTCGCGCTTATTGGACTTTTCCTTTTTTGTTTCCTTCTTTCCGCAATTAGTGGCTGGCCCAATCGTTAGAGCGGCGGACTTTATTCCACAGATACGCCAACCCCTACAATTAAGTGAATCCAACCTCGGACGAGCGCTCTTATTGATTTGTGGTGGTTTGTTTAAAAAGGCGGTTATTTCCGATTATATCAGTATCAATTTTGTTGATCGCGTCTTTGAAAACCCAGCCTTGTATAGTGGTTTTGAAAACCTGATGGCAGCCTATGGATATGCCATTCAAATCTACTGCGACTTTTCCGGCTATTCAGATATGGCGATCGGACTGGCTTTAATCATGGGCTTGCGCTTACCCGAAAACTTTCGATTACCTTATCAATCGGACAGCATTCGAGACTTTTGGCGACGTTGGCATATTTCTTTGTCTACCTGGTTGCGGGATTATTTATACATTTCCTTGGGGGGGAATCGCAAAGGAGGACTTCGCACCTATGTCAACCTGATGTTGACGATGCTATTAGGAGGACTCTGGCATGGAGCCAGTTGGGTCTTTGTGATTTGGGGGGGACTGCATGGCTTGGCACTGGCCATCGATCGTGCTTTGGAACAGGCAGGGAAATGGCGGAAAAATACAGCGGTACGCGCTGGCTTGATTATGCTTTGTGTGCAGTTGTTGGGGCAGTTGGCGATGTGGATCGCACTACAAGGCGATACATTAGATATCGAGGTCTACCAAGTTTTGACCCGGACCAACTTACAAATTTTTATCGGCTGGTCATTGCTTTTAGGCTTGGGGCTAGGACTTGATTACCTCATAAATTATATTGGCTTTAAATTGACCCGTTTAGGGACACATACCGTGTCCGTTTTGCTCGTTTTTCATTTTGTCACCCTTTGTTGGGTCTTTTTTCGAGCTGGTGCCTTGAATAATCCTTTGGGGCCTTGGGAGACGACGACAACGGTTTTGGGCCAAATATTAACCGCTTTTCATCCAGAATTAGTCGGCGAAGTCATCCAGAATTATACGCAAGTATTTGGGTTGATGGCCCTGGGATTTGTCTTACATTTTCTGCCTAATGGATTCCGAAAAGTAGGAGAGGAGTGGTTTATTAAAGCACCTTGGCCGGTAAAAGCTTTGATATTGGCAGCCGTAATGTGGTTGGTCACACAGACGACGAGCGCTGATATAGTGCCTTTTATCTATTTTCAGTTTTAGCATCATATAAAGAGATGAAACCAAGCATCCAACTGTTAGCCCAGAAGCAATTGATCGGAATGTCAGAAACCATGTCTTTGGTAGCGGATAAAACAGGTCAACTCTTTCGCACCTTTATGCCGCGACGAAAAGAGATTCCTAATCTGATCAATGCGGATACCTTTGATTTGAGAGTTTATCCGGAAGATTATCACCAAGCTTTTAATCCCGCAAAATCATTTACCAAATGGGCTTTGGCTGAGGTTTCAAAAGTAGAAGTGATTCCTGCCGATATGGGGGTGTACAACTTGGTAGGTGGACAATATGCCGTATTTCATTACAAGGGATTGAGCTCCGATCAACGTATTTTCAAATACATTTTTATGGAATGGCTTCCTCAATCTGACTTTGTCCTAGCCGATCGCCCCCACTTTGAAGTACTCGGAGAGAAAACCAAGCTGAATGATCCTAATTCTGAAGAGGAAATATGGATTCCAGTGGCTAACAAAAAGTAAGACAGCTGCTCAAGGGGTATTATTTTTTTGACTCAAATTTCCGTCCATTAGTTGGATAGAGCTATTCATACAGAAGATAAACCATGGAATATAATAACTGCCCGACTTGCCAAGGAGAGCTGGCCGTAAACGAGGACAATTATATCGCCTGCGTAGAGGAAACTTGTGACTTTGTACATTACGAAAACCCCACACCAGTAGTGGCAGCCGTCATTGAATACAAAGATGGGAATATCCTCTTGGCCCATAATGCCAAATGGCCACCTCATATGTTTGCTTTGGTCACCGGATTCTTGGAGAAGCATGAACACCCAGAAGAAGCCGTACTGCGGGAAGTAAAAGAAGAGGTAGGCTTAGATGCAGAGATTAGAGGCTTTTTGGGGCATTACACCTTCAAAAGGATGAATCAATTGATCATTGCCTATCACGTGTATTCAGATGGAGAGGTAGCGCTAAATGATCCAGAGATAGATGAAGTGAAAGTTCTACCCTTCGCAAAAGTAAGAACTTGGACGAGCGGTACGGGAAAGGCCCTGCATAAGTTTTTGGTGTCTAGAGGCTACTCACCAGAGGTGATTTCTTTTAGTTAAACAATCGTGCTGGGCTTACTCCGACAAATCCTCCAAACGTTTCCGTTCCTCATCCGTCAAACTTTTGATGCCCTTCGCGCGAATCTTGTCCAAGAGTTGATCCATTTCCTCTTGGCGGCTCATTTTAGTGGAGGCAGAAGAACCTAAATTAAAACGAAATTGGCGGACAGAACGTACCGTTTCTCCCCAATAATTGTCAATCATTAGGACTGCGGGATTATTCACAATGAGATAAAGGAATAGCACAACGGGAAACAAAAGCCCCACAATCAGCCAGGGCGAGTCCGTGATGACGCTGGGCCGAATCACCATAGTCATTAATACCCCGATGATGGCGCCACCCAGATGAGCTTCATGACCGATATTGTCAGCCTGCCGTTTGATACCCAAAATAGAAACCAAGACAAAGGCGAGTCCAAAAATCCAGTTTTTGATTTCAAAGGGCAGGATTATAAAACCTATCGAACCTCCGGGATGAAGTAAAATTGCGGCAAAGATGACACCGCTTATCGCCCCCGATGCACCCACTGCTCGATAATCTCCGTGATTGCGATGGATATACAGGGCCAGGACATTGCCACCCACCAAGCTGATAAAATAGATAATTGTAAATAGGGCTGGCCCCAACTCTCGCTCCACGGCTGCACTAAATGAAATAAGTGCAATCAAATTGAAGCCCAGGTGGAACCAGCCCCCGTGTAGGAAACCGGAACTAAGCAGTCGCCGGTATTCCTTATCGATTAAAATCTTGTCTACGTCAAAGACATAGTTTTCATAATACTGCTGATCACGAAATCCTTTGTAGGTGGTGGCTCCCGTGACGAGTGCCAACAAAATGCCAATGACGCTTTCTCCCATTATTCTATGATCAATTTTGTTTCTGCCGTTTGATCTCCTTTGGAGATTTTTAGGCTGTATTCTCCTTTATAGATATAAAACTTCTTATTTTCTGCTGCTTCAATTTTGAGCGGCTTTTCTCCTTTCTTTTGTTTCTCTTGTAATGGCTTGATATACTCAGCGATCACCTTTTCTTGAATGGCTCCGTCGTAGGTAGGAAAGTTTAATCCTTTCTTGAGGTCTACTTCGAAAGATTGTAGCTCCAATCCTTCCTTCGTCTCTACCTTAATAATGGCCTTGCCCGCTGTCTTGGCATAAATCGGAATGCTAAGGCTGGGTTCGGATAAACGTCCTCTAAAATTTCTTCCCCAAAATGTACTGTATCGGGTTTTGGAAGGGCCAAAGGTATGTAAGGCTTTCGCCAATACCTCCGTGTTTAATTGCTGCAACTCTTTCGCACTACCGATATACATCGAACGACCATGCGTACCTACGATGATATCTTTTTCTCGAGGGTGAATGACCACATCATGCACAGGTACAGCAGGTAAGCCATTATTCATTAGCATAAAAGATCCCCCTCTATCTAGTGATACATAAAGGCCATGATCACTTCCTACATATAGAATATCAGCACTAGAAGGATCCTCCTTAATCACATTTAGTGGCTCCAATGGAAGGTCCTTACCGATTTGTGTCCAAGTCTTTCCGTAGTCTTCAGACACATAGGCCATGGCCTCGAAATTATCCCAACGATAAGCATTCAATACGACATAAACACGGCTTTTCTCAAAAGCAGAAGCTTGGATTCTACTCACCCACATATCTTTAGGCAAGCCAGCAGTAATATTGTCCCAGCTCACACCTCCATCTTTGGAAACATGTACCAAACCATCATCCGACCCTACATACAACAAACCAAAGCTGAGGGGAGATTCATGAATAGTACTTAAGGTCGAGAAAGCTACATCTCCTTTTCGGCCACCGGTCGTAAGGTCTCCAGATATCGCCTCAAAATCGTCTCCTTGGTTGAATGACCGATGCACTCTCTCTGAGCCCATATACAGAATGTCCTGGTTGTGAACCGACAAGTGAATGGGCGTCTGCCAATTCCAACGATAGGGCCTTTGATCTAATGCAGGTTTAGGGGTGATCGATTTTCTTCGTCCCGTTTTCGTATTAACTCTAAAGTAATTGCCAAATTGAGAACCAGTATAAACCGTCATATTATCACGGGTGTCAACGGCTACTTGCATACCATCTCCTCCCATGATAGATTTGTAGGGATATTGGCCACTGCCTTGCCATCTAGTGCTAGCCTGGTAAGTACTAGGCCCCATCCATACGCCATTATCTTGCAATCCCCCGTAGATATTGTAAGGCTTAGCCATGTCAACCGCTATATAGTAGAATTGCCCCAAAGGTTCAGAGTTACATTTAATCCAACTTTCGCCATCATCATAAGAGATATTGATACCTCCATCATTGCCATTGATTAGGTGCCCCTTGCGATTGGGGTTGATCCAAAGCTCATGGTGATCGGAATGGACATTAGAGTCGCCAATCGACTTAAATGTTTTTCCTCCATCATCCGAGCGGAGTACAGGAACCCCCATCACGTATACCTTATTGGCGTCATAGGGGGCAACGCGGATTTGCCCAAAGTAGTAACCGTAAGAGCTATAAGCACTCACGTAATCCTCATTGGCTTTTGTCCAGGTTTTTCCGCCATTATCCGAACGGTATACTTCCAAACCAATCACCGGGGTATCAAAAAGCAGACTATTTGCATCTTCTGTATACTCGACCAATGTTTTAGGTGTAATCTTGTCTGCTTCCACCATCTTAATCACCTTGTCGGCACTATATTCCCTTGGGATGCGATTCTGTTGCAGGTAATCTTTGATTTTATAAGTTTCTAACTTTAGAAAATCTTCCTTACTCATCTCACGCAGCATATCCTTCGTTAATATATCTTCTTTCGGATCCTCTTTTGGGCGCCGATTGTAGTTGTCAATAGCGGTATAGAGTACGGCTTTACCATTAGCATAGGTCATACTCAAGCCAATTCGGCCCATTCCTTTCCCAGTCGGAAGGCCGCTAGCAGGAGTCGAAATCAACTTCCATTTATTACCTCCATCGGTACTTTTATATATACCTGAACCTTCACCCGCTTCCAGAAAATCCCAGGCTCGACGGTCACGCTGCCAAGTAGCGGCATACAGTACTTTGGGGTTTTTAGGGTCGATCATCAGGTCCACTGCTCCACTATTCTCATCAACAAAAAGGGTCTTTTTCCAAGATTTACCCCCATCCGTTGTTTTATAGATTCCTCTTTCTTGGTTGGGGGAGTACAAGTGACCTAATACCGCGACCCAAGCCGTGTTGGGGTCCTTAGGATGCAAAATAATTCGGCCAATATGGTGACTGTCTTCCAAGCCAATGTGTTGCCAGTTTTTACCGCCATCCGTACTTTTATACATACCGGACCCTGCATAGGAGGAGCGACTAGAGTTGACCTCTCCCGTTCCGAGCCAAATGATATCATTTTTCCAATCGACGGCTACTGCTCCCGTGGTGATGACCATTTCCTTATCGAAAATAGGGGTGAAAGTCGTTCCATTATTGACCGTCTTCATCAAGCCACCAGAAGAATAAGCTACATAGAAATGACTAGGGTCAGTAGGAGATACCGCAATCTCGGAGACTCGCCCGCTGAACACACTAGGGCCAACTGAACGAAATTTAACCCCATTTACTATGGATGCTTCTTCTAATTGTTTACGTTGAGAAAAGCTTTCTACTCGGTCTGCTGCCGCAGTGGCAGGCGGTTGAGGGAAAGTAAATTGTGCCATTAAGGTCAATGGCGCCAGACAAAAAAATAAGACGATTGGTTTTAGCATTAGTTTGATTTTACTAGTTCAACAGACGCTTTGCCGTTGTGGTCAACAAAGTCTATTGGTAAACTTAAAGAAGAAAATAGAAAGTGCCTAATGTGGGCTGGGAAAAATTGTTAGATAAAAAAGAGAGAACAAGGAGCGATGTACCCGGATTCTCTTCCTATTCGAAGATTAGAACAGAGGAATCAAAAAGAGATTTTGTAAATTGCTAGAATGAAAACCAACTTATGCCTGTGTGAGCTATGTTGATGCTATGATTGGTCGAGTTATGGACGGCTTGAAGGAAAAGGGATTGGACAAAAATACGATTGTTATTTTATGGAGTGATCATAGCTGGAGTTTGGGCGATCATGGTTTATGGTGTAAACACTCAAGGTAGTCATGCCCTCAGCCGCCAGTGCAGCCTCCCAAGCCCCATTTTTCATCACCCATTACCCATTTTTCATTATCCATTACCCATCACCCCCAAATCCCCAACAATTCGCCGCCCATGATATTCAGAAGCACCAAGCGCCTGATGTATCGAATTGACATTAAGGGCCGTAATCCGACCCGCTGGGATGATCTGAAGATGAGGAGGAGCTTGCTGGATCATTTGGATTAAAGTAGCGTTTCCCTGCTCGGCGGTGGGCGCCCCCCCAGAGGTGAGAATCGCATCTATTCCGGGAATGGCTTGTAGACGCTGTAGACTTTGGAGCAGATCGGCTGTTTCATCAATCGCTTTGTGGAAAGTGACTGACAGTGGCCCAGCAGCTAAGGCCAATCGACTGGTTGGAGCTATATCGACTTCCCCTTGTTCATCCAGCAAACCAATGACAATACCCTGGACGCCCCAGCTTCGAGCGTCCAGAATTTCTTTCTCTAAAGCATCTATTTCAGCAGGCGTGTAGTGGAAATTGCCACCCCGGTGACGGATCATCACCTTGACGGGAATGTTGACAGCTTGGACAACAGCTTGGGCTAATTCCTTGCCTGGACTCAAGCCCTCTAAATCTAGATGACTACAAAGTTCAAGTCGATGGGCACCTCTTTTTTCGGCCACTTGGGCTTCGAATAAATTTTCAACACAGGCTTCTAATAGCATCTTTTCGGAGACTGATGAGCCGACAAAGGTAAGGGAATCCAGTCAAGGGCAATAAGGTTTTAGCCCTAATTTTAAGGGGCGTTTCATACTACTGGACATTTTACGCCAACTGGGTTTAAAAGTTGAAGATTGAAGGTTGAATTCCGCGGTATAAACCTTAACCTTTCAACGGATAAACCCTATTTGCCCAGTAGTATGGGGCGTTTATTAAGGAGCGTACTTAGACGCCGCGTCTTCTCTTTTCCGGAATCTTTTTGAAGAAACTTCCTCCTTCTATATTCAGGTCGATATCATTCAGGTCGCTGAACTGCAAGCTACCTTCCAGACTGAGCATGACAAAGTTGTCCTGGCCATTGATCAACAAAAGAACATTGGTAATAGCGTTGTTCTTTTCTCTCACTAGAATTTCGATGTGATCGTTGCCATCCCGCAGCTTGATGAGCTGTTCGTATGCATCACTTTTGGCGGATCGAAGCAGGCTATTGTAGTCTTCTTTCCTTACTTTGTTACCTTCCTCCATGACCAATACTCGGATCGCGGATATTTTCCGAATGACCTTCTTATCGCCATCTTCAGCCATTTTGTTGGCTACTAAATTCAAGAGTCCTCCCGATAATTTGATATCGAGTAGATTGTCCTCTTGGCTATACTTTTGATAAAATTCGGCGACGGCTTTGTTTTGAGCTAGGCATAGGAAGGGTAGGGCCACTAGGGCCAACTGGAATAACAGCTTTTTCATGATGATTTTTAGTTTATGAACTGCGAAAGGTGATTAATGGGTTCGCAGCAGTTTAAAAGAACTTCGGTAGCTGGTAGGTGCTGTAAAGGCATAAAAGTTGGATCATTCGCTCTTTGTTAGACAAGAGCTATTTCGGCTGCTTACTTTTCAATTTCTTCGGCAATCTTGGAGATATTGGCCAAATCTAAAAGCCCTACCAAACTGAGGAGCATAAATTGTTCTTCGCCAATGGATAGTAAGAGCAGCTCTTCCACCGCATCGCCCTTGAGTTTGCCAAGAAACTCCACATTGTCGCCATCTTTACTTCGAACGGTCATTAAGAGTTCGTATTCCTTGGTGTCGATTTTAGCTTTGGCTTCATCGTAAAACCTTTTCGGCGTCACATCTGTGGTCAGAATGCGTAATCCCTGTGCTTTTTCGACGGCTTTGATTACGGCTTCTGTTTCTTCGTTCCGATCTCCATCATTATCTTCTTGCCCCAATTTCTTCATCCATTTGAAGAGGGTAGGGCCAATGTAAACAACACTGAAGTTGGTATCATCGACATACTGCTTAAAGTATTTATCGATAGCATTTGCCTGAGCCGAAAGGCCGGTCACTGCAATCATTAGCAGTAGCACAAGGGTACATTTTATCCATTTCATTTTTATTCATTTATTAGCAGGTGATTTAATTTTTATTAAAAGAGGACACAAACTTCAGAAGTTTTACCCGGACTATTTAATCAATTCTTCCCAACTGCCGAACTTTAACAACTTCCTTAGCCACGCGCGAAGTACCCTTATTCAGCTCTTTGGAAATCATGATCATCGCTTCCCGAGTAATCGACAAGGCTTCTTCAGGGGTTTTAGGCTCATACGCGGCCCAATTGATGGTATTGGAGTCCGCAACCACTGTTGTACTATCCGTTTGGTAAGCCCACCACATTCCCACTGCGAGAAAGACAACGGCTGCTGCCCGACTCATAGGATGTAATAGTAGCCGCTTGAATATGCCCGGGCTTTGCTGCTGCTCAATCGTTGAAAGCAAATTGGCTTCGAATGCGGCCGGCAGTTGAACTTCTTGCTCTTTGGCCTGCCATTGAAACAAAGGGCGGTAGATGGCTAAGTCTTCGCTGATGTCATCTTGGGCGAAGAAAGCTTTCAATTGCGCTTCTTCCGCTAAACTACTAGCGCCCTCGAAATATTTATCGAGCAATATTGGAATGTTGTCGTAATCCATTGCCTTCTTTATTTAATAAATGCTTGATTTTGGTTCTGGCCCTAAATAAGTTGGTTTTCACTTGTGGCATGGTCAAATCTAGTTGTGCCATTATTTCCTTGTAACTCATTTCCTCAATATCACGTAAGTGCATCACCTGTGCTTGGACCTGGGGTAATTGTTGCATCAGTTTGCGAATGTGTGCAATGGTATCATTGCTCTGTACGCTTTCTAGTGGACTGGCTCCGCTGTCTTTTAGGTGGAAAATTTCATCCACATCTTGGGTGCGGCGGTGTTTGGAGCGCAATTTATCGATAGACAGATTGCGCGTCATTTTTATACACCAGGCTTCCATATTATCAATGTAATCCCAATCGTTTCGTTTGTTCCATACCTTGATTAGTATCTCTTGGGTGATATCTTGCGCTTCCGCCTGATCCCCCACGATGCGAAACGCAAAGCGGAAAAGCTTTTGGCTGATTGGCAGTATATGTTCTTTATAATATTGAAGATTCATTCCCAAGTTTTACTTTTCCCAGCGAAATACATAAGGCAGACGATGCAAAAAAAACTTTGTTACAGGAGGCTTAAATTTTTTTAAAAAAAGTAGGTTTAAGTATGAATTTATTCCCCCATTCGTTGTAGTTAGCGTCAAATTGTGAACAAATAGTCAAGGCATAGCATTTATTAGACTAAGTAACATTTTCATTCTATCTTTGTGCCAATGTTGAAATATAAGAAGCTAGACCATTTACTCATTTCGAATTTTGTAGGCCCTTTCGTCGTCACTTTCATGATTGCGATCTTTGTCCTATTGATGCAGATATTGTGGCTATATATCGATGATATAGCTGGCAAGGGGCTAGGTTTTTTTATTCTCATAGAATTACTTGCCTATAAATGTGTGGGATTGATACCGATGGCTTTACCCTTGGCTATTCTGATCTCTTCGGTCATGGTTTTGGGGAATCTCGCGGAGCATTACGAGTTATCAAGTTTTAAATCGGCTGGCGTACCCTTATTGCGCGTCATGCAACCCCTGATCATTTTTGGACTGTTTGCTGTGTTTTCTTCTTTCTTGGTTGCCAACTATTTGATACCTATTGCCAATTTGAAGTTTGGTTCGCGGATGTATGACATCCAGCGCCAGAAGCCAGCAATGCGTTTGGACGCAGGCGTGTTTAATGATGATTTTCAAGGATACTCGATTCATATTGGTGAGAAAGCTGGAAAAGATGGGCGTATAAAGGATATCATGATCTACGATCATCAGGAAGCTAGCAAGGGACAGTTGAGCCAGATTATAGCGGAGGAAGGAGAAATGTATATGACTGAAAATGGCTCCTACTTTATCATGAACCTGAAAAATGGTAATCAATACATGGAAACGAGTCCTACTTCTGCTTCCCAACGGAACCGCTCCTTTCCTTTTGTTAGAACGGCCTTTAAGACGTGGACTAAAGTCTTTGATTTAGGAGAGTTTGATTTGAGTCGTACTAATGAAGAACTCTTTAAGCAGAACCGAAGTATGATGACGATCGGTCAGCTTAAAATAGCCATCGATTCCATTGGGATCAAAATTCATGAGCGAGAAGTCAATAGCTCAAACCAATTAGCCAATTACCTTAGTATTTTAAAAATCGATAGTACCTTCCTAAACCAGAACCTGGCCAAAGATATGGCTCGTAATGATAGTCTCACGCGGGTGGAAGAACTTAAATACGATTCGTTACAGCGAGTAATAAACGAAAAAAAGGAGGCAGCAGGAGATACTATAACAGACTTGCCAAAACCAAAGCCAAAGCCTAAACCCAAACCCAAGTCCCCGCCCAAAGTAAGTACCCAAAGAGTCGCTAAGCCAGCTCCCAAACTAGACAAGAAGGCCATTGCCAAAAAGAAATTAAAAGCGAACGGCATCGCTACCAGTACCAAGCCACCAGCAAAGAAAACCCCGCAGGAGAAAACGGGCCTACTTCCGGCAGATACCACCTTGACCTTTGCGGAAGCTTTCAGCCAGGTTCCCCTATACCATAGGAAGACGATTATGACGAAAGCCAAATCCTCCATTCGTGCGATCAAAAGTCAAGCAGAATCGGGTTCGCGGATTATCGATAATATGCGCGAATCCAAGGTGAAGCACGTTTATGAATTACATACCAAGTATAGCATGGCGGTCGTGTGTTTTATTTTTGTCCTGATTGGTGCGCCGATGGGAGCGATAGTCAGGAAAGGAGGTTTTGGGTATCCTATACTAGTATCTATCATCTTCTTCATGCTATTTGTCATCCTGACCATTTTTTGCCGGAAGATCGCTGAAACATTTGTGGTCTCGGCTTCGGTAGCAGCTTGGATTCCTTGTATGATTTTATTCCCAATTGGTGCCTTCCTCACCTATAGGGCCATGAATGACTCTGTATTGGTTAATTTGGATAGATATACCGCCTTTTTCACCAAGTTATTTAAAAAGAAAGACAAAGAGGCTACGGCTACCCAGACAACCACCTAACAATTTTGCAACATGCTAGAACATAACCGACCTATTTTACACTGGTGGCGCCACAATCGGCTCTATTGGATCACCTTTAGTCTTTTTTTAATGGTGGGGGGGATTATTTTATTCTTTATTGAAAAGGGAGATGCTATTCTTTATTTTAGTGGGCAACGGTCGCCCTTTGGAGATGCGTTCTTTACCTATTTTACGAAAGGCGGAGAGCATTTTGCCTACATTGGTTTTTTGCTAATCCTTTTATTTGTGAGGTTTCGCCCTATTGTCGTCTTACCTTTTGTGGGCTTAACGGTAGCCATTGTCAGTGCGATCACCAAAACCATTTTTGCTCAACCTAGACCTGCACTCTATTTCAAGGATATGGATATGTTGGATTTGATTGTACCGGTCGTTGGCGTAGGGATGCACGGTGGAAATACGAGCTTCCCATCGGGACATACCATGTCCGCTTTTGCCTTATATACCTTTCTAGCATTGAGTCTGGCCTATAAGCGTAGCTTGAGCTTGGTTTTACTACTGATTGCCATTTTGGTAGGTGTTTCACGCATCTACTTGGTACAGCACTTTTTGGAGGATGTGATCACTGGGGCTGTGCTAGGGGCAATGATTGGCGTGCTCTGGTACAATTTACAATATCGATTGATGCCTGTGCCCCATCCCTGGGCAGATAAAAGCTTGTCTTTTCCCTATGGCAAGTTAAAAGCCAAAGTCTAGTTGTTGTTGATATAGGGACTGAAAATAGAGCGGGGTCTCATTCCTATTTGGATGAGACCCCGCTCTATTTTTCATTACTTATAGTCTGTTTAGGCAACTTTCTTGATTTCGCCAGACTTGATACGTGCCATATAGTCGTTAAAAGCACGACGTACATTTGGCATCAAGACATACAAACCGAAAATGTTCGGGAAACACATGGCAAAGATCATGGCATCACCAAAGTCGAATACCGCTTGTGCAGAGATGGCGGAACCAATCACCACAAAAACGCAGAAGAGAATCTGGTAAATAATCTCATTGGTTTTGTTTTCCCCAAAAAGGTAAGTCCAAGCCTTTAGCCCATAATAGGACCAAGAAACCATGGTCGATAAGGCAAATAGAATCACCGCAATACTCAATACGACAGGGAACCAACTCATGACAGATTCAAAAGCGGCCGAGGTGACATCAATTTGAGCGATTGGCGCTTCAGATCCAGAACGAAGTCCTTCGAAAGCCCATTCCGCGCCATTGCCACCGTAATTGGTGATGACAATAACAAGAGCCGTCATCGTACAGATAACTACGGTATCAATAAATGGCTCTAGCAGCGCAACTACCCCTTCGCTAATGGGCTCATCGGTTTTGGCAGCGGAGTGAGCAATAGAAGCTGAACCTACACCTGCTTCATTCGAAAAGGCTGCACGGCGGAAACCTTGGATCAATACACCGACAAAACCACCATACATCGCTTCTGCGTTGAAGGCACCACCGATTATTTTTCCAAAAGCGGCTGGGATTTCTGTGAAATGTGCCCCCAATACGATGATTGCGCCTAGGACATATATCCCTACCATAAAAGGTACCACCTTATCCGTTACTTTCACAATACTCTTAATTCCACCAATGATCGTGATCCCAATCAGGATGGCCATGGCCAAACCAAAAATCCAACCTTGACCACTTAGCATAGAGGCATTGCCGCCGGTCACCGTAATCAATTGGTTAGTAGCTTGGTTAATCTGTACCATATTACCGCCTCCTAAGCTACCGCCAATACAGGCAATCGCAAACAAGACAGCTAATACCTTTCCTACGGGCCCCCAGAAACCGCCTTTTTCTTTAAAGCCCTTTTCGAGATAATACATAGGACCACCAGATACTGTCCCATCCGTGTTAATCTTACGATACATCAAACCTAAGGATACTTCCGTGTATTTAGAGGCCATACCCAATAGACCCGCAATAATCATCCAAA
>Ga0070728_10003434_pt1 | contig 17534 bp, 16 predicted proteins | sample tdDd471_FD_66723 | JGI IMG/M metagenome (GOLD analysis project Ga0070728, IMG submission 66723) | Marine sediment microbial communities from the Atlantic coast under amendment with organic carbon and nitrate - tdDd47.1 | ecosystem: Environmental > Aquatic > Marine > Coastal > Sediment | place... | reverse complement strand
CAGCTGTGGAACGAGTACAGGAAATACAAGGGTCTGCCCACAAAATAATAGCAGAGAAATATCATGATTTTTAGAAAAGCTGTCGCTGTCTTAATAATTTTTACATTTTTCCTTTCTGGATGTGCAACTAAAAGTCGAACATCGTCAAGTGTTGGTCCTCCTTTGTCTTCATCTTTAGAGGAGCCTGAGGCAATTGAATCTGTAAGAGTTTCACCGATGATTGATGTAATAATTCCTGTTTTTGATCCAGGTCTGCCTGAAGATCCTTCAGATTATGATGACGAAAATATCTGGCCGGAATTACGTAGAGCAGAGGCTAACCGTTTTGCTTATAAGCTCAAAGAAAAATTGGAAGCGACAGGCAGATTTGGTGCGATTCGGGTCACACCGGATAGCACTGCCACTGGAGATTTATATGTACTTGGCCGGATAGAGCAATCAAATGGTGAAGAAGTTGAGATAGAGATAGAGGTCATCGATATAAGTGGTGAAAAATGGTTGGATGATTCTTTTGAACATGAGGTATCTGAAGCATTTCACAGAGATCAAAGAAATACTGGCTTGGATCCCTACGATCCTGTTTTTGAAGAAGCTGCAGAAGAGATCGTTGCTGAACTCGATGACTACTCTACACAAGAACTGGAAGAGCTTCATTACATGGCAGATCTCAGGTTTGGAGCAAACTTCTCTGAGAGCACTTTTATGCAGTACATGGAGGAGGACTATGGGGTCTTCTCTTTGGTGAGTAAACCAAGTGATCAGGATCCGATGTTGCAGCGTGTGAAGGCAATTCGGGTGCGGGATCAGCTTTTTGTCGATGGCTTGCAGGACAATTATGCCGCTTTCTCACAGAAAATGAATGAAAGCTATTTGATGTGGCAGGAGCAAAGTCTTTTTGAGACGCAGGCTGAGCGTACAGCAAGTCGAAAAGCCATAGGCGAGGCGGTCGGTGGCGTGCTTCTAATAGGATTGGCTGTTCTGTCTGCGGTTGCAGGCTCTAGATCTAATAGAACGGGCAGTAGTGCTGCTGGTGCTACAGGGGCGATTATTGGTGGTATGGCCGGTGCTTCTTTAATTTCAAGTAGCTTTAAGACCAGTGAAGAAGCAAAGGTGCATCGTGAATCGCTCAATGAGCTTGGGCAATCAGTTGATATGGCCCTTGCTCCTCAGGTCATTGCTTTTGAAAAAGAAAGTGTCGAATTGACCGGTGATGCAAAAGAGCAATTTACCCAGTGGCGGTCTTTTTTGCAAAAAATCTATGCTGCAGAACAGACGCCTGATGTTCAAATATAAGCCTGCGAGATACTGTGATTGAAGAAAAACTCGAGCAAGCTCGTCTGCGCAGCGCCAAACGCAGAATGCAGATAGGTGTCGGCTTATTAGCTACCATTATACTCTGCGGACTTTTGGTGTTTGGTCTTTCCTCTTATGATTTTTCTGAGAAAAATAAAGTTCCAGCCGTTGTTCCTGAGCAAGAAATATTATCAGAAAATGACAGAGAAAAAATTCGTAATGAATTTAAAGATAAACTGCAACAGTATGAAAATGAGCTGGAACCACGGCTGCAGTTGGTTAACGTTGAAATCTGGAAACGAGATCTGTTTTTTGAAATTACTGAGCTGAAGAAAAGTATGATGTTGGCTTTCAGTAATGGGGACTACCCTGTCGCACTGGATAGTCTCCAATTATTGACGGATAAAACCGTGGAGATCTTAGTAGAGGCAGAGCAGGAATATAAAGAAAATCTGAAGAAAGCTGCCTCCTTTTTAGCTGAAGATCTCTACGATGAGGCGCACTTGCATATTGAAAAGGCCTTACTGGTTAATCCACAATCCCCCGAGGCTTTGGAGGTTCAGCAAAAGATTGAAAAACTCCCCTATATTCTTCCTCTCTTAAACGGAGCACAGGTTGCCCGTGCCGAAAATGATCTTGAAAAAGAATATACATTTTTACAGCAGATTTTGGAAATTGCACCTGAACGTGATGCAGTTAGGGAACGCATGCTGGCGCTGGCGGAGCTTATTAAGGCACAAAAGTTCGATGCGCATATTTCTTCCGGTTTTGCTGCTGTCAAAAAAGGGCAGGCTAAAGAGGCGAGATTACACTACCTTGAGGCTAAAAAGATTGATCCCAACAGGTCTGAGCTTTCGGTTCTTGTTAATCAGCTATTGACCCTCGAAAAAAAACTTAGAGCCCAACAGGCTATCAAGCAGGCAGAGCAGGCAGTAAGACGAGATGACTGGCAGCAGGTCAAAATTTATTTTGCCAAAGCAGCAAAGGATGCACCGGACAATAAGACCGTTACTGAGGGCTTGAAGCGTGCTGACCATGTTCTTGGTATATTGGCTCGTTTGAGCCAATATATCAACGATCCCTACCGTCTTAGGTATGCAGAGGTTCGAAAGGAAGCGGAGCATATATTGGTGCAGGCTAAAAGTGCATCGGGGTATAGTTTTTCAATAAAAAGGCAATCGGAACAATTGGCTGAACTTATTGTCAAGGTCAATAGGCTTATTCCTGTAGCAGTCATTTCTGATAACAAAACCTACGTCTCAGTTCGTAGTGTTGGGAAGGTCGGCGTCATTTCACAAAAAAATATTCAGCTAAAACCTGGTAATTATACTTTTGAAGGAGCCCGTAAGGGTTTTAAATCAAAGCTGGTGCAGGTTTTTATTCCCTATGATCAGAGCGACTTTAAGGTGCGCGTAATTTGCGATGAACCAATTTAATAAAAAATTAGATCGGGCCAGGAGCAGGCAAAAAAGACTCTACCTTATCGGAGGAATTATTCTGCTTTTCGTCCTCACGCTAATGGCTGCACTGTTTGTTGTTTCCCGGGGAACCCGGATTGAAATTAGCCCGGAAGATGCGAAAGAGCATGCCGTGATCAGGGTTACTGAGGGGTTTGGCCTTACCGTGGGCGACACTGTCTATTCACTTGCCAGGAATCCCGTTATAACAGCGTCAGCACCGGGGTTTAAGGTTGCAACTCAAACAATTGATCCTGCGCATCTAGGCAAAATTTTTCCGTTGGAATTGTTTGAATTACCGGGACGTCTTGTCATCGAAGTTGCAGGCGATAAAAGGCTTATGGCAAAGACGGCTTGGCGAATAAATAGTCGTGATATTGCACTCTCTGATAAGCTGGATTTGGAGCTTGAAGCTGGTCCATACACAGTTCATGCTGATAATCCTTATTTTCAGCCCAAGGAATTAGAAATACTGATAAAACGAGGGAAACAGACGCAATTACAAATGGATTTGCTGCCTGTTACAGGATCGTTCAATATTCTATCAAAGCCTTCAGGAGCCTCGGTTTTTATAGATGAGAAGATGGTTGGGATAACGCCTTTACTCTTTGATCAAAATGGTGGCCGATATACTCTTCGAGTTGCACTCGAAAACCATATTGATGCACTTGATCAACTGGCCATTACCCAAGATCATCGGGAGGTGAGTCGCAATTATAAACTCAAGCTTAAGAAAGCAAAGGTCATGCTTGATCTTCAGCCGAATGGCGGAATACTGCTGGTAAACGGTATTCAAGCTGTTGAACCTCTTGTTCTTGATGCGACAGTGGAACATCAATTGACATATATGAAGGCTGGGTATTATTCAAAAACTCAAACTGTAACTCTTGCTGCCGGTGAAGAAAAACGTGTCTCTATGCAGCTACAAGCTGAAATGGGAAAAGTTGAGATAGTTTCCTCTCCCCCGGCTTCTGTCTTGATTGGTGGTAAAGACTATGGTGTAAGCCCTGTAAATATCAGCCTTTCTGCTGTGTCTCATAAGATTATTTTTAAGAAATCGGGGTATCGTTCAATTTCCAGGGTGGTTAAACCAAAAGGAAGTACCGTTCAAAAAGTATCTGTCACACTGCTTACCGAATATCAGGCTCGGTTGCGGGAGGCACCTCGGGAGTTCACTAATTCGGCGGGTATTAAGCTGAAGCTCTATGTTAATCGAGGTACCCTTACCATGGGAGCTCCACGCTCTGAAAAAGGTCAGCGAGCAAATGAATTTCAGCGCATGATTAATTTGACTCAGCCTTTTTATGCGAGCCTTTTTGAAATAACTAACGGTCAATTTGCAAAATTTAATTCCGGAAAAGCTGGGGGGAACGCCAGTGCGCCTGTCACTTCGGTCAGCTGGCAGGATGCGGTGGCTTTCTGTAATTGGCTGAGTCAAAAAGAAAAATTGCGTCCCTTCTACAAAACTGCCAATGGACAGGTGACCGGGTTTGATAGACGTTCAGATGGCTATCGCCTGCTCAGCGAAGGAGAATGGGAGTGGCTGGCTCGTAAATCAGGCAAGAAAAAACAGACTATATTTGCCTGGGGAAATGAAACAGTTATTCCGTCTCGAACTGCAAATGTCGCCGATGAAAGTGCCAAGGGGCAAGTTAGATTTTTTGTTCCCAATTATAACGATGGATATTCCGGGATTGCCCCTGTTGGCAGTTTCGAGAGAGAAGCTTCCGGTCTCTATGATATGGCTGGAAATGTCAGTGAATGGGTTCATGATGTCTATTCGATTGTGCCGCCGCAGGCCAATTCTGTTGTGAATAATCCGCTGGGAAATCAGCGTGGCAGTTCACATGTGGTTAAAGGGGCCAATTGGCGTTCAGGTACTATTACCGCTCTACGGCCTGCATTTCGAGAGGGACTGGCTGCAGGGCGTGACGATGTTGGTTTTCGGGTTGGACGTTATCTTTATGGAGGCGAAGATGGGTAAATTGAGCAGGGTATTAACCAAGAAACCTGTATTGTGGCTTGCTGTGCTGGTTGTTCTTTTTGCCACAGCTGTGACTGTATATGCTGTACTGCCGGCAATTAGCTTGAATTCTCCGACCTCCTTTCCTGTGGATATTTGATATGTCTGATATAGTTAAAAGTTTTATCGTCCTGATACTTTCCATTATCTTCGTCCATCTTGCGTACATAGGTTATGTGCGTCCGGAAGCAGATCTTTTACTTGAAACAGCAAGACAGGCAGGTATGTCTGCTCCTCGTGATCTCGTGATTGTCCTCAAGGATTATGAGCAGGAAATCTGTTTTATTTTGATGATCTGGGGAAGCTTTCTCATTTTGAGTAAGTGTCGAACTATTTTGCGAAATAATTATCTTTTTACTGTTGATTTGATAGAAGAGGCGTCAGAGGAGAATGTTGTTCCAGAAAAAATTATAGAAAAGCTCGATACGGAACTGTCTGCAGAGCGTATTTCATCGCCGCTTATCCAGACTCTGCGAACAGCGCTCTGGCGTTATGCAGGCACCAGGAATGTTCAAAACCTTTCTGATGCTATCGAAAGCAGTGTTGAAGCAATTGCCATTCGCCAGGATGCGGAAAATTCCATGATTCGTTATCTTATCTGGGCAATTCCATCGATTGGTTTCATCGGGACCGTTCGTGGAATCGGTGAAGCACTATCTCTTGCAGATAAGGCACTTGCTGGAGATATTGCCGGTATGACAAATAGTCTCGGGGTAGCCTTCAACTCCACACTTGTGGCTCTCTTGATCTCCATTTTTCTGATGTTCCTCTTTCATCAGCTGCAGCGTCTCCAAGATGGTCAGATCGTCGATATTCAGGCCTACTGTGATCAGTATCTTCTTGCTCGAATAAAATAACCGGTGAATTTGTGAGAAGGCACCGGAAGTCAGAAGGTTTTAACCTCGCATTTCTCGACATTATGTCCTGTGGACTTGGGGCAGTGGTACTGGTGTTTATGCTGGTAAAGCATAACGTGAGTAGTTCGACCACTGAAACTGATCTTCTTGCAGGAGATGTGCAACGCCTGGAAGTCCAGCAGGAGGAACTGCAGCAAACGTTAGCCCAGTTGCTCAATATCTCACAATCAGAAGCAGAGAAAATTGCTCAACTTAGGGCCAGACTCACACAGCTTGAACAGTCGCTCTCACAAAAGCAATTGAGCCTTGTACAAAAGAAAGATCAACTGGCGGCTCTGAAAAATGATATCTCCAAGAGGCCTCTTGCCCAAAAAGAAGATCTTGTGGAAGATGATCGAGGCGGTGAAGAAAATTACCTGATGGGGCTTAAGGTTGAGGGGCGCCGTGTTGCCGTACTTATAGATAGCAGTGCTTCTATGACAGACGAGAAGCTGCTTGATATTATAAAAAGAAAAAACGGCTCTGTTGCTGACAAAAAACGGGGTCCCAAATGGCTTCGAACAAGAAAAACCGTGCGCTGGCTTCTTGCACGTGTTCCTAAAACGAGTCAGCTTGCAGTGATCTCTTATAATGGATCTGTTAAATCACTGGGCAGTACCAATTGGTTCAAGGCAGATAAACCTGCTACTCTTCAGGGTCTCTACAGCGAACTCGATAAAATTGTACCTGAAGGTGCCACCAATTTGCAGAAAGGTCTGCAAGCTGTTTCCGGTCGTGGTGCGACAGATCTCTACGTGATTACCGATGGTTTACCGACTGTCGGTGAATCTCGCTACGCCAGCCTTAATCCATTTGCTAGCTGCAGTTCACTCTTAGGCAAGTCATCGACCATCTCAGGTGAATGTCGGCTAAAATTATTTCGGCAGACTATAAAAGACAGTAAGCTTAGTGGCATTAAGGTTAATGTGATTTTGCTTCCTATTGAAGGCGATCCTGATGCCGTTAATGAATATTGGGGGTGGGCAGCCCTCTCTGGAGGATTAATGATCAGTCCCGCGGTGAACTGGCCATGAAACTCAAGAAGAAAGAATTTGACATATTCAATCTCTCCTTTCTGGATATAATCTCCTGTGGATTTGGTGCGGTGGTGTTACTTGTATTGATTTCGAATACCGCAGAAAATGCCTCTCAATCCAATGTCTTCGAGGTCGAAGAACTTCTGGCTCAAGTGATTACCCTGGAAAATAGCATTGATGGTCTGGCCCAAAAAATTGATCAACAAAAGAAAAAAAACGATGACCAGCTAGCAGAAAGCGGAAGTTTAGGGAGTGCTGCAGGGGTTCTTACAAAAAGCCTTTCCATTAAAGAACGAGAAGAAAATGCGCTGGAGGGTGATCTGGAAGGGCTCTCTCTGGTTCAATCGACCCTGAATAGGGTATCTATAGCGCCATCATCAAGCAACAAAACTCGTGATGAAGAAGTTGGCGGTATTCCAGTGGATAGTGATTACGTCATTTTTATCGTTGATACCTCAGGCAGTATGCAATCTATTTGGAATAGAGTGTCGCGGGAGATCCTCAATGTCTTGAGTATTCATCCCGAAGTTATAGGTTTTCAGATTTTAAACGACCAGGGGAAATCTCTTATCTCAGGCTATAGCGGACGTTGGATTCCCGACACACCTCAGAGGCGTAAAAGTGTGATGAGGGTGTTTGGGGGATGGACCGACGCATCAAACAGCAGCCCTGTGGAAGGGATAGAAATGGCCTTGAAACGATATGCTAAGCCTGGTCAAGCGATGGCAATCTATGTCTTTGGTGATGACTACACCGGCTCCTCCTATGATCCCGTTATTGCAAGAATTACCAAAATGAATAGTCTTCAGAAAAGTGGACAAAGACTGGCAAAAATTCACGGCGTTGGGTTTCTCTCAAAGTACACCACCGGTCGTTTTGCGATTCTTATGCGGGAGCTAACGAAGCAGAATGGAGGAACCTTCCTTGCCCTGCCGTTATAAAAGGGACATAGAAAATTATGAAAAATATTTAGAATATTATAGTGAAAATCGGCTCTTAATATCTGTCTTGTTGGTGTACATATTATGATCGGCTACAATCAATAAGTCTGTTGCAGTCTGGGCATCTTCAGGGAAGTGAGCTTCTCCTATGGCTCCACCCAGTTTGAGAGAAGAAGAGTCAAATGAGGTAAATGGTACTGCTAATGCATTTTCAATGGTAGTTCTTATTGGTGTAATATCATTTGTTGACCGCACATCGTGCAGCACGATGATAAACTCATCTCCTGCGTATCGGGCTACGAAATCATTATTTCGAATATGGGTTCGTAATCGTAAGGCAATTTCAATCAATGCCTGATCACCAACATCGTGACCAAATTGATCGTTTATGAGTTTGAAATCATTAAGGTCGATGAAAAGAAGGGCAAAAGGAGTACCATTTTCCTGACTTTGATGCTCTTCGATTGTTGTTTGCAAATACTGTTCAAGGGCGTATCTGTTTGGCAGCCCAGTTAGATAATCGGTTTGTAAACGGCGTTGCATTGCTGAAAAACTTTTTGCAAGATCTCCAATTTCATCTTTTCTTTGTATATCTATAGGTTTTTCAATAAATCCGCTGCCAACGCTGTTCACAGCAAGAGAGAGGATTTTTAAATCTTTTGTAACCCAGTGTAGAATACCAAGACCGACTAATATTACAATAATAGTTGCAACAATTCCAAGTAGTAAAGTGCGGATAACGTTTTGACCAATGCCCCCCGTAAAATCTTCACTGGGTATGGCAACAACATTTATCCATTCCAGCCCAGCACCATCCAAGAATTTATCATACGCCACATGGATCTTTTTACCCTCTTGGTTTCTAAAGAAAAAAGTTTTCGGGCTAAGGCTCTCTTTGTCTACTGAAAGAAATTGTAAAAGATGCAGGTAAATGTCAGTTAACAGTTGATGCCCACTTTCAGCAGCATTAACTCTTAACTTTTTTCCCTCGTCATTTTGTCGGACATTTGGGCTACAAGAGGAAGCTATGAGGTTACCATCTGGTTCAATGATGAAAGCTACACCGTTAGGTGAAATTTCAATACTGCTAACAAAATCGTTCAATGCCCGAAGGGGCATATCTGTTGCGACAACCCCATCAATTTTGTTCATGGAATCGAGAATCTGACGAGACCTTGTGGCAACTAAATCCTGGGTTCCGAAATCAATATATACAGATGTCCAGGTGTCATGAGAGGCCGATTGAGCGGCTTGATACCATGGGCGTTGCCGAGGATCAAAAAGTTTTTTCTCAATTTTGAGGGAGTGTGGCTCACCACTAATGCCATCTATTTGGTACAAGCTGCGGTGATCCTCAGCCTTGTATTTAATACGTAATTCACCTTTTTCAAAAGAATGACGAAAGAGTCCAAGAGCCTGACCTGCTCTGTTTCCATAATAGACATAGTTGTTTGGATCTATATGTAAAGAAGTAGCAATCCAGAAACGGGTGCGAAGATTTTCAAAATCGGACTCAATGGTTGCAGGAGCAAGCATTCCACTTGGAAAGGCGGCTTCAAGTGTCGCCATAGAGCCAACGACGTGTCTATCAACAGCCTGACTGATGCGACTAACCGTCTCTTTGAGGAGGTGTTCAGAAACAGTCAAAACTGCCTGACTACCCGTGATATAAGATAAAGTACCAATTGCTATAGCCAGAGCGACGACGAGAGCAACGTAAGGAACGATGAGAACATAACGTAGAGAAAAATTGAACATTCTTGACTCGCCAGGTTAGTAAAGTATCTTGGTTGCACAGAGAAGATAAAGACAATAATAACTTGACGATATCCAGTGTTATTAACGACGCCTATGCACTTTTCAGAAAATGGCAACGACCGTAAATATTTGCTTTTGTACGGAATTGGAATAACTTAGCCTCTTTCTTTTTACTATTCAATATATTTTCGTAATGATAAAAGTTTGTTAGCTATTAACGAGCTATTTATACAAACAATTTTTGAACAATCGTTGCGTTATAAGGAGTCCTGGGAATTTAGGTCCACTTTCTTTATCTTAAAAGCTAATGTAAGACTATAAAGTTTGGTATTACAACAAGCCTACTGGTTTTCAATGTCATACTGCGACTTTTTATGATCTATCAATTGAAGGTTATAGAAAATTGGTTGATTTCAAATTTCTCAACAACTGGTATCAAATATAGGTGAACAATATGGCAGGAGAAAAAAAGAGGACAAGGGGTTAGGTATTAATAAAAACATATAAGAAAATGAGGAGTTGTTTTGTTGTTAGGTTTGGGAGGCGTAGTTTACCTCTTCTGTCTATATAGGGAGAGGATTCATTTCTGAAACCAACAATCATTTTAAACAAATGCAGTCGATTGCAGGTGTCATAACAAGTAGAAACGAATCTGCTAAAGACGATTTAAGAATATAATTATTATCAATGATAAATTCGTTTCACCTGGTTTAGTTGTGCCTGGGCATGAAGATCGTCGACCCAGGAATTGTTTTTATTATTGGTAATGATAAAACGCATTTTGTCGATTGGTTTTGGAGCAGTTGTTTGTTTTATGTCAGCCAAGTCTTCTGAATTAATAAAGGGTTGATCTTTCAAATTTCTCAAGTTACTGAAGTCATCTTCCATGCATTATTCTCCTCTCTTCAAAATAAACGTCAAAAAGAAATATTAATAACTTTCCTACTATAAAATAAAATGGAAAAGAATAAATGGGTATAGTTAGCAAAGGAATATAGGTATATGTACGGATGTGAGTCGTGATAATGACCTTATAACAGTGAGATAGATGTGCAGAAAAAAATGAGAACGTATGACAAATTGTTGCTAAGAGGTTTTTTCAATTTGGTGCTGTAATGAATATGTAGTAATTCAATCTAGGCTTAATAATGAAATGAGTTTTGAGAAGTAATTCAGTGTTAATTTCCCTGCACTGTTTATATCTTCTCCAAGTGCTACAAAGCCATGATCTTTCAATATGAAAAAAAGAGTGGTTTGGTCGACCAGGTCAAGTGCAGATTGCGCAAGTTCAGGAGTCCCGTAATCATAGAATTTTTTAGTCACCGAAATATTAAGAGCTTCTGCATGATCGTTAAATGGCGAGCAATGACCATGGAGGATAGAATTAATATGTGGCAGCGACTGATACAGTGCAAGGTGGAGGAAACTTTCCGATGAGGGGGGAAACATACCTTCAAAGATAATTGTAGCGGATTGTTCTTCAAAAGCGACAACATGGCAGTAATCTTCTGATTTAAGGATTTTTCCAGGTATCATTGCTGATTTCGTTATGACAAAAGATGTTTTTCCGGTTCTGTAGGAATGGTTGCCATAGGCACCTCCCTCATGAACGGGAGCCAATCCAAGTTGAGAAAACAGGTATGCCCAGTGATTGAGGTTCTGCAAACGTTGGTCGTAGGAAAAAGTGGTTTTGCTTTGTCGGTGTAGAAATTTTACGCCCTGGTACTTTTCCATGTTATCTGAAATGTAGATTGTTTTGAGGACATAAGAAAAAAAGGGTTTGCGACAAGTGTCGCAAACCCTTTTAAACTTGGTGCCTAGAGCGAGAATCGAACTCGCACGGGCGCAAGGCCCACGAGATTTTAAGTCTCGGGTGTCTACCAATTCCACCATCCAGGCGAGAGATTGCTTTTACCATAATAGGATAAAGTTTGTCAATCCAGAACAACATCCTGATTGAGATTCAAAAATAATTAAACTGTAGTTTCAAAAAACGTCATATTGTACAGTTAGCTTGCCTGATAATAGCCAACATTTCTTTTACTGCCTGATCCAGGCCAATAAAAACCGCTCTGGCAATTATTGCGTGCCCAATTGAAAGTTCTTCAATGGTATCAAGAGCTGCAATTGGTGCAGTATTTTGGTAGTTGAGCCCATGTCCTGCACAAACCCTTAAATCCATTTGTGAAGCGGCTTCGGCTGCCTCAAGAAGAAGCTGGAACTCGTGTTTCTGGTTACTTTCCCCAATAACATCACAATATTTTCCGGTGTGGAGCTCAACGAAGGTGGCACCCACCTCTTTTGCTGCAGCAAGTTGTTGTGGGTCTGGGTCAGCAAAGATAGAGACTGGAATTGATGCGGCAGTCATTTTTTCAATGACTTTGCCAATTTTTTTCTTCTGGGACAGGACATCAAGACCTCCTTCTGTGGTGAGCTCCTGGCGTTTTTCCGGTACCAGAGTCACCATATCAGGACGAAGCTTAAGAGCAATCTTGATGATATCCTTGTTGGCACCCATCTCCAGGTTGAGTTTGGTTTTTACTGTCTCACGTAATAGGTAAATATCCCGGTCCTGCATGTGGCGACGATCTTCGCGTAGGTGGACGACGATTCCAGAAGCTCCGGCAAGTTCGCAGATAGCTGCAGCCGAGACCGGGTCGGGCTCATTGATTCCTCTTGCCTGTCGGATAGTTGCTACATGATCTACGTTGATAGCAAGTTTGGTCATTCCATGTCTCCTGTGTTTATTAAGCTTGTTCAGCAATTCATTTTCTTTGTCATACATCTTTTTTTCATCGCTCGGTGATCTTTCATGATCATAGCCCAACAGGTGGAGCAAACCATGGATGACAAGCCAGCTCAGACGTTCCTGAAAGGTCTGATTATATTCTATCGATTCGCGTAACGCAGTGTCTACAGAGATTATAATATCACCGAGCTCTTTTACGGGGAGGCTGGCGATAGATATGTCAGCTCCCTCGGAAAAGGGGAATGAAAGCACATTGGTCGGTTTTTGAATATTTCTGTAGTGGGAGTTTAGTCGGGTTATTTCGTGATCGTCGATGAGAAGAACACTTAGGTTATAATCACTAACTCCACACTGCTTAAGCAACCAGTTAGAAAGTCGTTTAAGCTTTTTGCTGTTGAGAGGTCGTCCGGCAGCCTGGTGTTGAATGGTAAGATCAGTTGGCACGTGTCTTTTCTTTTTCTTATTGTTTTTCGTAGGCGTTAATTATTGCCTGTACAAGAGGGTGACGAACGACATCGGATTTCGAAAACGAGCAAAACTTGATACCGTCGATATCTGAGAGGAGCTTTCTTGCCTCTACAAGGCCGGAATGGCTCTTAACAGGAAGGTCAACCTGGGTGGTGTCCCCGGTTATCACTGCCCGAGAATCAAATCCTATGCGGGTTAAAAACATTTTCATTTGTTCCTTGGTGGTATTTTGCGCTTCATCAAGGATGATAAATGCATTACTCAGCGTGCGGCCTCTCATAAATGCTAAAGGAGCGATCTCTATAGTGTTTTGCTCTATGAAATCAAACGCCTTATCCGGGCCGAGCAGGTCGTTTAAGGCATCATGCAGGGGTCTCAGGTAGGGGTTTACCTTTTGGGCCAGATCTCCTGGGAGAAACCCTAGTTTTTCGCCTGCTTCAACAGCGGGTCTGGCAAGGATAATCGAGCGGACTTGCCCGCTGGCAAGTGCTGAGACTGCCATGGCAACAGCGAGATAAGTCTTACCAGTTCCTGCCGGTCCAATTCCAAAAACTATATCATTATTTCGTATAGCATCAATATAAGTTTTTTGGTTTTTAGTCTTTGGAGATACTACCCTGTTTTGGGTGGTGACATAGACCTTATCTAAAAATATCCTGTCGAGCCTTGCTTTTGGCGTTGACTCAAGAATTCTGAGACCGAAAGCAAAATCAGAGCTGTAAATAGGATAGCCCTTACCGATAAGTTCGTAGAGCTGATTCAGCAAAGCAAAAATCAGTTCAACATCATGGGCTGCTCCGGTGATGCGCAAATTTGTACCCCGGGCATTAATTGTTACTCCTGTGCTTTTTTCAAGTGATTGCAGGTTTTTATTGAGATCACCATAAAGTTGGCAAGCATGGTTGTTATCGGCAAAGGTAATTTCCCGATGGATAACGTTAGCGTTCATATATTTAATGACTTCAAAATGAATTCCATGTTTCAGAACTCTTAGAGGTGGAACGTGCTGAGTGTACCTTGGTGAGGTGCACTCAGCAGCGAGGGAATTTAGTTTTTAACAAGCTTACGCAGTTCATCGTCAATTATAGCCTGAAAACCACTTGGGCTGCGCTGCTTCGGAATGCGACCATTAACAAAGGCGGTTGGTGTTCCGGTAACTCCGGCTTTCTGGGCATCCTGCATATCTTTATTAATATATGACTGGATTTTTGGAGAGGCCATGTCTTTTTCAAATTGGACCATGTCCAGTTTGAGATCCAGTGCAATTTTGTTTATGGACTCTTTACTTAACTTTTTCTCGGCAAACAGACGATCATGAAATTCCCAGAACTTTCCTTGTTCTCGAGCTGCAAATGATGCTCGAGCGGCAGGCAAGGCCATTTTGTGAAATTTAAGCGGCATGTTTTTAAAGACAAGCTTTACGGTTTGAGGATTTTTTTCGAGCACCTGCTCGAGAAGCGGCAGTATCTTGCCGCAGTAAGGTCATTCAAAATCCGTAAATAAAGCTATGGTCACAGGGGCATTAGCTGGTCCTTTGAAAGGTGACCCCGAAACATCAACATCGACGACAAAAGACACCTCAATTGAGCTGAATGTCTGGTTCTTATTATCTATAAGGTAAAGCTTTTCACCCTGAGGCGCGATGTCGATGGCCGAAACTCCATCCGCAACAGGAATGGAACCTTGAAGTTGCCCTTGACTGTTGAAAACCTGGACCAACTGCTGGTCATTGAGAATATAAACGACTTTTCCGTCAAGTGAGTGGACCATATCTAAAGTTTTTCCGGCTGTGGGCCAGTTCTGCTGGAGAGTCCATTCAACTCGGTTATCCTTACCTGAGTCAGGAACGGCTAGGGCATTGGCACCGGTAGCCAGAATCAGCGAAATCAAACAACCGGCATATAGTTTGGGGTGTATCATAGAAGCCTCGTAAAAGATTAATGAATTATGTTTTTTGTTGCCAAAACAATTGTCTACATAGAGACAAAATATCAATTTAACAGGATCAACAATATCCACTCTCGAACTTTTGCGCAAGATGATGAGAAAAATAGCATAAGTTGAGGTCGATTTCTTTAAGTAAGGATTATCTTCAAGCTTTTTCTCACGAAAGATTTGTTACCACGCTGTACATAGCGCAATTTTTAGAGTGGGTATCATAAAAAATGGAGAAATTATAAAAAATAGTGGCATCGGCAGGGACAAGATGGTATCTATAGCAACTTTTTTTGTTCGAAACAGGACAAAATCAAGTACAGCCTTGACTGCAATGGTTATGTGAATTAATTAGTACCGTTTTGGTGAGTGTTATTTCACTGATACACTATTTCAGATATTTAGCTTAATGTTAGTAAAGTATTTGAGGAATTTTTTTTGATAAACTAGAATTCGTAAAAAATACTTATTCTCTGCAAGGGGCGCTAACAAGGATATCCTTTAGAGTGGTATTGTAAAGAATCTTGATTATCAGGGTTCGATTCGGAACTAAAGAAAAAGTGGCTGCGAGGGTGGCGGAACTGGTAGACGCACCAGACTTAGGATCTGGCGCCTTACGGTGTGGGGGTTCGACTCCCCCCTCTCGCACCAATTTTTTTCAGATATGTTGTACTTCTCACCTGTGGCAGTAATAATCTACTAAACCTGATGTCGATTGGCATATCACAGTTGTTTCTTGGTGGCTCGTTGTGGCGGGGTAGAGAGTTGGTTAAGGTGTTTATGATAATTTTAAAACGAAAGGATGGGACTCGATGGATGTAAAAGTTGAAGAGATCAGTGCTCTCACAAGAAAAGTCACAGTCACGCTACCTGAAGACACTGTTCAGCCAAAGCTGAACCAGGCATACGATAAGCTGAGAAAAGAAACCAAAATGAAGGGGTTTCGTCGGGGTAAAGTACCTCGCTCAATTATTGTAAAAAACTATAAGGTACAGGTTGAAGGAGAGACTGGAGAGAAACTGGTTCAAGATAATTATTTTGATGCCATTGAGAAAAATGGCGTTGATCCCATTGTCCATCCTGATATCAAGGAAGTAAACTATAATGAGGACGGTTCTTTCACCTTTGTTGCCGAAGTTGATGTGCGTCCGGAATTCGATCTGGCTCAATATACTGGCTTGGAAGTTGAGAAAGAGGACGTTGTCGTAACCGATGAGGAAGTACAAATTGAGCTTGCTGACATGCAGAAAAACATGGCAGCTCTTCGTTCGGTGACAGACAGGCCCATTCAAACAGATGATGTAGTTGTTGTCGATTTCCAGGGCTTTCATGAGGGAACTGCAATGCCCCAGGTTAAAAACGAAAACTACTCTATTGAAGTAGGTTCTGGAAACATGGGCGTTGAGTTCGAAGAAAAAATGATTGGTATGAATAAGGATGAGGAGGGCACTCAAGAGGTTGACTTTCCTGAAGCCCATCCTAACCCGGTCCTTAAAGGCAAAAAGGTAGAATTTAAGATCGTAGTTAAAGACATCAAAGAACGTGTACTTGCTGAACTTGATGACGAATTTGCCAAAGATGCTGGAGAGGAGTTCAAAACTCTCGATGATTTGAAAGCTTCAATCAACGAACGAATCAGTAAGCAGAGAGAAGAAAGTGCAGAGGGTGTCATCACCGACAGAATTATGAAGAAGCTTCTTGAATCGCATGAATTTGAGGTTCCAAAGCGTCTTGTTGCATTTGAAATAGAGCAGATGATTAAGCAGACTGAGCAGCAGTTTGAGCAGAGTGGGATGAGCCTTGAGGCTGCCGGACTCAGCAAGGAAAAACTGGCTGAACAGAATGCTGATATGGCAGAGCAGAGAGTCCGGGGTGATTTCGTATTGAAAAAAATCGCCGAGGCTGAAGAGATCAAAGTTGAAGAAGAAGATATGGAAAGGGGACTCAAACGCATTGGTGACATGTATAATATGTCAGTTGCCAAAGTGAAGGAGTATTTTCAGAATCGTGACGATCTTCTGCCTCTGATGAATGAGTTGTTGAACGAGAAGATTCTCGCCTTCCTGCGTGAAAAGGCAGTGTTTGTTGAAGCCGTCAAAGCAGAAGAAGACAGTGAAGAAAAAGCTGCTGCGAAAAGCTGATAGGACGGGTTGCGCACGCCGGGAAAGGAATTATAATGAGCATATCTAGTAGGGAGCCCTGCTGGATATGTCTCGACAGCTTTTAAACAATAACGACTGCATTGGGCTCAAGGCCTCTTGCAGTCGAACCGTTTTAAGGAGAATTACCAATGAATCTTGTGCCGATGGTCGTGGAGCAGAGTCCTCGCGGGGAACGGGCGTATGATATTTATTCACGTTTGTTAAAAGAACGTATTATTTTTCTAGGCTCCGGAGTCAATGATGATGTTGCAAATGTTATCGTTGCCCAGTTGCTTTTTCTTGAGGCAGAGAATCCTGAAAAGGACATCACATTTTATGTTAATTCCCCTGGTGGGTCTGTTACAGCTGGCATGTCCATCTATGACACCATGCAGTATGTGAAATGTGATATAGCTACACTCTGTATGGGACAGGCTGCTTCTATGGGTGCTTTTCTTCTTGCTGCGGGAACAGATGGAAAAAGATACTCCCTGCCGAATGCGAGGATTATGATTCATCAACCTATGGGTGGTTTTCAGGGACAGGCTACGGATATTGATATTCATGCCAGGGAAATATTACGCATGAAAGATGACCTGAATCGTCTCCTCGCCCATCACACCAAAAATACGCTTGAAAAAATCACAGCTGATACCGAGCGAGATTATTTTATGAGCGCGAGTGAAGCCCAGGAATATGGTATCATTGATAAGGTGCTTACTAACCGGGAAGAACTAGCAGAGGACTAAAAGCATGGATGATGTGAATAACAATAACGGACCTGAATGCGTGTGTTCTTTTTGCGGCAAGGATCAGGAAGAGGTAGGTAAACTTAT
>Ga0070728_10003432_pt1 | contig 17548 bp, 5 predicted proteins | sample tdDd471_FD_66723 | JGI IMG/M metagenome (GOLD analysis project Ga0070728, IMG submission 66723) | Marine sediment microbial communities from the Atlantic coast under amendment with organic carbon and nitrate - tdDd47.1 | ecosystem: Environmental > Aquatic > Marine > Coastal > Sediment | place... | reverse complement strand
GTCCGGCGCAGTTGCAGCGGGACCGGGATGCCAGCGATGCCCACGGCCTTGACATTGTTACCGTTGAAGGCGACATGGCCAATCTTTCCGCCTTTGTGGACAATGCCTTTGATCTGATCGTGCATCCGGTGTCCAACCTTTTCTGTAGTGATATCAAGCCGGTATGGCAGGAGGCCCACAGGGTGCTGCGTCCCGGCGGCAGAATGCTTTCAGGCTTTTGCAATCCTCTGTTGTATATCTTTGATGCTGAGAAAGAAGAACAGCAGAACATTCTTGAAGTGAGACACAGCATCCCCTATTCCGATATTGGCAGCATCACCGAGGAAGAGCGCCTGCGGATTTATGGCGGTGAGGCGCCGCTGGAATTTGGGCACAGCCTGGAGGACCAGATCGGCGGCCAGTGCGTCGCGGGCTTTAAAATCGCGGGATTTTATGAAGACACCTTTGGCGGTGAAAAGCTGCTTGATAAGTATATTTCGGTATTTATGGCAACCCTGGCCGTGAAGTAATATTCATTTCAGCCATGGCACATAAGGTCTCAATGCGAGACAAAGTGCGCCCTTTAGTTGATTTTTTGGAAATGGCACGGAGTTTGTTTGATCTCTAAGCTGTTTATGTTTAGAATATCTTTCAGGTAATTAAGCTGGTTAGAAAAAAACAGTGGGCGTGCAAGGTGGTATTGGGTAGTGGTTTCAGAATGTACCGGTCAACTGTTTAGGGACGAAACTTCAAACGATCAACTATATTTTAATTGGAGGGTTGCAGGAACTTCACTTTGTGTATTTTCTGTTTACCTTTTTTGATGATGAATGAATGCACCGGTTGCTTATCCCGGATAATGCAATTGGAAACAAGGGATACGGTTGTTAATACTGCGCGTTTTTAGTGCGGCATATAAGGCGGAAGGAGCCTGGATATGATGAGCATGAATCTGATGAAGGGGAGCACTGGCTGTGGTGCAGGGCATCTGCGTAAAGGGATGACTCTGTTACTTCTTGGCATGCTGCTGCTTGTGTACCCGCTACAGGTGCAGGCCGAGGGCACCGACCAATTGGGTACTGCTCAGGCGCTACAAGACACAACGATTATGTATGTAGATATCGTGGATGATGCGAATGAAGCTATTGCATGGGATGGCAACGGCAGAATAAATATTTGGGATCCTGATGGTATCCAAATTGCCACGCGCTTACGCAGTGGTCGCAGTGTCAATGTTGTCGATGGCAAGCCCGGTAAATACCGTTGTGAGGTAGAAGACGATCAAACAGTTGGAGATCGTTGGGATATTCGGGTGTATGACAGAAATACCGACGTTACCAAATCAGGGCGTCTGTATTCAACCAACTGGACTTTCTACACCGAGAGTTTTGCTGAAAGCAGGTCTCTCTCCGGCAGCGTGTACGCCTTGGCACCTGGTGGGCAAGATGGCAAAGATGTTATTATTGAGCTTGACCCCGATGGGCTGTCAGGCAATTGGTATAATCTTGCGGGTAATTCCCGGGGTGTTGATGGCCGCAATGCAGGCCGTAGTGTGCCTGTTAGTGGTAATTCCTACTCAGCAGAATATCCCTTGTATTTAAATATTCCGGCTATTGCCAATCCCGTCCCGGTAACTCCTACGGTGGGAATTTTATCTTTCAGTGGCGGCTCCAATGATTGTGGCGCTATTGTTCCCGGCCAAAGCAACGGCACGTTTAGCTTTACCACCGATGTGCATGGCACCTATCATCTTATGTGCGATCTGAATAAGGATGGCGAATATAATATTGCAGGCAATGAAGATCTGCTGATGATCGATGCTGCGGTGCCCGGCGACAATCCCGTATCCTGGGATGGGCGGGATAACGAGGGAAACCTGGTGCCCAACGACACCTATAACTGCAAAGTGCGGGTGACGGTTGGTGAGTTCCACTATGTTGGCGAAGATATCGAAACCAGCTATGAGGGGTTTCGTCTGTATGAAGTCAATGCCGATGACAGCCGCACCCCATTGGCGATGTTTTGGAATGATGAGTTGTTGACCAGCAGCACAGTTAGTATGCCCAATGGGCAGACTGCCCGGGAAACCTCCGGCCCCAACGGCATTATGCCCGGAGCATACGGAACCCAGGCTAACAGCGATGTGAACGGCGATAATGATGATGCCCGTTGCTGGGGCAATTTCGGCTCTGGTGGTAAAGGCAATCAGAGTTTTCTGGATACCTTTGCCTGGGCCCGGGCGGAAACAAGCAATACTATAACAGTTACCACCATGGATGGTACCCTGGACTGGGACACCGATGGGGTATCGGACTTTTTGGAAGATTGCGAACTGGGGACTGATCCCCAGAACCCGGATACCGACGGTGACGGCATCAGCGACGGCGATGAGACCGATAACGGTAATCCGACCGATACCGATGGTGATGGCATCATTGACGCCCTGGATGATGATTCCGATGGCGACGGCATTTTGGATATTGACGAGGGTGGTGGCGATACCGATGGTGACGGCATCCCGGATTACCGGGATTTGGACAGCGATGGTGACGGTATTCCTGATGAAGATGATACTGATCCCTACACCGATACCCAGTGTGCCGATGACGACGCTGATGGCTGCGATGACTGCGCCAGCGGCACCTATGATCCTGCCAATGATGGTCTGGACTCTGATCTTGATGGTATTTGCAATGTTGGTGATGCCGACGACGATAACGATACCGTATTGGATGGTGCTGATGCTGATCCTTTGGATCCCTATGTCTGCCAGGATGTTGACGCCGACAGTTGCGATGACTGCGCAGTGGCGGCCTTACCGCAACCTGACAACGATGGAACCGACACTGACAGTGACGGAATCTGTAACTTTGGTGACCTGGATGATGACAACGATACGGTGCCCGATGCTTCGGATACCGACCCCCTGAATCCCTTTATTTGCACCGACGCTGACAGCGATGCCTGTGATGACTGTTCCGTTGCAGGAGCGCCCCAACCCAATAATGATGGTCTTGACAGCGATCTTGACGGCCTGTGCAATGCCGGTGATCCCGATGATGACAATGACGGTGTCGCCGATGGTAGTGACACCGATCCGCTGAATCGCTTTATCTGCACCGATGCTGACAGCGATACCTGCGATGACTGTGCTGTGGCCGGGAGTGCCCAGCCCTTCAATGACGGCCCGGATAACGACAGCGACGGTGCCTGCGACGCCGGAGACAATGACGATGATAACGACGGCGTTGCCGATGGCAGTGACAGTGATCCCTTTGATCGTTTTGTCTGCTCCGACACCGACAGCGATACCTGTGAAGATTGTGTAAGCGGGACCTATGCACCAGCCAATGACGGCACCGACTCGGACAGCGATGGTCTGTGCGATGCCGGAGACAACGATGACGACAACGATACGGTGCCTGATGGCAGCGATACCGATCCTGTAAACCCCTTCATTTGCCGGGACAGCGACAGCGATACCTGCGATGATTGCGCTGTGGCGGGCAATCCCCAGCCGGATAATGACGGCACCGACACCGACAGCGACGGCCTGTGCGATATCGGTGATACCGATGATGACAACGATGGGGTGCCTGACGGTTTGGACGGTAATTCGAGTGACCCCTTTATCTGCACTGATATTGACAGCGATGGTTGTGATGACTGTTCGGTTGCCGGAACCCAGCAGCCCTTCAATGACGGCCCGGATAACGATGGCGACGGATTGTGCGATGCCGGAGATGTCGATGACGATAATGACGGTGTTGACGATGGTATTGACAGCAATCCTCTGAACCCCAACCTTTGCTCTGATATTGACAGCGACGGCTGTGACGACTGTGCGGTTGCCGGAACCCAGCAGCCTGCCAATGACGGAACCGACACCGACAGTGACGGCCTGTGCAATGCCGGTGACATCGATGATGACAATGATGGTGTCGCCGATGGTAGTGATACCGATCCGCTCAATCCCTTTATCTGTTCCGATACCGACAGCGATACCTGTGATGACTGCGCCGTGGCGGGTTCCTTCCAGCCCTCAAACGACGGACCGGACAATGACCTCGACGGGTTGTGCGACGCCGGCGACAGCGATGACGATAACGATACGGTAGCAGACGGCAGTGATACTGATCCCCTGAATCAGTTTGTGTGTCAGGACAGCGATGCCGATACCTGCGATGATTGCGCCGTGGCGGGTAATCCCCAGCCGGAAAATGACGGTACCGATACCGACAGTGACGGTACCTGCGATGCCGGTGATGACGACGATGACAACGATACGGTGCCCGACAGCAGCGATACTGATCCCCTGAATCAGTTTGTGTGTCAGGACAACGATGCCGATACCTGCGATGATTGCGCCGTGGCGGGTAATCCCCAGCCGGAAAATGACGGTACCGACACCGACAGCGATGGTACATGCGATGCCGGTGATGACGACGATGACAACGATGGTCGTCCCGATGCCGAGGACAGCGATCCGCTGAATCAGTTCCTCTGCGCCGACACTGACACCGATACCTGCGACGATTGCGCCAATGGCAGCTTTAACCCTGCTGACGATGGCACTGACACCGACGCTGACGGCATCTGTGACGCCGGTGACAACGACGATGACAACGATGGTCGTGTGGATGCCGAAGACAGCGAACCTCTAAACCAGTTTGTCTGCGCCGATACCGACAGTGACGGGTGCGAAGATTGCCAGAGCGGCACCTACAACCCCGCTGATGATGGCACGGACACTGACGCCGACGGCATGTGTGATGCCGGTGACGACGATGATGATAACGATGGTCGGGTTGATGCTGAAGATAGCGAGCCTTTGAACCAGTTTGTCTGCGCCGATACCGATGCCGATGGTTGTGAAGATTGCCAGAGCGGCAGCTTTGATCCTGCTGACGATGGCACTGACACCGACGCCGACGGCATGTGCGACGATGGTGACGACGACGATGACAACGATGGCCGGGTTGATGCTGAAGACAGCGAACCCCTGAATCAGTTTGTCTGCGCCGATACCGATGCCGATGGTTGTGAAGATTGCCAGAGCGGCAGCTTCGATCCTGCTGACGACGGCACTGACTCTGACGCCGACGGCATCTGCGATGCCGGTGACAACGATGATGACGGTGATGGTCGTGACGATGCGGAAGACAGCGATCCGCTGAATCCCTTTGTGTGCGCCGATACCGACGCCGACAGCTGCGACGATTGCTCCACCGGCACCTTTGACCCGGTTTCCGACGGTACCGACACCGACAGCGACGGCCTGTGCGATGATGGTGACGACGACGATGACAACGATGGCCGGGTTGATGCTGAAGACAGCGATCCGCTGAACCCGTTTGTCTGTGCCGATACCGACAGCGATGGTTGCGAAGACTGTCTGAGCGGGGATTTTGATCCCGCCAATGATGGCACCGACACCGATGCCGACGGCACCTGCGATGCCGGTGACGACGATGATGACAACGATGGTCGGGTGGATGCCGAGGACAGCGATCCTCTAAACCAGTTTGTCTGCGCCGATACCGACAGCGATGGTTGCGAAGATTGCCAGAGCGGGACCTATAACCCCGCTGACGATGGCACTGACACTGATACTGACGGTATTTGCGATGCCGGTGATGACGATGATGACAACGATGGTCGCGCCGATACCGAAGACAGCGAGCCGCTGAATCCGGTTATCTGCGCTGATACCGATGCCGACAGTTGCGATGACTGTTCCACCGGTACCTTTGATCCTGCTGACGATGGCACTGACACTGACGCCGATGGTATCTGCGACTTTGGTGACGAAGACGACGACAACGATGGTCGGGTGGATGCCGAAGACAGCAATCCCCTTGATCCCTTTGTCTGCGCCGACACCGATAATGACAGCTGCGAAGACTGCTCCTCCGGCACCTTTGATCCTGCCAATGATGGTACCGACACCGATGCTGATGGCATCTGCGACTTTGGCGACGAGGATGATGACGGCGATGGTCGGGTTGATGCGGAAGACAGCAATCCCCTTGATCCCTATATCTGCGCCGATACGGACAGCGATTTCTGCGATGACTGTTCCACCGGCACCTTTGATCCGGCCAATGATGGTCAGGATGTGGACCAGGATGGCATCTGCCGCATTGGCGACACCGACGATGACGGCGATGGCCGCGATGACGGTGAAGACAGTGATCCCTTTGATCCTACAGTCTGCGCCGATACGGACAACGACACCTGTGACGATTGTTCCAGCGGCACCTTTGATCCCGCCAATGACGGCACCGACACCGATGCTGACGGTATCTGTGATAACGGTGAGGAAGACAGCGACAACGATGGCGTGCTGGACGGCAACGACAGCGATCCGCTGGATCCCACGGTCTGCATGGACAGCGACAACGACACCTGTGACGACTGTTCCTCCGGTACCTTTGATCCCGCCAATGACGGCGAGGACACCGATGCTGACGGTATCTGCGATGCCGGTGACATTGACACGGATAACGATGGCGTCATAGACGGCAACGACAGCGATCCTCTGAACCCGAATGTCTGCGCCGATACCGACGAAGACACCTGCGATGATTGCTCCACCGGAACGTTTGACCCGGCCAACGATGGCACCGACACCGATGCTGACGGCATCTGTGATGCCGGTGAGGACGACACGGATAACGACGGCGTGGTTGACGGTAACGACAGCGATCCTCTGGACCCGTATGTCTGCGCCGATACTGACAGCGACACCTGTGACGATTGCACAAGCGGTACCTTTGATCCTGCCAATGATGGTGAGGATCTGGATGCCGACGGTATCTGCGACGCCGGTGAAACCGATGTCGATAATGACGGAGTCGTTGATTCCATTGACGATGATCCCACAGACCCCACGGTGTGCATGGACAGCGATAACGACACCTGTGATGATTGCTCCGGCGGATACTTCAATCCCGCAGAAGACGGCACCGACACCGATGCCGATGGCCTGTGCGATGACGGTGACCCGGACGACGACGGTGATGGACGGGATGACAACGAGGATTCCGAGCCTCAGAATCCGTTCGTCTGCGCCGACACTGACAACGATACCTGCGATGACTGCGCAACCGGCACCTTTGATCCGGCCAACGATGGGCAGGATATCGACCAGGACGGTATCTGCCGCGTAGGCGATACCGATGATGACGGTGATGGCCGCGAGGACGGCGAGGACAGCGACTCCTTTGACCCCAATGTCTGCGCCGACACGGACAACGACACCTGCGATGACTGCTCCAGCGGCACCTTTGATCCTGCCAACGACGGCACCGATACCGACAACGATGGTATCTGCGATAACGGTGAAAACGACAGCGACAACGATGGCGTGCTGGACGGCAACGACAGCGATCCTCTGGACCCCAATGTCTGCATGGACAGCGACAATGACACTTGCGATGACTGTTCCTCCGGCACCTTTGATCCCGATGATGACGGTACAGATACCGATGCTGATGGTATCTGCGATGCCGGTGACGTTGACACGGATAACGACGGCGTCATAGACGGCAACGACAGCGATCCTCTGGACCCGAATGTCTGCGCCGACACCGACAATGACACCTGTGACGATTGTTCCACCGGTACCTTTGATCCTGCCAACGATGGCACCGACACCGATGCTGACGGTATCTGTGACGCCGGTGAGGACGACACGGACAACGATGGTGTAGTTGATGGTGAAGACAGTGATCCTCTCGATCCCAACGTCTGCGCCGACACTGACAACGACACCTGTGACGATTGTTCCACCGGCACCTTTGATCCTGCCAACGATGGTCCTGACGTTGATTCCGACGGCATCTGCGACGATGGCGAAACCGACTTTGACAACGATGGCGTGGTGGATGTGCTGGACAGCGATCCCCGTGATCCCTTTGTGTGCAGCGACAGCGACGAAGACACCTGCGAAGATTGTCTGAGTGGTCACTATGATCCGGCGGCTGATGGCACTGACTCTGATGCCGATGGCCTGTGCGATGCCGGTGATGACGACGATGACGGCGACGGACGCGCTGATGATGAGGACAGCGATCCTCTGGACCCGAACGTCTGCGCCGACACGGACAACGACACCTGCGATGACTGCAGCAGCGGCATTTTTGATCCCTCCAATGATGGTACCGACAGCGACAACGACGGTGAATGCGATGCCGGTGACTGGGACATGGATACCGACGAGGACGGCCTGCCGGACCTGGTTGAGATCGAACTGACCACTGATCCCTTTGATGCCGACAGCGACGATGACGGGATAGATGATGGCACCGAAGTAGGTGATGACACGGAAAATCCGCTGAACACCGACGAGGATGAACTCATCAACGCCCTTGACCCCGATGATGACAACGATGGCATTGATACGTCCGTGGAAGTCAACGACGGCCAGACCCATGGCGAGAATCCCGATGAGGATGACCTTCCCAACTGGCTGGATACTGATTCCGACAACGACGGTCTGCTTGATGCCGATGAAGGCACCGAGTCGGTGGATGACGATGGCATTCCCAATTACCTGGACCCGGACGATGACGGTGACGGTATCGATACGGCGCAGGAAGTTGCCGACGCAGAAGTGCACGGCGATGACGTGGATGAGGATGAAACCCCCAACTGGTACGACACCGATTCCGATGACGATGGCCTGAACGACGCCGATGAGGGGGTACTCGATCCCGATGAGGATGAGATTCCTGCCTATCTGGATATGGATGACGATAACGATACCATTCCCACCTCTGCCGAGGTTGAGGACGGAGCCACCCACGGCAACAATGTTGATGACGATGACTTTGACAACTGGCTGGATACCGATTCCGATGCCGATGGCATTGATGATGAAGTGGAAGGTCGCGAGGATGCCGATCAAGATGGCATTCCCAATTATCTGGATGAAGATTCGGATGACGATGGTACGCCTGACGTTGACGAAGGCACCGGGGATGACGACGGCGACGGTGTGCCCAACTACCTTGATCCCGATGACCTCGATGGTCCCGATGCCGATGCTGATAACGATGGTCTGACCAATGGTCAGGAATCCGATATCGGTACTGATCCCTACGATGACGACACCGATGACGACAGCATTCCTGACAACGAGGAAGTAGGCGATCCCGATGATCCCCGGGACACTGATGACGATGGCGACATTGACGCCAAAGACCCGGATGATGACGGCGACAACCTGAACACCATTGACGAGATTGAGGATGCAAACCAGATCGGTGACGATGACGTGGACGATGATGGTGATGTGAACTGGCTTGATACTGACTCCGATGCCGACGGGCTGGATGACTCCACTGAAACCGACACCGACACCGATGAAGACGGAACCCCGGATTATCTGGATACCGATGATGATGATGACGGTATCGACACCGAAGAAGAAGTGAAGGACGGCAAGGAACACGGCGACGACGTGGATGATGACGGTGTTCCCAACTGGAGAGATCTGGATTCCGATGAGGATGGCATAAGCGATGCTGATGAAGGCACCGGCGACGACAACAGCAACGGTGTTCCCAACTACCTTGATCCCCGTTCCGCTGATCCGCTGGACCCGGACCTGTATTCCGTCGGTGGCGGTTCCTGTAATGCCTCTCCCTTCTCCGGTGGCGGACTGCCTCTGTCTATCGTATTCCTGCTGGCGGGTATGCTGCTGTGGCGGACCGTACGCCGCCGCCGCATTGCGAAAGGCGTTGTGCGGGCCATGGTGCTGGGTATCGGACTGACCGTGTTTTCCGCGGGCGCCGGTGCCGAGACATCGGTGGACGCGCAGTTATTCGATCCTTCCCCTTTTGTAAAAGATGGTCTCACCGTCATTACTGGTGAGACCAACGACAAGCTGGAGCTCAACGTCGGGCTGATAATCAACTATCAAAACGACCCCTTGACCCTGCGGGACAAGAATAACAACAATGTGATTCGCCATATTCTGGAGCATCAGGTCTCCGGCGATATCCTGTTTTCTTTGGGTATCGTGAAGTGGTTTGATATTGGTCTGGTGCTGCCGGTGCATATGTACCAGTCCGGTGAAGGGTTTCCCGGCGGCTCGGAACCCGGGGTTGCGGGTATTGGCGACTTGAAAATTTTACCGCGCTTTTCACCGGTAAACATCAAGGATGGCCTCTTTGCCCTGGGTATCTTGCCCATCGTGACGGCTCCCACCGGCAAGCTGGTGGATGGATTTATGGGCGCGCAAAACTTTACCTTTATTCCCACCATTGCCCTGAGTTCCCGTACCCGGTGGATTACCGTTGCCCTGGATCTGTTTTACCGTCTTACCGAAGATCAGGTGGCCGGTGATTTGGATCTTACCGATGAATTTGGTTTTAAGCTGGGTGCAATCGGCCATGTGTGGAAAGACCGCATGGATCTGATTGCGGAAATTTACGGTTCCACCACAACCGATGAGCCTTTCCAGAATGAAAACCAGAGCCCCATGGAGTTTGTGGGCGCTGTGAAGTTTTACACGCCGGTGAATATCGCTGTGCTGGCAGGTGCCGGCGCAGGCATCACCAATGGATATGGAACGCCGGACTACCGTGTGTTTGCCGGTCTTACCTGGAGCTGGAAACCTGATCCCGATTCCGATGGCGATGGGCTTGTTGATCGTGTTGATACCTGTCCCCAAAAGGCTGAAGACAAAGATGGCTTTGAAGATGCCGACGGTTGCCCGGACATTGATAATGACAAGGATGGCATCGCCGATGTTGATGACAAGTGCCCCGATGCCGCCGAAGACAAGGACGGCTTTGAAGATGCCGACGGCTGCCCGGATGAGGACAATGACAAAGACGGTCTGAAGGATGCCGACGACAAATGTCCCAACGAGGCGGAGGACAAGGATGGCTTTGAGGATGCCGATGGTTGTCCGGACGTGGACAACGACAAAGACGGTATCCTGGATGCCAAAGACAAATGCCCCAATGAGGCCGAAACCGTCAACGAATTTGAAGACGAGGATGGTTGTCCCGAGGGTGATGCGGATAACGACGGTATTCTGGATGCCAAGGATACCTGTCCCAGCGAACCGGAGAACTTCAACGGCCACGAGGACATGGACGGATGCCCGGACCAGATCCCGGCCAAGAAATTCACCACCATTGTGGTGACGGAAACCAAGATCGAACTCAAGCAGACCGTCTTCTTCCGTACCGGGCGTTCTACCATCATGCGCAAATCCTTCAAAATGCTGAACGAAATTGCCATGGTCCTGACGGAAAACACCTCTATTCGGGTCAGTATTGAAGGACATACCGATAACCGTGGACGCAGAACCGGAAACATGAAACTTTCCCAGAAACGTGCCGAAGCGGTTAAAAAATACCTGATGAAAAAAGGTGTGGCAGCTGACCGGATGGAAGCAAAGGGCTTTGGCCCCGATGTTCCGGTGGCTTCCAACAAGACCCGCAAAGGACGTTCGAAAAACCGGCGGGTGGAGTTTAACATTGTCCGTAAAAAGTAAGCCCGAAACCAATTCCGAAAATAAGCGCTCTGCCTGTGGCAGGGCGCTTTTCTTATGGCCCCATGTTTATGGGGGTTGACCGGTAATCGTCAAGTCCATAGACTGTTAGCAGTACGTGAATATACAGGAAAGGGTTTGTCATGCATGCCGCTGAAAGCAACATTAAACAGGCAATTGAAACACTTCTGAATACTGATTCGTATCCCGGAGAATTACTGGCTGCTGCACAGGAACTGCATGCCCTGCTGTGTTCAATTCTGGATATTGACGATAACCGGCAGACGTCAGACATAGCGGGGCAAACCATATTGCCATCCGGCAAGGCCATTTGTCCCATGGATGCCGGGCGCTGTGTGACGGACATGATGCGCACCTCTGCATATTTCAGGGGTCTGGTAGCGGCGGTTGAGGAAGCACAGCAGCGGTTTCCCGGTACAACCCTTCGTATACTGTATGCTGGCAGCGGTCCCTTTGCATCCCTGATGTTGCCGTTGCTGGTACGTTTTGGACCAGAAGATCTGCAATGCACGCTTATTGATATTCATGAATATTCCCTGAATGCCTGTAAAACACTGCATGAAAAACTGGGATGGTCTGAGTATGTGGAAGATTATATTTTGGGGGATGCCACCCGGCTGGAGTTTGATACGGATTTTCACATACTCGTAACGGAAACCATGCTGCGGGCGCTGGAAAAAGAGCCTCAGGTAAGCATAACCGCTCACCTTGGCAGATATTTACATCCACAGGGTTTGCTGGTGCCGCAGAATATCAGCATAACCGCGCAGATGGCCAACCCGACCAATGAATATTTCGTTCCACCGCCCGGGCAGGAATCTGCAAAGCGACCGGAGAACTTCCGCAAGCGTCGTATGATAGGCAGGGTAATGGACTTGAATCTTGATACCGCAGCGCTATTTCCGATACCTGCCGATGCCGATGAAATTCTGGTGCCGCTGACAGACCTTGAAATGCCGGAGGACATCAGTGATTTTCCGGTGCTTATGCTGTTTACCCGCATTGAGGTTTTTGGGGATCATGTGCTGAAGGATTATGAAAGCGGTCTCACCAATCCCCTGCCCATGAATCTTCCACCGGGGGTCAAAAGCGGCGATACCCTGCATTTTTCATATCGGATCAGCGATGATCCCCGTATTGTATGCCGGGTTACATCCGGTTCATTGTAACCTGATCTGCGGTAAAATGAGGGGCTGTTCATTTGAAGGTTGCCTAAAATCGCTTTGGTGATTTATAGTGTAAACAGTGAGCGTGTTTACTCCTCATGATCCATGCAGTACTACCGGTCAGAGGTTGATTATTACGGGGTTTTCGGAGGTCAGCATGGTCAGGAACAGTGTATCGGGGATTTTGTGTATATGTCTGGTAACGGCGGTAAGCGTGACTTTGGGGGTTTCAGCATGCAGCAATGCGGACTCTAAAAAACAAGCGCAGCGGGAGGATATGCCCTTTATCCGGGATGATCAGGGGCGGGCGCTTATTCTCCATGGCATAAATGTTGCCAGCTCTGCCAAAAACGATCCACAGCGGATTCCGGTATTTACCCGGGATGACGCCCTTCGGCTGTCAAAGGACTGGGGATTCAATTTTGTGCGCTATCTGATTTTATGGGACGCGGTTGAACCTGAACCCGGAGAAATCAATCAGGCTTATTTCGATCTGGTGCAGGAACGCCTGGACTGGTTTCATGAGGCGGGCATTCTGGTGGTGATTGATATGCATCAGGATGTGTATGCTGCCCGGTTCTGCTGCGATGGTGCGCCGGAGTGGGCCATCATTGATGACGGAGAACCCTTTGAAATGCAGGGGGCGTGGTATCAGAACTATTTCCAGCCTGCGGTGCAGCGTGCCTTTGACAATTTTTGGGATTATGAAGGACCTCATCCCGAATTGCAGGACCACTATGCCGGGGCGTGGGAAGCTGTTGCACGGCGGTTTAAGGATCATCCCGCAGTCATCGGTTACGATATCATGAACGAGCCACATCCCGGTTCCATGATGGACCTGACAGAGCTTATCGGCATTGAAAATCCTGATGCCGGGCCGTCTCCGGTCTTTGACACAACCCGTTTGCAGCCATTTTACCAGCGGATGATTAACCGTATCCGGCAGGTGGACAACGATAACTGGATATTTTATGAACCCCGCTACGGTGCGCCGGGCAACGGATTCAAATCCTATCTGGGCGTACTCGAAGACCCGCGCCCCGGGGAAAACCGCATCGCGTATTTCCCGCACCTGTATTCCATTCGTCTGGAGGCCAAGGAAGAGTACGACCCTTCGGTTGATACCTCGGTATTTGAGTGGGAACAACGGCGGGAGGAAGAGAAACTGGCCCAGAATGCGCCATTGCTGCTGGGAGAATGGGGGCTGAATCCTTCCTTTGACAATGCCCGGCTGTTTATGCGGCATGTGGTTGAGATGTCGGATCGTTCCCTGGCGGGCTGGGCTTACTGGTCATGGGACCCCGGTGGATGGAGTATCGTAAATCCCGATCTTACCGAGCGTGAAACCGCCAACGATCTGGTGCGGGTATATCCGCAACGTATTGCGGGCAAACCTGACAGCTTCATTTATGTTGCGGATACCCATGAATTCATTCTAGCCTTTTATGACAGCCCCGGGATCAGCGGACCAATGGAAATATATATTCCCAAAAGCAGGTTTTACCCCTGCGGGTATACTGTGAATGTAGGCGATCCCCAGGGAAGCTGGTCAATGCAATGGAATGAAGAAACTGAAATACTGTCAGTTACAACACCCTATACCGATACGATGCATACCATAGAAATACTGCCCAAAACAGGATGCTGACTGCATTCGGATTGAGCAGTGATAAATCTTTAGCGGAGGTGCTATGAAAGCGACATGGGAGATTGACAAAGGAATGCTGGATAACCGGGAACTGTTTGACAACGAGTTTTTCCGGCGGTTTCGTCTGCGGCCTGCGGATGCGCCTCTGCAGTTGAACGATACAATTGCCAAGGATTATCTTTTCCCCACCTATTATGGCAATGTCACCTGCGCCATGGCAGTGTTTATGTGTTCCTACGAAAAAGCCGAAGCCATGATGCTGCATCCCCTGATAAAACCGGTGAAGATGCCCCGGGGCCGGGCGCTGATCGCCTTTTCCTGTTACGAGTATAAGAATGTATTGGGCGTTGCCCCGTATAACGAGATTGCCATGACCATTCCTGTCATGGTTGACCCCGGCATCAATGTTCCGGTGCTGCCCATGATTTGGGACGGGTTTAAGAATTTTGGTTACTATGTGTTTTCCATGCCGGTGACCTCTTTGGAAAATCAGATTCGCGGCGAGAAAATTTGGGGCCTGCCCAAGGTGGTTCAGCAGATAGACATTGACGAAGAGGATGGATTTTGCATTACCAAAGGCTACGAGGAAGACGGCGAGCAGTACTTCCAGTTGAAGGTTCCCATGCGGGGAACTCCGCAGGAGTTTGATGTTACCTCTAACCTGTATTCCCGGCGCGGCGATGAGTTTTTACAGAGCGAAACCAATTTCAAGGCAACCTTCAACATAAACAAGCACATGGATCTGCTGTTCAAAAAGAACAAGCCCGCCGATGATCAGTACCTGATTCTTGGAGACTCACCCGGCGGCAGAATGCTCAAAGAGCTTGAGATTGAGCCGCACCCCTTCCAGTTCCGCTTTGCAAAAAATATGTCCAGCTGCTTTGACTTGCCAAACCTGCATTTTACCTCCAGCGTTTCATTCTCCAGTGAAAATACCGGGAGCCAGTCATGAGTATTACCGGGGATGTGAAAAAACTCATTCAGTCTGTTGATGTTGATGTGCTGCGTGGTAATAAACGCAGCAATATGAAGCATCTGAAAATTGTGGTGATGGGGGTTGGGGCTATTGGCGGCAGCGTGGGCGGCTGGATTGCGGAAAACTATGACAATGTATATTTTCATGATCTGCCGGACATGAACAAAAAGCTGCGGGAAGATGGCCTGACCCTGTATCCCCAGGGTGACCGCTACGCCGGGCGGCGGGTGGATGTAAAGGTTATAGACGATTTGTCCGAGGCCCCGGACGCAGATGTGGTGGTGCTGGGCGTGAAAAACTACAGCCTGGCGAAAGTCGCCGGAGTTATCCGGGACAAGCTGGGAGACCGTCCTGTCATCCTCGCCATGCAAAATGGTCTGGAGAATCAAACGATTCTGCCACAGTTTTTTTCCAGGGTGGTGTATTGCGTTATCAGCTACAACGCCTGGCTGGATGAACCGGCGGTGATCGGCTACCAGAAAAAGGGACCGCTGCACATTGGCACAAAGTACAACGAATTGCAGGCGGAGATGGCTGATATTGCCCGGATATTCAATCTGGGGCTGGAAACCGATGTTACCACACGCATCGGGGATGCAGCTCATTGCAAGCTGATTATCAATCTCACCAATTCGCTTACCACCCTGGTGGGCATGTCATTTAAGCCTATTGAGGATGATGACCTCTTCCAGAAGCTGCTTACCAATTTGCTGTATGAGGGTGTGAAAATCGTAAAGGCCGCCGGATACCGGGAAAGTCTTCTTGGCGGCATGCCGCCATGGGCAAAACTGCGGGCCGGGGCGACCCTGCCGCAGATGCTGACCAGAGGCATGTTCAAACGTAATATTAAAAAAATGGTGATCAGCTCCATGGCTCAGGATGTAATTCAGCGGGGCGGTTCAAGCTCCGAGCTGGAATCCCTCAACGGCTACATGCTTGCCCTTGCGGATCGTCATGGCGTGGATGCACCCTATAACCGGGTCATTTACGATCTGTGCAAGCGGGAATTTGCGCAGGATTCCTTTACTCCCATGGATGTCCGGGATGTGTGGAAAGAGGTGGAGCGGCTGCTGTAGGGTTTTCCTGAACTGAAATCTAAAATAAAAACCCCGGCCTTCCTGTGGATGGTCGGGGTTTGTTTTTAGGTTAGATTGGGCTTCAGGTGGGTGAGCTTCTCCGGCGGGATGGCTGGCCGGAGCCGCTTTTCCCTCTGGAATTAAAGCGTCTGCCTTTTGACTGAAATTTGCTTTGTCCCGGTTTGGATCTGGGGGCAGACGGCTTGTTGCCAGCGCCCTGGTGGCGGCCGGAGCCGGATTTCAATTTTTTCTCTGAGGCGTTTTCCGCAATGGTGGAATGGAAGGGGTTGTCGGCTTCCACGGGAATCCGCTGCCGAATGGAGCGCTCAATGGCGGCCAGCAGGGGACGTTCATCGCCGGAGCAGAAAGAAAACGCAATGCCGTCGTTGCCCGCGCGACCGGTACGCCCAATACGGTGTACATAGGCATCGGGTTCGTTGGGCAGATCGAAATTGATGACATGGCTTACATGATCAATATCAAGGCCACGGGCGGCGATGTCCGTTGCAACGAGCACATCCACTTTGCCATCCTTAAAGGATTTCAGGGCGCGTTCCCGTTTGTTCTGGGTCTTGTCGCCGTGAATGGCTTCTGCTGAAATATTTACACGTTTCAGATGACGTACCAGTTTTTCCGTGCCCCACTTTGTGCGGCTGAAAATTAAAGCGCGGCCTATACCGCCATGGGCGAACAAATGCTTCAGAAGATCGATTTTTTTTGCCTGGGAGACAAAGAAGAGCGACTGATCGATGCTGTCAACCGTGGTGGCGGACGGTGCAACCGAAACGCTTACCGGGTCTTTTAGCAGGCCCTCCGCCAGGGTGCGGATGTTTTTATCCAACGTGGCGGAAAACAGCAGGGTTTGCCGATTTTTAGGCACTTCTTTAACCACGCGTTTGATGTCATGGATAAATCCCATGTCCAGCATACGGTCAGCTTCGTCCAGCACAAAAATTTCTACATGGGAAAGATCCACAAAGCCCTGCTGCATCAGATCAAGAAGACGCCCCGGTGTTGCCACCAGAATATCAACGCCCTGGCGCAGAATACGGGTTTGGGGGTTTTGATTTACGCCGCCGAAAACAATGGTGTGGCGCATGTTGAGGTTTTTGCCATAGGCGGAAAAGCTGTCGCCGATCTGGCTTGCCAGCTCACGGGTGGGAGCAAGAA
>Ga0070728_10003431_pt1 | contig 17551 bp, 16 predicted proteins | sample tdDd471_FD_66723 | JGI IMG/M metagenome (GOLD analysis project Ga0070728, IMG submission 66723) | Marine sediment microbial communities from the Atlantic coast under amendment with organic carbon and nitrate - tdDd47.1 | ecosystem: Environmental > Aquatic > Marine > Coastal > Sediment | place... | reverse complement strand
TTGCTGACCCTGAACTGGATGAGGAATTCCCTGCCGAATTGTCGATACGCTACAATTTCCTTCCATTGCAGAAAACCGATGACGGACTGGTCGTCGCCATCGCAGACCCGACCAACGTAGCAAAACTTGATGATCTGGAAATGCAGCTCGATGTCCAACTGACCTGCCAAGTGGCAGCTAAAAGCAAGATTGGCGCCCTGCTTGAGCAGTCTCAAGGGTCGAAGCAGGTCCTCCAGGAGGTCTCCGAAGATTTCAAACTACAGCTGGTCAAAGAGACTGATAAGGGTGAAGAGGTCCTCTCGATAGAAAAGTTGACCGATGACAGCAGCCCGATCATTCGCCTGATCGATTCCACCCTTTTCGATGCACTGAACAAGCGCGCCAGCGATATCCATATCGAGAGCAACCTTGATGGAGTGCAGATCAAGTATCGTGTTGACGGCGTTTTGTTTCGGGCAACGGAACCTCTTGACGGGCGCTTCCAGGGGCCGATCATCTCCCGTATCAAGGTCATGAGTGATCTCGATATCTCGGAACGTCGCATCCCCCAAGACGGACGCTTCAAGGTCCGTATGGCCGACAAGTCGATTGATTTCCGCGTCTCCATCATGCCGAGCATCTTTGGCGAAGATGCCGTGATCCGTATCCTCGATAAGGAAAGCATCGCCAAGGACCTGCATGGCCTGACCCTGGATGTGCTTGGCATCGAGGGGCATGAATTGAACAGGTTCAGGCGGATGATTCGCGAGCCTTACGGCATGGTTTTGGTCACTGGCCCGACCGGTAGTGGCAAGACCACCACGCTCTACGCGGCACTGACCGAGATATACAACGAGCAGGAAAAGATTATTACTATCGAAGACCCGGTTGAATACCAGCTCAAGGGAGTGGTGCAGATTCCGGTCAATGAGAAAAAGGGCCTGACTTTTGCCCGTGGCCTGCGCTCCATCCTGCGCCATGACCCGGACAAAATCATGGTCGGTGAGATCCGCGATCCCGAGACGGCACAGATTGCTGTCCAATCGGCATTGACCGGGCACCTGGTTTTCACCACGGTACATGCCAACAACGTTTTCGATGTGCTCGGGCGCTTCCTGCACATGGGTATCGATGCCTACAATTTCGTCTCCTGCCTCAACTGTGTCGTTGCACAACGCCTGGTGAGAAAGATTTGCGAGCACTGTAAGCAGCCGGTGAGCTATGACCGTCAGGCATTCGAAGTGTCAGGCCTGGATTACGACAAGTACGGTAAACACAGTTTCTACAAGGGTGCCGGGTGTCTGGAATGTAATGGCCAGGGTTTTCACGGTCGAACGGCCATTATCGAACTGCTCGACCTGGACGATAACTTGCGTGACATGATCATCGGCAAAGCTTCGGTCAGTCGCCTCAAGCAAGCTGCGCGCAAGGCAGGAACCGCTTTTTTACGTGATTCGGCAGTGGAAAAACTGTTGAACGGAGTCACGACCCTTGAAGAAATAAACCGAGTTACCTTTGTCGAACCGTCGGGGGGAGAGGCATGAGCAGGTTTTATGTCGGTGTAGATGTGCAGCCAACAGGCCTGTTCTTCGCAGTTCTGCAGCGTAACCGGCCGCAAACCCGGCTGGTTGGTTTGCGATTTGAAAGCCTGGAAGGTGTGCTGGAAGCTTCCAGTCGCAAGCCGAACATCCGCGATGCCCGCCGTTTCGTAGAAGGCTTACGCCGCGGTGTCGACTCTTTGGCTGGCCAGGAAGAGCGTATTGCTCTGAGTCTGCCTGATCGGGCCGGCCGTATTTACCTGACAGAAGTTGACGCTCCATTCAAAACTCAAGATGAGGGTGTGGAAGTTCTGAAGTGGCATCTCAAGGCGAACCTGCCCGCTGCTCCAGCACAAGTCCAGCTTGATTACCAGGTTCTCGATAAACGGGAAGACGGTCGACAACGATGCATTGTTGCCGCCTTGGCTCACCCAGTTCTCGAGCAGTATGAGGATCTAGTCAACGAAGCCGGCCGGCATGCAGTTCAGATCGATTTCCATTCTCTGAATCTTTACAACTATTACCGGCCCCGGCTGGACCTTGGCGATGAGTTTATCCTGGTCAGCCTGGAACAGGGGATGCTCGGTATTCAGTACGTGCTCGGTCACAATCTCTGTTATCAGCGAGTCCGTGAGTTCAAGTTGAATCCCGAGAGAGCTTTCCGTGAGATCAACCGTACTCTTGTCGAAGCTTACGAGTCTTTTCCTTCGATGAAACGTTGTGCTGTTTTTGCCCATGTTGACCCGGGGCTGAGCACAGAGATCGACAAACTGCTATCCTCCGCATTTGAGCGTGAAGTCAAATGCCTGGACCCGGCCTTGAAGCGATTCAGTGGTGAAGGGCGAACCGGCGGGTTGCAGCCAGTTGGTCCCGTTGTTGCTGCCCTCGGTGCTGCCGAACGCATGATGTAAAACTATGGAAATTAAACTCAATCTCGCCAGCAAGCCTTACCTGAACCGCCAGAACGTTCGTCTCTGGTTGTTGCTACTCAGTGCCCTGATGGTGCTGCTCCTCCTGCTGAATGGCTCCTACGGATATCGGAACTACCGACAGTTGCAGTTGCTTGACACGCGCTTCCAGGAATTGGATGATCAGATTTCAGGAATTCACGGGACATCGGCAGACTACACCCCGGAAAAACTGCTTGCGGTTAAGGTCGAGGTTGAGCTTGCAAACGAGATCATTGATGCTGACCGGTTCCGCTGGACTGAGCTGCTCAGCAGGTTTGAAAATCTGCTGCCTGGGAATGTCAGTATTCATTCAATCCAACCGGATTTCAAAGCGCGCAGTGTACAGTTGTCCGGGGTGGCCCGTGATGTCTCTGCATTGACCGAGTTCATTGACAATCTCCTGACATCCGAAGACCTTAACCAGGCGTTCCTGAAAAGTCATGGCGAAGTCAAGAATGAACAAAACAGCAGTATACAGATATTAACGGGGTTCTCCATTGTGATCAGGGAGGCTTTCTGATGCGCTGGAGGGAACTGGCCGGACAACTCTGGAAAGCCCATCGCAATTTATTGATCTTGCTTGGCGCACTGCTGATATTAAACCTGCTGCTTTTGGTTGTGTTGGAGCAGTTTGTTACGCCTCGCGTTGCCGAGCAGGAAAGCAATTTCCTGAACAGACAGACTGAGGTCCGGCAGCTTCTGCGTAACCAGGGGGGGGCGACGAACCCCCCTGAACAAGCGTATCTCATGGCCGCTCAGGATCTGTCGAAATTTCTTCAGACCATCCCTGATTACCAGGAATTTACCGGACTTATTGAGGAACTTCTGGTCCTGTCCAGTCGCGCCCGTTTGAATATTACAAAAATCAGCTATAACTCCACGCAACTCAAAGAAAGTGAGCTTCTGAAGTTCGGCCTGAATTTCAATGTCTCCGGAGATTACGATCAGATCAAGAAGTTCATCCACTCCCTTGAACAGTCGTCCAGGTTGATTGCGATCAAACAGATCGGCTTGCAGGGTGCGGATGACAAGGGTGTCAACCTGCGCTTGAACATGGAAACCTATTTTCGGCCGGGAGGGCGTGATACATGAATCAGAAACGCGCTATCCTGGGGGCCTTGCTCGGAGTTCTGGCGGTCTGCCTGGTTTATACCTATCTGGCGACCCCGCGCCTGGAAAAGGCCCCCCCAAGAGCAGCAGGCCTGCGCACGCAACCAGTCAACCAGGGATTTCCTGAAGGAGACGAGAAAGAAACCCACGATCGCATTAACTTCGTTTACCAGACGGAGGAACCGCAGGAATTCACCGGCTCGCAGCGTGACATTTTTCGATTTGGGCAGCGCCGTCCGGTCGAGACTGCATCCACGACCCGGGTTGTTAAAAATAAAGTCTTGGAACCTGTGGTTCTGCCCGAGGTTATCCCGGTAGAAGTAATAAAGAAATCGTTGAGTCAATTCACCTTCCTCGGGTTTCTGGAAAAAGCTGGAGAAAAGACGGTCTTTCTCTCCAGTGGCGGGAACCTTTTCCTGGTCAAGCAGGGGGAACATTTCGGTGTCGGCCAGGAATTTCTGGTTGTCCAGATTGATGATAAACTTCTCAAAGTGCGTCATGCCGGTCGCGAAGGGTTGATAGAAGTCCAGTTGATTGAGAAACAGAAACTCAATGCGGCGGTCAGTGCCCCGGTCAGCATTTCCCGCGATGCCGGTTCGGCGGAGCGAGCGGTAAACGCCAGGCCCTTAAGGTCTCAGCGCAGAATTGTGCGGCCTGTTGCACAGCAAGAAGACCAAGGCTCCCAAGGTGGTATGCGGCACGAAGATCAGGGTTTACAAGGTGATGTACAACTAGAAGATCAGGGTTTACAAGGTGACGGTAATTTCTGGCCTGCAAAGAAGCGTTAAGGCCTGACTGAAGAGCATAACCACGATGCAGTACAGGAGCAGGAAAATCCTGGCAATGAAAATGCCACGGAGGGAGAAGTCAATGGCAAGAATCAATAAGTTCCATTTAGCCGTATGGTTATTGCTGGCGCTTGCAGTTTTATGGGTCGGAGGCTGTACGTCGGCCATGGAGGCTCGTATGGCCTTCGAGGAAGCAGAACAACTGGTCGCTGAAGAGAATTATGACCTGGCCGTTGAAAAATATATTGAGGCGATTGACCTGGAACCGGGGAGCATGACCTACAAGCTGAATCTGGTCGCCTCTCGGACTCGTGCCGCCGCATATCATGTCAGGCAGGCTCGTGAATTAAGGGCTGCGGGAAAGTACGCCGAGGCAATGACAGAGTACTCCAGGGCCAAAGATTACGACCCCAGCATTGAAGTTGCGATACAGGAACAAGCTGATCTAAGAAAAATCATGGAAGCGCAAAAGTATGCCGAAGAGGGGGCGGACTTTTATGCCAAGAAGAACCTGGCATTAGCCGGAAAAGCTATAGACAAGGCCCTGAGCCTGGATGAAAACAATGCCCGTGCCCTGGCGATCAAGGACCTGCTGGATCGTGATCAGAATACGATTTCCATGGACGGCATTGAACTGGACGTGGCCTCGGACGAGCCGATCACCCTGAGCTTCAAAGATGCCAATATCAAGCAGGTGTTTGGCATCCTGTCGGATTTGAGCGGGATCAACTTCATCTTCGATGAGGGCATCCGTAGCCAGTCGATTACGATCCTGCTGGAAAAAGCCAGCTTTGCCCAGGCGATGGAACTGATCATGCAGATGAATGGTCTGAGCAAGAAGGTGCTCAACAGCAAGACGATTATCATCTATCCTGAATCTCGCGAGAAATCGAAACAGTACGAAGACCAGCTGATCCAGACCTTCTACCTCTCGCACATCGACGCCAAGAAGGCGGTCAACCTGTTGCGGACCATGCTGCAGCTGCGCAAGATTTACGTCCACGAAGAGCGCAATGCCCTGGTGATCCGCGACAAACCGGAAGTTATCAGGCTCGCCGAACAGATCCTCGCCGCGGCAGACCGTGCCGATTCCGAGGTGCTCTTTGACGTTGAAGTGCTCGCCGTCAGGGATACCGATGCTTTGAACTTCGGGCCGAGGCTGAGCACCTACAGCACCAGTCTCGGATTTTCCCAGGATGGAACAAATATCCTTGATGATACTCTCGGCCCAGGATCCGATACGAGCGGATTGACGACGAATTTGAGTGGTTTACAGACTTTCTACACTCTCCCTACAGCCGCATTTGATTTTGCGAAAACGCTGAATTCAACCGAGCTTCTGGCGAGTCCGAAAATCCGGGTCAAGAACAAGGAGAAGGCGAAAGTCCACATCGGCAAGCGTGACCCGATCGTGACAACGACACAAGTCGGCACCTCCGACTCTACGACACAGAACGTCCAGTACGTTGATTCCGGCATCAAGCTCGATATCGAACCAAATGTCCAACTCGACGGGACGGTGCTGACCAAGATCAAATTGGAGGTCAGCAGCGCAGAAAGGCTGGATTCTGGTGATACAACAGGGGAGTCACCGATTGCACTGACAACGACCAATGCGGAGACCTCCCTGGTGTTACTTGACGGTGCTCGCACCATCCTTGGCGGGCTGTACGAAAACAATAAAATCAACAACAAGTCAACGATCCCGTTTTTGGGAGAAATCCCCTGGCTAGGGAGTTTGTTTACCAACTACTCAAATAACGAAGAGAAGCGTGAGATCATCCTGTCGATCACACCCTACATCATCAAGAAATTTGTGCTCCCGGAAGTCGATGTCGCGACCATCTGGTCCGGTGGCGAGGACAACCTGAAGGACGGGCCTAACTTTGGCTCTTTTGTGAAGCCGTTTCTGAGCGAAATCGAGGCAACAAGACCTCTCGCCGCACCAGCAATCAAGCCGGTGTCCATCATGGACCCAGATGATGAACTCCCCTCATCCGAATCTGCCGTGACGGGGCAAACAGCTCTGGCAGGTGTTGACGGGGAAGTGGTGTCGAAACCGACAGCTGTCCCGACAACTGTTGTGGATGAGAAATCTGAACAGGAAGAAATGACTTCCTGGAAGGAAGCAACACCAACTGTTGGCGCTGCCGATGAGATCGTGCCTACTGAACAAATCGCCTCAAAGCAAGAAATCGGCCCGCCGGTTCTCCCCGAGATGACTAATCTGGCTCCGGCGATCATCAGCTTTTCAGCTCCGGAGATGGCCGAGCAAGGTCAGGAGCTCTCTGTTGCCGTGCTGGTGAGCGGGGTTGAACAACTCTACAGTGCGCCGCTCTTTATCAGTTACGATCCTGCCGTGCTTGAACTGGTCAGCATCAGCGAAGGGGATTTTCTCAAGCAGGGAGGCCAGGCCACGGTCTTCTCCAACAGTCCCAACCAGGCAACGGGACAAGTGATCGTCGGTTACAAGCAGGGGCCGGGCGGCCAAGGAGCTTCCGGTTCCGGTACATTGTTCAACGCCGTCTTTAAGCCGATTGCTGCGGGTCAGACCCAGCTTAAAGTCAATCGGGTTAATTTCCGTAATCCTGAGGGTATACGGCTTCAGGTCGTGCCCGAAGCGGCCGTGATTGAAGTGCCTTGAGCCTGACTTGCCACATAAACTTCTCCAGAGGTCAGCGTGGCCTGACCTTGCTGGAAATGGTCCTGGCCATGGCCATCCTGGCCGTGCTTGCCTCGGTGATTGTGCCGATGGCCGAAATGACTGCGCTACGTGGCAAGGAACTGGAGCTGCGTCGTTCATTACGGGAAATACGAACGGCGATCGATGATTACAAGGCGGACTTTGACAAAGCTGTAGAAGAGAAAAAGATCATCGCGGCAGTTGATGAAACCGGCTACCCGGAAACTCTCGAAGTCCTGCTGGAGGGCAGCGATTGGGGCGGCCTTTATCCTTACAAGCGCAGATACCTGAGGCGTTTGCCGAAGGATCCGTTCGATGAGTATGACGAGGGGTGGGGGCTGCGTTCGTACAAGGATGATCCCGACTCGACCTTCTACAGCGGAGATGATATTTACGATGTCTACTCACAGAGCCAGCGTTACGCCCTGGATGGAACACCTTACAATACCTGGTGATAAAGATGAGCCTGCTGTTTAGGAAAAAATCTGAAAAAGGGTTTACCCTTATCGAGTTGCTGATCGTCATGACCGTCATAGGCATTCTGGCCAGTATTGTGGTGCCGAATTACCAGCGCCATCTGATCAAGGCCCGCGAAGCAGTGTTGATGGAAGACCTGTACCAGATGCGCCGGGCGATCGACGCGTATTTTGCCGATCATATCCGTTACCCCGAATCACTGGATGACCTGGTTGCCAGCAAGTACCTGCGTGATATCCCACGTGACCCCTTCACCCAGTCGGCAGAGACCTGGGAAGAAATTCCGCCAACCCCGTCCCTTGAAGGTGAAATAGCCGAGGGTGGACTGGAGGATGTTCGCAGCGGCGACGACCGTGTCGGGCTGAATGGCATTCCATATCGGGATTGGTGATGATACAGCTGTACAACGTCTGCAAAGCTTTCCAGCGCGATCAGTACGCTCTCAAGGATGTGACGCTCTCGGTAGACAAAGGCGAGTTCGTCTACCTGACCGGGCCTTCCGGGGCCGGTAAAACCACCCTGCTCAAGCTCCTCTACTGCGCTGAGCGACCGACCCGTGGACAGATCCTGGTCAACGGTCGGAACATTACCCGTTACGGTGTCTCACGCATCCCCTACCTGCGGCGCAATATCGGTATCATCTTTCAGGACTTCAAGCTGTTGAACCGCCGTACAGTCTACGAAAATGTCGCATTTCCTCTGGAAGTTCAAGGGCGCAAACGGTTTGAAATCAGCAAGAAAGTTTACCAGACCCTGAAAAATGTCGGGCTTGAACATCGCCTGAATCATCTGCCTTTACAGCTCTCGGGTGGCGAGCAACAACGGGTTGCCGTGGCCCGTGCGCTGGTGGTCGACCCACTGGTACTGCTGGCTGACGAACCGACCGGTAATCTCGATCCGGAAGTGACTCTTGATATCATGGAATTATTTAAAAGTGCCAATGCGCGTGGCACGACGATCATTATGGCAACCCATGATCGTAGCCTGATTCGCCAGTTTCCGCGCCGGGTGGTCTCTCTCGACTCCGGCAGCCTGGCGATGGATGATCTGCCCCTGTTTCGCGGGCAAGCCGAAACCACAGGTCAACCCCGATGATTCTCCGTGGCGGATATTTTTTCAGACGCGCACTGCGCAATATGCAGCAGAGCCCCGTATTAAGCATGGCGTCAATCGGCACGATCGCGGTTGCTCTGGCTCTGCTGGCCTTTTTTGCCATCGCTGTCCTGAATGTCCAGCAACTGACAGCATCTTGGGGCGAGAGTCTGGCAATTGTCGCCTACCTTGACGAAGTTCCAGAAGACAAAGTCGTGAAGGGTTGGATCAGTGATATCGAGCAATATCCTGAAGTGGACAAGGTCGATTTTATCTCGCGTGAGAAGGCTTTTGAAAGATTTCGCAAACGGCTTGGAGATGATGCCGAACTGGTCGAAGGTCTCGGCCCGGAGGTGTTGCCGGCTTCGCTTGAAATAAGCCTGGCCGATAAATGGCAAAATGAAATTGCGATGACTGGAGTCGTAGAGCGATTGCGCGTGGATCACCGGTTTACCGATCTGCAATACGGTCAGGGTTGGCTGGAAAAGCTGGAGGCTTTCCTGCTTCTGCTGAGGATCTCTGGCGCTGCTTTGGGCGGCTTCCTGGTTTTTGCGGCGCTGGTAATAGTCGCCAACACGATCAAATTGACCCTTTATGCGCGACAGGATGAACTCGAGGCCATGACCATGGTCGGTGCCACGTCGCTGTTCATCAAACTGCCTTTTCTTGTGGAAGGGACTCTTCAGGGGCTTTTCGGCGGCTTGGCCGCACTTGGTCTGAGCTTCATGGTGTTCGAGATTGTTCTGCAAAAAAGCCTGGGCAGCCTGTTGCTGATTACCGGTATCGACACGATCCATTTCCTGCCGGTTGTCTGGCAGGTCATGCTGATTGTCGGCGGCGGCCTGATCGGCCTGTTGGGAAGCCTGTTTGCACTCCGCAAGTTTGTTCGGTTCGTATCCCAATGAGACTATCCACTGGTACGATAGCAAGGGTGTTATCATGGCTGCTGCCTGTCTTGCTGATGTTGCCGCTGTGTATGGCATATGCAGCTGATGAACTGGATGCAAGCCGTGAGCGCCTTGACCAGTTACAGAAACAGATCAGGACAACCCTTGAGGGCTTGCGGAACAAGCAGTCTGAAAGTGGTGCGTTGTCTGATGATCTAGAACGCCTGAACGCTGAAGTGCGTCGGATCGAGAGACTGGAAAGAAAAAGTCGAAAGCAGTTGACCGAACTAACGGCACAACTGAAAGCCAAACGCCGTGCACTGGAGGAGATCGATGCTATGCGTGACCACACCGAACAACAGATTCGGGGCCGCCTGGTTGTCCTTTACAAAACCGGTGAAGTCGGCCTGATCAGGGCGCTTCTTACGGAATCGGAAAGTCCTCGCGACATTGCCGAAAAATACGCATTCCTGTCCAGAATGGTTCGCCATGATCGTGATTTGCTCAATCAATACCGGGTGCAGATGCAAGACCATCGTGAAGCCCTTGAGGATCTTGAAATAATGAAAAAGAAACAGTCGGCCGTGGTTCTCAGGCGAAATCGGGAGCAGGAAACCCTGCAAAAGGCGAGGAGAAGCAAGAAAGTCCTGTTGGCCGAAGTGAAGCAGGATGCCGCATCGCTTGAAAAGATGCTGCAGGAGTTGCGCGCCAAGGCTGCCCGGCTCAACGAACTGGTCAAAAAACTTGAAACCGGGGAGGTGCAACCCTATACTGGGAATTTGGCAGGATTGCTTGCACAAAAAGGGCGCATGCTCTGGCCCGTTCCCGGCAAACTCAGGGTTGGCTTCGGCACCAGCCGTCATGGTGAGCTGGGGACTCTGATCGAAAGCCATGGTTTTGATATCGAGGCTGCCGCTGGAACACCCGTCAATGCTGCCGCCAGTGGGAAGGTTATTTTTGCCAACAGCCTACGAGGCTACGGCAAGTTGATAATTGTTGATCATGGCAGCAAGTACTACACCCTGTATGCCCATATGGCGCGCTTTACCAAGCAGGTTGGAGACCCAGTGGCTGCTGCCGAGGTCATAGCATACTCCGGCTATGAGGGCCGAGATGCCGTCTATTTCGAAATACGCCAGGGGGGCAAACCCCTCAACCCCGGCGATTGGCTGAAGCCGCGCTGAGGTTATGGAGGAGAGTATGTTGAAAAACAAGATGACCGCCCTTGTCTTTACATTAATGCTGCTATTGATCTTCGGCGTGGCTTCCATCGGGCATATCCCGGTTGCCGTTGCTGATGAATCATCGACTTACCAGGAATTGCAGATCTTTACTGATGTCCTGACAATTGTGAAACGCAGTTATGTAGAAGAGGTGCCTATTAAAGACCTGGTTTATGGGGCTATCGATGGGATGCTAGCCTCGCTTGACCCACATTCCGGCTTTATGTCTCCCGAGATTTATAAGGAGATGAAGGTTGACACCCGCGGTGAATTTGGCGGTCTCGGTATTGAAATTTCGCTTCGTGATGGTCGCCTGACAATTGTCTCGCCAATTGAAGACACCCCTGCCTCCCGGGCAGGTCTGCAAGCCGGAGACAATATCCTGAAAATAGAAGATCAGTTCACCAAGGATATGAAAATCATGGAAGCGGTACACCTCATGCGTGGCGCCGTCGGGACCGAGATTACCATCACCATCATGCGGCCGTCCTTCGAGAAACCGCAAGCGTTCACTCTCGAACGCGAGGTCATCAAGGTCAAAAGTGTAAAAGCCAAGACTTTGGAAAAGGGCTTTGGTTATGTTCGTCTTGCCCAGTTCCAGGAGCGCACCGGAAGCGATCTGGCACAGGCCCTTGACACCCTGAGTCAGGAGAACAATGAGGATCTGCAGGGGCTGGTTCTGGATTTGCGGAATAATCCAGGAGGCTTGCTCGATCAGGCCGTGGAGGTTTCCGACCGGTTCCTGGCTGATGGACTGATTGTCTACACCAGGGGTCGTGAGGACGATGCCCAGATGGAATTTTCGGCCATGCGCAGTGGAACAGAGCCTGACTATCCGATGGTTGTACTGATCAACGGCGGCAGTGCCAGTGCCTCGGAGATCGTTGCAGGGGCTCTGCAGGACCACGATCGTGCCGTGATCATGGGGACCCAGAGCTTCGGCAAGGGATCTGTACAGACGATTATCCCACTCAGCGATGACTCTGGTTTACGCCTGACTACGGCAAAGTATTACACGCCGAACGGGACTTCGATCCAGGCTCGCGGGATTGTCCCGGACATCACGGTGCAACAGGTTGAAATCAAGGAAATGAAGGACTTCAACCACTTTCGTGAAAAAGACCTGAAAAACCATTTTATTATTGAGGGCGATGCTTCAGAAGGCGAACAGCAAGAGGTTCCCATGCTTGATGAAGAAACCCGCGAGGACTTCCAGTTGATGCGTGCGCTGGACCTGCTCAAGGGCTGGAGGATCTTTCAGGGGTTGAAGGCCGCGTGATGTGTCCGGATGCTAATTTGATGAGTTGCCGATGACGAAACCAACCAAACGGCGCCGTACAAAAAAACGGCGTCCCGGTTTTTTTGAAAAAAATAAACTTCTGATCATTGTTTTGGGAGGCGCCGCTTTAGCCTTAATCAGTCTGGTCTTTTTGGCCCGTTTGCAAGAGGGGCCAAAGCAGCCAGTCGTCTCACCGGTTACAAAAACACCGGTCGACTATACCGGAATGGTCCATGCGGAAGTCGACTCACTGCTCATGGCAATGGCTCTTGGTCCGGAAAGTATTCAGCGTGACCTCGACCATTCTCCGGCGCGCTATTCAGTCTCAGCTGAATTCCCCACACCGGATTTGATCGCCGGTTTTGAAAAAAAACTGCGCACAATACCCGGAGACTATTCCGTCCGGTTACGCGAAGCGAATTCCCTGACGGTTGAAAAATCCCGGCAGACGCGAATAGTCATTCTTTTCGTGTCGCCGCTACCTGAATTCCCTGCCGGACCACTAGTAACCATTATTATGGATGACCTCGGCCGAAGCGCTCTCACCGCTGAAGCGCTGGTATCTTTCCCCGAACAGGTCACTTTCGCTGTTCTCCCTGGCGAGCCACATGCGGTGCAGGTTGCCGAGATAGCTCACGCGGCAGGCCATGAAGTCATGTTGCATGTACCGATGGAACCACAGGGATATCCCGCGGTCAATCCGGGAGACGATGCGTTGTTCGTTGCACAGAGCGATGCAGAGATTCGCCGTCGTTTTGATCTCCTGCTTGCCAGGGTTCCGTATGTGACTGGCACCAATAATCACATGGGTTCACGCTTTACCGAGGATGCCAGGGCGCTCTCGCCGGTCATGGAAAGTTTGCGGGAAAGAGGCTTCTTCTTCATCGACAGTCGTACGACCGGGCAGTCTAAGGTGACCGAGGTCGCTCGCCGTTTCGGTGTGCCGACCATGAACCGTGACGTTTTTCTCGATAATGTTGCCGAGGTCAGTGCGATTGTGCGGGAGATCAAGCGGCTGCAAAACAAGGCTCGCAGTCAGGGGACGGCGATAGGGATCTGTCATCCTTACCCGGAGACTCTCGAGGCTTTGCGCAGGGAGTTGCCGGAGATGCGTGGCCGGGGCATTACGGTTGTGCCTGTCTCAGTGCTTCTGCAGAAGCAGGCTTCAATCTCCGGGATTATCGAACGTGCCCAATAGGCGCATGCAGTTATGGTATTTAAAATGACGAAACCGGGCTATCTGTCGAATCACGCCCGATGGGAAGGTTCTGGCAGTTGCGTACTGATTTTGGCCATGACCTTAGCAAAGCCGGAAAAGTTCTGGTCGTAAAGGATTTCTTCCGGAAGGTCCGAACTGACCTTGCGCACGAGCAGGAATGCTTCTCCCAAGCGGCCCCGCTCATCGAACAGGCTTCGTTCGAGAAGCGGGAACAGATCGGAACGCTCCTTGGAGAGCAGTCGTTTCTCGAACTCCTGTAGTTCGATGGTTTTATGCGATACTTCCAGGCCGTTTTCGTCAAAGCGGTAAAAGGACAGTTTCTGCTGATAGAAGTTGCGCGTATTTGGCGTACGTTGAAGGACAAAATAGGAGCGTTGTGCCGATTCGCGGAACAGGTCCCAGATCGGATCGTGGCTTTCTACGGTGTGTCTGGCACCATAGAAGTAACGAAAGGCCAAGCCGGCAAAACACTCTTCCTCGATGTAACCTGAGATCCTTTGGTCGGAACTCTGGGCAAAGTAACCGGCCTGGCCGGTCCGGTCCTTTTCAACCAAAAGTTTCCCGCACACCATGCAGCCGGTTGCAAGAGCGCTGAATCTCGCTTCGTAAGAGTTCTGGTTTTCTTGTTCGGCGGAGTCCATGTCCATGCTGTACTCGGCCAGGCGACGGGTCTCGGTCTCTATGGAATGGAGGTAGACCTGTCGGGCGACATGGGTCATCTGGATGTGGACACCGGTATGGCGACCGTGGGTGAGAATCGGGTAGATTTTGCCTTCCGGGTTGGTGTTGAGTGATTCAACCTTCGGGCTTTTGGCGATATAACCTTCCAGGCACCGGTAGCCGCGATTGATGGCGGAGGCTTTCAATAACTGGTACGGATCGCGGAACGGTCCCTCATAGTGAATGCGGCCGTCGACCAGGCAGGGCAGAATACGCAAAGGTCGTCGTGACAGTCCATGGGAATCGAAAAAATCGTAGATGTGTCTGCAGTTGTCCATTGAGGGTGCATCTTTGACCGGCACAATCACCCGGTCTGCTGCAAACAGGGCGCTACTGGTAAAGATGTCCATGTCGGGGCGCGTGTCAATTATGACGATTCCCTCGATGGAGGCCTTGACGAAGGCCTTGGCAAGTGCTGACGGGTCATTCAACTCGCGACGCAGGATATTCAGCTTTTTGCTCGAAGGGATGAACTGCACACCGTATTCTCCGGTTTCAACCAGGCTGTCCGGGTTGCTGCCGGTAAAGAGATCGCCCACATCGCCTCGAGCTGCTTGACGGTTGATACGGAACATCTGGTCGACGGAGAAATGGTTGTCGAAGCTCATCAGGGTGACCGGAAGATCCTCATGAAGGGCTTTCAGGTAGATCGCCAGGTTGGTCGCCAGAGTGGTTTTGCCGACGCCGCCTTTCTCGCTCGAAATGGTCACAATATATGGTGTGGACATGATCTCCCCTTGCAATTCAAGTCCGCCAATATATAGTGTTAAGTCTATAAAATGTCAAATGAAACCACAAGATGTGGGGTTTTTGTTGCGTGTCTGATCTGTACGGAAAATTATCTGTAAGCAGCCTGGTTGCGTTGCTGCAGGAAGTTGTGGAAACCAATTTTGTCACTGTGACGGTGGAGGGTGAAATTTCGAATTTCGCCGCACCGGCTTCCGGGCACTGGTATTTCACGCTCAAGGATAGCCACGCCCAGCTGCGTGCGGTAATGTTCCGTGGCCGCAATCGACTGGTGGGATGCCCGCCACTGGATGGTGCTCAGGCTGTCTGCTCAGGCGCGGTGACGGTTTATTCAGCGCGCGGCGAGTTGCAGATGGTTGTCGACTCTCTGGTTGTAGGCGGCCAGGGTGATTTGCAAGTTGCCTTTGAAGCTCTCAAGGAAAGGCTTGCAGAAGAGGGGCTGTTCTCTGCCGAACGCAAACGGGTGTTGCCGCCACTTCCACGTTCTGTCGGCATAGTGACTTCAGCATCCGGCGCCGCGATCCAGGATATTTTTAACGTCATGCAGCGTCGTGCGCCCGACGTACATCTGTTACTGTGCCCGGTCAGGGTCCAGGGTGACGGTGCCGCGAAAGAAATTGCCGAGGCAGTCAGGAACCTGAATCGCTATGGCCGTCTGGACATCCTGATAGTCGGCCGGGGTGGCGGTTCAATGGAAGATCTCTGGGCTTTCAATGAGGAGATCGTCGCTCGCGCAATTGCCGACTCGGAGGTCCCGGTCATCTCCGCTGTCGGGCACGAAACAGATTTTACAATTGCTGATTTTGTTGCTGACCTGCGAGCGCCGACACCGAGTGCCGCCGCTGAACTGGTCGCCAGGAACCGGCAGGATTTGGAGGCTCATCTCGACCACCTGCAGATCCGCCTGTGTTCTCGCATGGACCAGTCTCTTGGCCTGGTTGCAGAGCGCCTGGCAGGGCTGGAAGGTCAGCTTAAAATTTATGCCCGTGATTTTGCCGCTCTTCCGGATGCGATCACGGAACTGGAAAATCGTCTCGCCATCACAATCAGGTCAAGGATGCGCCAGTACGAAGATAGTCTGGCCATAGCCGCAGGCCGGCTCGATGCACTTTCGCCGCTACAGCAGCTTGATCGTGGTTTTGTGATCGCCAGTTGTAACCGGGATGGTGCCGGGCTGACGTCAACTGAGAATCTGAATGCGGGCGATTCCCTCTGGCTGCGCTTTTCCAGGGGGCGAGCTGCTGTTCGAGTGGAGGATGTTGAAAACTGATGCGACTTCAGTTTGTTCTTATCTTTTTATTGATAACCTCTACACCGGCATGGTCAGACCTGACACTGCACCCCGTACAGGTCAATAATGGTGAAGTCGCGGTGCTTCGCTGGCAAGGAGAGCCCCTATCCTTCGGCGTGGCACGTTTCATGGACGACGTCATCTACCTCTATCCCGACAATGGGGGGGCAATTGCCCTGTTGCCGATCGGACTGGATGTTGCGGAGGCTGATTATCCTCTGCATGTTGCCCTGGTTGACCAGCGGGGGCAGACGACCGTGGCAGAATTGCTATTGCGTGTCGGCCACAAGCAGCGCCCGGTTGAATACCTGACATTACCGCAGAACATGGTCACTCCGGACGCAGAAAGCGTTGCCCGAATCGACCGGGAGAGTAAACAGCTCAAGGAGCTTTTTGCTTTGAGATCCCCGCGGTTCTGGACGCACTTTGAACGACCGGTCGATGAAGAGGTCAGCAGCATTTTTGGCAAGCGCAGGCTATTGAACGGCGAACCGAAGTCACCCCACAGTGGAACCGACTTTCGCAGCCCGGCCGGCACTCCGATCCGTTCGTTGAGTAACGGGCGGGTCGTCCTGGTCGCCGACCTGTTTTATACGGGCAAGACCGTGGTTATTGATCATGGCGAAGGTTTGTTCTCTGTTTACGCACATCTTTCAGAGGTTCTGGCTGATCAGGGCCGCGTACTCCTGGTCGGGGATGTGCTTGGCAAGGTCGGCAGCACGGGCCGTTCCACGGGGGCGCACCTTCATCTTACCGTGAGGCTTCTGGAGGAACGGATTGACCCCCTTGCTCTGTTGGCGGCATTCGGCGAATAAGTTTCTTGACACAACGTGAATAGCGTGGTGTTTTACACTGATTCATTGCGTTCGAACGCACTTGAAAGGAGTCAGAATGTCGGAAGATACGACATTTGAACAGGCGCTGAAAAACCTTGAGGAAGCCGTTGCCAAGCTCGAGAAAGGACAGATGCCACTCGATGAAGCCCTTGATTGTTTCGAAGCGGGAGTGCAAAGTGCCAAGCTGTGCCGGAAAAAACTTCAGGTGGTTGAGAGTCGCATTGAAATCCTGACGAAAGGTCCTGACGGGGAATTGCTGACAGAAGCCTTCTCTGGCAGAGACGATCAGGACTGAATCTTCTCATGAACATCAAGGATTACCTGCAAAATCGCTCTGCTCTTGTAGACCGGGCCCTGGAGCGCTGGATGCCAGGTGAGGACGTTTTACCTCGTCCCCTGCATCAGGCCATGCGTTATTCGGTCTTCGCCGGAGGCAAGCGCCTGCGCCCGATCTTGATGATCGCCGCCTGTGAGTCGCTTGGCGGACATGCCGGACAGGTGCTGCATGCCGCCTGTGCGATGGAGATGATCCATACCTATTCACTGATCCATGATGATCTGCCGGCAATGGATGATGACGACTTCCGTCGTGGTCGTCCGACTAATCACAAGGTGTATGGCGAGGCGACAGCAATTCTCGCCGGGGACGCCTTGTTAACGGAAGCTTTCCGTACCCTTGCCGATGCCGATGCCAACCGGTCAGTTCCACCAGCCACGGTCATTAAGGTGATC
>Ga0070728_10003424_pt1 | contig 17567 bp, 15 predicted proteins | sample tdDd471_FD_66723 | JGI IMG/M metagenome (GOLD analysis project Ga0070728, IMG submission 66723) | Marine sediment microbial communities from the Atlantic coast under amendment with organic carbon and nitrate - tdDd47.1 | ecosystem: Environmental > Aquatic > Marine > Coastal > Sediment | place... | reverse complement strand
ACCGACCAGAACGCGTTCCAAGGCGAGGCCCGTAAGGTGGCTGCGACTTCCAGCGGCCGGTCGCCGATCGCCTCGAAGGCGTTGCGGATCGGCTGGACGACGAAGGGCAGGGAGTAGATCACCGAGCCGATCACCAGGCCTTCGAAGGTGAAGGCGAGGGAGCGGCCGCCGAAAAGCCCGGCGATCCAGCCGCCGGGCCCGTTCGGCCCCAGCGCGACCAGCAGGTAGAAGCCGAGAACCGTCGGCGGCAGCACCAGCGGCAGGGCGACGATCGTGGCGACGACCTCCTTCCAGCGGGCGCGGGAGCGGGCCAGCCACCAGGCGACGGGCGTCCCCAGCACCATGAGGATGATCGTGGTCACGGTGGCGAGGCTCACGGTCAGCCGGATCGCCGGCCAGGTCTCGGACAGGGACTCCGCGATTCCGGTCATGGACGCCAAACCCTCGTCACCGGCGTCATGCGCCGCCCCGGGTGCCGGGCCCGTAGCCGAAGGTCTCCTTTACCGAGCGGGCGGTATCGCCCTTGAGGAAGGCGAGAAACGCCGTCGCCGCGGGATTGGCAGCGCCGCGTTTCAGCAGCACCGCGTCCTGGGCGATCGGCGGATAGAGCTTTTCGGGCACCAGCCAGCGAGAGCCCTGGTCGAGGCCTGCGACCTGAGACAGCGCCACGAAGCCGATCTCGGCATTGCCGGTCATCACGAACTGGAAGGTCTGGGCGATGTTGGTGCCCCGCACGATCCGGCCCTGCAGCGCGCCGTGGACGCCGAGCGCCCGCATCGCCGCGATCGCCGCGGCGCCGTAGGGCGCGGTGACCGGATTGGCGATGGCGATCCGGGTGAAGCGGTAAGATTTCAGCGTTTCCGGACCGGTCACCAGCCCCGGGTCGGCGCTGTAAAGCACGATGCGGCCGGTGGCGTAGGTGAAGCGGCTGCCGGGAACCGCGTAGCCGTCGGTTTCCGCCTTTTCCGGCCGCTTGCGGTCGGCGGCGAGGAAGACCTCGAACGGCGCGCCCTGGGAGATCTGGGTGAAGAGCTGGCCGGTCGAGCCGAAGCTGAAGATCGCGGTATGGCCGGTCGCCTGGTGGAACCGTCGGCCGATCACCTTCGCCGCGCCGGTGAAATTGGCGGCGACGGCGACCTTCACCTCCGCCGCGTGCAGCGGAACGCTTGCGAAGATCGTCAGGGCGAAGATCGTCGGGCCGAAGGCCGGCAGGGCGAGGGCGACGGCAAGGAGCAGCCGTCTCGGGGAAGGTTGGACCATGGCCGGGCCTATTCGATATGTTTGATGGAACATATCGAATATATGGTGGAATCCGGTTTTCGCGGCAATCGATATTTTCATTCGGACATATCGGCCAGCAGGCCGCGCATGGTTTGAAGATCGCTTTCGATGGCCGCCTCCGCCCGCGACTGCATCTGCCGGTAGAGCGCCAGCACCTTGTCGCCGGTCTCGGTCAGTTCTGTGCCGCCGCGGGTCTTGCCGCCCTTGGTCGTCTTGACCAGCGGCTCGACGAAGTCCCGGTTCATGCCGCCGATCAGGCTCCAGGCCCGCTTGTAGCTCATGCCCATGCGGCGGCCGGCGGCGGCGATCGAACCGGTCTCCTTGATGGCCTGGAGGATGTCGGCCTTGCCCGGCCCGATGGCGATGTGGGGATCGAGCACGATCCGCAAGCGCGGCCCGGCCTGCTTGTTGCCTGCTTTCATGGGGCGGAATCTACACGCTGGCGCGGAAGATGCCCAGTCGGAACGCCGGTCCGGGAAATGTTCCGATCCGCGTCAGGACGCCTTGCGCCGGTCGGCCGCCTCGTCGGCGGATTTCCGCCAGTCGGTGGTCTTGGCGATGACCTCCTGATACGACGCGATGTCGACCTGCGGGGTATGCGGTTCGGTGCGGCCGATGACCGGGCCGCCGTCGCGCACCGTCTGGGCCGCCTCGACCATCAGCCGGCGGAACTCGACGATGGCGAGATCCGAGGCGCCGAGAATGTCGGTCGACCGGTCGACGATCGATCCCATCGACACCCACATGGCGACGTCCTGGTTGGGGATGCCGGCGATGCCGGTGAAGTTGCCCTGTTTCATCAGTTCGCGATCCTGCTCGAAATCGTTGTCGAGCGTCCGCCGGCAATTGTAGCTCCAGTCGGTGTCGACCCCGCGCACCGCATGGGCGAATTCGCGCCATGTCGCGGTATCCGGAGCGCCTTCGCCCCAGGAGATGAAGTGGAAGGCGGTGTTCTCGTCGTCGATGGGGACGATGACGGTGGCGACGTTGTAGGAAGTATTGGGCGGAATCAGCGAGATGAACGGCGCCACGTAGACCGTGACGCGGACGTAATTGTGGGTGGCGGCGTTCTTGATCGGCCGGCGGATGGCGGCGTAGCGGAAGCCGTAATCGGTGCGCTCGACCTGCAGCCGCGGCGACTTGTCGGTCGAGGGACGCAGCCAGTTCGTGTCGGTCGCCCCGGCGCTCTCGACCTTGGCCGGCACCATGTCCGAGGAATGCAGGGAAGAGGAATGCGCGGAATCGATCTGCCCCTCGGTGATCTGCGCCCAGTTCGCCGGCACGTTCATCTTCAGGATCGAGACCCGCGTGTCGTCGGTGGGGAAGAATGGCGGGCGCTCGAACGGCGGCGCGGTCTCCTCCTCGCCGAGATAGGTCCAGACGAAGCCGGCGGCCTCGTGGGTGGGATAGGCCTTGTGGCGGACCTTTTCCTTCAAGGTGCTTTCCGGCGGCTCGGACGACATGTCGACGCATTTGCCTTCCACGTCGAACTTCCAGCCGTGATAGAGGCACCTGAGGCCGCATTCCTCGTTGCGGCCGTAGACCAGCGAGGCCTTGCGGTGCGGGCAGAGCTCGTCGAGGAAACCGATGCGGCCTTCGGTGTCGCGGAAGGCGACATAGTTCTCGCCGAGGATCCGCACCCGCACGGGCTTGCCGTCCGGCTCCTCGATCTCCTCCGACAGGAGCGCCGGAATCCAGTGGGCGCGCATGATGGTTCCCATCGGCGCGTCGTCCTCGACGCGGCACAACAGATCGTTCTCTTCCCGGGTCAGCATTTGGGCCCCTCCGATGTGGCTTAGCCTTATCCTTGTATTGCAATAAAGTTAGATTTCTAAGATAAATTGGTCAACATATAACATAGCCGCCAGGACGGGGGTGTAGCGAGAGGGAACGAATTCGCATGAATGAAATCGCGGCGGACGAGGACCTGCTGCCGGTCAGGGTAGCGGGAAAACGCGCTGTTACGCCCGATCTCTGTCTTTTCGAACTGGTGTCCGTGGATGGCGGCGAGTTGCCGGAATTCGACGCGGGCGCCCATATCGCGGTGAGGACGCCGGGCGGCGGAATGCGCCAGTTTTCTCTGTGCAACGATCCGGCCGAGCGCGATCGCTACGAACTCGGCATCAAGGCCGAACGCGACGGGCGGGGCGGATCGGCGGGCATGGTCGACACGGTGGAGGAGGGCGACCGGCTGCTGATCGAGCCGCCGGCCAACGACTTTCCGCTGGCACCGGCAAAAAAATACCTGTTCATCGCCGGCGGCATCGGCATCACCCCGATCCTGTCGATGATTCGCCGCATCGTGCGCGAAGGGGAGGCGTCGTTTCGGCTGGTCTATTGCACCCGCTCGCGCCAGGACACGCCGTTTCTCGACGTGCTGGCCGAACCCGGAATCGCCGAGTTCGTCACCCTGCATCACGACGGCGGCGATCCGGAGCGCGTGTTCGATTTCTGGGACCTGTTCGAGACCCCCGACAGCTCCGAGGTCTATTGCTGCGGGCCGACGCCGATGATGGAGGAGATCCGCGGCGTTTCCGGTCACTGGCCGCAATCGGCGATTCATTTCGAGGAGTTCCACTCGGGCGTCGAAGCGGTGCGTGAGGACGACCGGGCGTTCGTCGTGGTCCATGCGGGCAGCGGCGAGCGCTACGAGGTCGGGGCAGGGCAGACGATCCTCGAGGCGCTGCGCGAACAGGGCGTCAACTTGCGCAGCTCCTGCGAAAGCGGTACCTGCGGCACCTGCAGGACGAAGCTGGTCTCGGGCACGCCCGACCATCGCGACCTGGTGCTGATGGACGAGGAAAAATCGGACTATGTCATGGTCTGCGTGAGCCGCGCCAGTTCCGACGAACTGGTGCTGGACTGGTGATGGCCGGGAGCGACGGCGATCCCCGCCGGATCGGGCTCGGGATCTGCGGGCTGGGCCGCGCCTTCAGCCTGATGCTTCCGACCTTCGCCCGCGACGTCCGCGTCCGGCCGGTCGCCGCGACGACGCCGGGCCGCGCGGCCCGCGACCGGTTCGAGCGCGAATTCGAGGCCCCGACTTATGACGATCTCGAAAGCCTGTGCCGCGATCCGGCGGTCGAGGCGGTCTATATCGCGAGCCCGCACCAGTTCCACCGCGAGCACGCGGAGATTGCCGCCCGCGCCGGCAAGCATGTCCTCGTCGACAAGCCGCTGGCGCTGACGCTGGAGGACGCCGAGGGGATGGTGATGGCGGCCCGCGAGGCGGGCGTGCACCTGATCGTCGGGCCCAGCCACAGTTTCGACGAACCGGTGGCGCTCGTCCATCGGCTGATCGCCTCGGGCGAGGTCGGACGGGTGCGGATGATCAACGCGCTGAACTTTACCGACTTCCTGTTCCGGCCGCGGCGGCCGGAGGAACTCGACCCGGCCACGGGTGGCGGGGTGCTCTCCAGCCAGGCGATCCACCAGATCGACGTGGTCCGCCGGCTCGGCGGCGGGCTGGTGCGCTCGGTCACCGCCGCGATCGGCGACTGGGACGCGGCAAGGCCGACCGAGGGCGCCTATTCGGCGCTGATGCGGTTCGAGGACGGGGCGTTCGCGAGCCTCACCTATTCCGGCTATGCCCGCTACGACAGCGACGAACTGATGGACTGGATCGGCGAACTCGGTCACGCCAAGGATCCGCGCGCCTACGGCAAGGCGCGGACGGCGCTTGCCGAAATCGTCGACGAGGAGGCGGAAACCGCGGCCAAGAGGCGGCGGAATTACGGGTTTCCGGATTCCAAACCCGATCTCGACGGGCCGTTTCCCCAGGCGCACGAACATTTCGGCTTTGTTGTCGTTTCCTGCGAGTGCGCGGATTTGCGTTTGACGCCGAGGGGGGTATGGATCATGGGCGACCGCGAGAAGCGCTTCGTAGACGCCGGTCCGCCGGACATCCCGCGCCGTGGGGTGATGGACGCGCTCTACGAGGCGGCGGTGTTCGGGCGGGAGCCTCTGCAGTCGGGGGAATGGGGACTCGCTTCGCTCGAGGCCTGCCTGGCGATCCGGCAGTCGGCGCATGAGGGACGAACGATAGAATTGCGGCGGCAAATCGCCGCCAGACCCCCGCAAGGGGCCAGGGAGGGGGAAACGTGAGCAATCTTGAACTGTCGATCGCCGTCGGCGACTACGACCGCAACAGGGCGCTGTTCGACGGCCGCGTCCGGATCGACGGCGTCGATCCGGTGTTCATGAAACTGTCGCCGGAAGAGATCTTCTTCCGCGCCTTCCGCACGCAGGATTTCGATATCTGCGAATTGTCGTTCAGCTCCTACACGGTGGGCGTCGCCAACGGGACGGCGCACTACACGGGGGTTCCGGCCTTCCTGTCGCGTTCGTTCCGCCATTCCTCGATCTATATCCGCAACGACAAGGGGATCGAGCGTCCGGAGGATCTGGCCGGCCGGCGGATCGGCATCGCCGAATACCAGCTCACCGCCAATGTCTGGGCGCGGGCGCTGCTCGAGGACGATCACGGAGTGAAACCCTCCGACATCTCATGGGTGCGCGGCGGCATGGATACGCCGGACCGGCCGGAAAAGATCAAGCTCGACCTGCCCGCCGACGTGTCCGTCGAGGCGGCGCCGGAAGGCCGGTCGCTGAACGATCTCCTCGTCGCCGGCGAGATCGACGGTTTCATCGGGCCGCGCAGCCCGGCCTGCTTCATCGAGGGAAATCCCAATATTTCCTGGCTTTACCCGGACCTGGTCGGCGCGGCGAAGGATTATTTCGCCCGCACCGGCATCTTCCCGGTGATGCATCTTCTCGGCGTGCGCAAGAGCCTCGCCGACCGCCATCCCTGGCTGCCGGCGGCGCTCTACAAGGCGTTTTCGCAATCGAAGGAGCACGCGATCGCGCAGATGGACGACACGGCGGCCTCGGCCGTCTCGCTGCCCTTCCTCGCCGAACGGCTCGCCGACGCGCGCGCCTCGATGGGGCGGGATTTCTGGTCCTACGGCGTGAAGGCCAACCGCAACGGGCTCGAAAACTTCCTCGATCACCACCACCGTCAGGGCCTGTCGAAGCGGCGGGTCTCGGTCGAGGAACTGTTTCATACCTCGACGCTGGAACAGTTCGCGATCTGACCGGAAGGGGTCTCAGGCGGCTTTCGAGGCGCGCTTCAGGCCGGTGGCGTAGAGCGCGCGCAGATCCTCGATCCGCGTGCGCCATGTGAAGCGATCCTGCGCCAGTTTCCGCCCTGCCTGGCCGAACCGCTGTCGCAGGCCGGAATCTTCGAGCAATTCGAGAAGCGCCGCGGCCAGCGCGGACGGGTCGCCCGGCGGCACCAGCAGGCCGGTCTCGGCGTCGGCGACGATCTCGGGAAACGCCCCGCCCTTCGTCGCAACCACGGGCAGGCCGGACAGCGCGGCCTCGACGACGGGAATGCCGAACGGCTCGTCCCAGAGCGAGGGGAAGGCGAAGACCTCGGCGCCGTCGTAGAACTCGCCGATCCGGGCATGCGGCACCCGGCCGCGAAACACCACCCGCTCGCCAAACGGCTCGGCCAGGCTCCGCAGATGATCGCGATAGACCTCGGGCGGCTTGCGCGTGAACCGGCGGACGTCGTCGAGCAGCGGATTGGACTGCATCGGATCGACGAAGAGCGGCGGCGGGATGCGAACCGGGCCGACCAGTTCGAGCACCGCGTCGGGCCGGGCCGCGGCTACCTGCCTGAAGGCATCGACAAGCACGTGGATGCCCTTTTCCGGCGAGATGCGACCGACATAGAGGATCCGTCCGGGATGGCGCGCGCTTCCCGCCCGCCAGGCGGCTAGGCCTTCGTCGACCGCGTTGGGAAGCGCCGAGATCCGGTCGGCGATGCCGGGATATTTCTCCGCCAGCCGGTGCGCCAGATGGGCGCTGCAGCCGAGGACGAAGTCGGCCTTCTCAAGGCTGTCGGCATAGTAGCGGGCATCGAAATCGACAAGTGCGTTGTCATGCATGTGGAGGATCAGCAGCGCGCGCGGATTGGCCTTGCGGATCGCCGGCAGGAAATTGGCGCAGCTGTGGACGTGGATCACGTCGAAGGAGCCCCGGGCGAGGTCGTCGGCGATCCGCCGCGCCAGCCCCATGTTTTCGAAAACGCTCACGACATAGGGGATAGGCGTTTTGCGGATCGTCCGCCTGAGCAGGCGCCGGCGGTGCATGAAGGCGTCGAAACGGCTGTCGAGGGCCCGGTAGAGAACGCCGTCGCGGCTGAATTCGTGATCCCGGCCGGTTTCCGACTGCTTGTAGACGACGACCGCGTCCTTCCTCGCCAGTCGGCCGGAGATCTCGCCGATCAGCACCGACATCGCGTCGGACGGTTCGTCGTCGACGCCGCAGATATGGAGGAAGGGATAGACTTGCGCGATTTTCATCGATGCTAAGTGAAGGTCAGCAGCCACCGTTGATTGCAGGAAGCCAACAAACAAGGCATTTCCAAGGCCCCGGTCCGGCACGGGCGTTCCGAATCCCCGCATGCCCTTGATATCCAAGGCCGGATGAATTGGGGACGCGCCGACAGCCGAGGGGCCGCGGCGCTCAAGAGCCGCGTTCCCCGGTGGCGAGTCGGTCGACGAAATAGCTCCAGTTGTCGGCGAGGAACCACTCGGACTGGAAGATCCGGTCCTGTTCGGCGAGTTCCTCCTTCGGCGGCACCTTGTAGGGCAGGCCGCTCGCATGGACCTCGAACAGGGCGCGGCAGGCGTGTTCGAGATAGATCGCCGTCAGCGCCGCCCCGGCGATGTCCTCGCCGGCGAAGGTGATGCCGTGATTGCGCAGGAACACCGCCCAATGGCCGTCCATGGAGCGGGCGAGGTCGGCGCCCATCTCGCTGTCGAGGATCAGGACCGAGGTGTCCTCGTAGCGGGCGACCTTGTGGCCGCGAACCCGGTGGCCGGCCTGGACGATCGGTTCGAACTCGGCCTCGACGGCGGAGAAAAGGGTGGCGAAATGCGGGTGGCTGTGGCCGACCACGTTGACCTCGGGCCGCGCGCGCATGATCTCGGTATGGATCGGCCATTCGGCATGCCGCCGGCCGTCGCCTGCGAGCTGGTTGCCGTCGAAATCGATCAGGATGAAGTCCTCGGGGCCCATGATGCGGCCGAGCGGCACGCCCATGCGCTTGAGCCAAAGACCGCGGCCCTCCGGGTCGCGCAGCGACAGGTGGCCCTGGGTGCCGTCCTCGTGGCCTTCCATGGACAGGATCCGGCAGGCCGTGGCCATGTCGGCCAATCGTGCCCTGAGTTCGTTGCTCATCGTGACACCGGGCATCGGGCTCCTCCGTTATCGTCAGCCTTTCCCATTCGGGTATAGCGAGGCGCGGCAAGACGCAAGCCCGGCGGTCGGCGGCCTTGCATTCGATCCGGCCCATACTACTCTGACGGAAACGCCCGGCGTATGACGGCGAAGGCGGAGGAAACGGATGATCATCAGGGAAATCGAGGCGCGGCGCTTCGCGGTTCCGCTCGCCGAGGTGCTGACCGACGCCAGGCATGGCGACCATACCCATTTCGAGCTGATCACCGCCACCGTCACCCTCGAAGACGGCTCTTCGGGCACCGGCTACACCTATACCGGCGGTCGCGGCGGCCGGGCGGTGCTGGCGATGATCGCCAACGACCTGGCGCCGTTCCTGATCGGCAAGGATGCCGGCGACGTCGAAGCGCTCCACGACGCGATGAAATGGCATATCCACTATGTCGGGCGCGGCGGCATCGCCTCGTTCGCGATCTCGGCGCTCGACATCGCGCTGTGGGACTTGCGCGGCAAACGGCTGGGCCTGCCGCTGTGGCGCATGGCCGGCGGCGCGGCGGACCGCTGCAAGGCCTATTGCGGCGGCATCGACCTCAATTTCCCGCTGGAGAAGCTGCTCGCCAGTATTCGCGGCTATCTCGAGCGCGGCTTCAACGGCGTCAAGATCAAGGTCGGCAAGCCGGACCTCGCCGAGGACGTCGCCCGGCTGAAGGCGGTGCGCGAACTGATCGGGCCCGACAGGGTGCTGATGGCCGACGCCAATTTCTCCCTGTCGCGCGAGCAGGCGATCGCCGCGGCGCAAGCGTTCAAGCCGTTCAATCTGATGTGGTTCGAGGAGCCGATCGATCCCGACGATTTCCGCGGTTACGGGCTGATCGCGGACGCCACCGGGATGCCGCTCGCGATGGGCGAGAACCTGCATACGATTCACGACTACGAGACGGCGTTCGAACAGTCGAAGCTCTCCTATATCCAGCCCGACGCCTCCAATTGCGGCGGCATCACCGGCTGGCTGCAGGTGGCGGCGGCCTCGGCGAAGGCCGGGGTGCCGGTGTGCAGCCATGGCATGCAGGAGCTGCATGTGAGCCTGGTTGCGGGCCAGGCGCATGGCGGCTGGATAGAGGTCCATTCCTTCCCCATCGACGCCTATACGCTGCGGCCGCTGCGGCTCGAGAACGCGCTGGCGCTCGCCCCGCACGAACCGGGGATCGGCGTCAGCTTCGACTGGCCGAAGCTGGAAGCGGTGGCGACCGCCGGCGGGCAGTCGTGAGCGACGGCCGTTTTACCGCATTGACCGAAGGCCGGCGCCGGGTTCTGGTTCCCGTCGCGCGTTTCGTCCGGCGTGCGCGCGAACCGGGGCGAATGCCGTCCGGTGCCGGCCCCCTGCGGAGAAACCCCGAGCGATGAGCGAACCCGTCCCGCCAATCATGGAAACCAGGGAAGAGGACGGCCTGCTGTTCGGCTGCCTGCTCGACGGCGAGGGCGGGGGGCGGCTGGTCGACTGGGCGGAAGCGGAGGCCTGGACGGCGGACAAGGGGGTGCTGTGGGTTCACCTCGATCGCACCACGCCGCGGGTCCGGCAATGGCTGGATAGCCAGAACGAACTCGACCCGTCGGTGATCGAGGCGCTGCTCGCCGAGGAGACCCGGCCGCGCGTCTTTCATCACAAGGCGGGGGTGACGACGGTGCTCCGGGGCATCAACACCAATCCCGATTCGGACCCGGAGGACATGGTCGCGATCCGGATCTGGTGCGACGGCCGCCGCCTGATCTCGCTGCGTCATCGACGATTGATGACGCCGCGCGACGTGCTCACCCGGCTGCTCGTGCATGGAAACGGACCGTGCTCGGCCTCGGAGCTTTTCGAACGGCTGGTGGGCCGGCTGACCGAACGCATATCGGATGCGATCGACGATCTGGACGAACGGCTCGACCGGATCGAGGCCGAGAGCGAGGCCGAGCAGGTCAACATCCCGGCGACGCGCGCCGCCCTGAAGACCTTCCGGCACGACACCATCGTGCTGCGCCGCTATCTCGCGCCGCAGCGCGAGGCGCTGAGCATGCTGCTGCTGGAACCGCCGGCCTGGCTCGAACAGAATTCGCGCTTCGCCATTCGCGAAACCGTCGACCTGACCCAGCGCTACGTGGAGGAGCTCGATACCGACAGAGAGCAGGCGCTGCTGATCAAGGACGACATCATGAGCGAATTGTCCGAACGGACGAACCGCAACATCTATGTCCTTTCGATCATCGCCGCCGTCTTCCTGCCGCTGGGCTTCCTGACCGGGCTTCTGGGGATCAATGTCGGCGGCATGCCGGGCGCGCAGACCCAGACGGCGTTCTGGATCGTCACGGCCCTGCTGATCGCAATCGGCGTCGGCGAAATCGCGATCCTCTGGTGGCTCGGCTGGTTCAGCTACGGTCCCAACCGCCAACGCGGACCGCGATCGGACGAAGACTGACATCGGGGAGGACGTGGATCATGGCGCGGATCAAACACGCCCTGACGGCGGTGCGCGCGAGTCGCGATTTTTCCGCCCGGGCATTTCGTTTTCCCCCGGCTTGTGTTTATGCTGAGGGCCGAAGCAGTCTTTTCGCGTAGGCGCGCTCGACCGGCGCGCCGGGGATGTACCCGATGATCGACCCGCTCGAACCCGCCTATCACCACAAGCCGGAACGCCTGCTCGATCTCGGCCTGAACGGCGTACCGACCGTCGATCAGCCGAGCGTCCTGTTGGTGGTCACCATTCTCGCCGTCCTGCTGCTCGCCGCGATGATCGCCTTCCTGCCGCGCCTGAGATGGCGCGCGGCGCGATCGTCCGTCCCGGCCGGCTGCCGGTCGGGATCCTGAGTGCGAAATCGGGCGCCCTTCCAGCGGCATTTACCCGGTGCGGGACCGGATCACTTTAGGTTTACTTTCCGGCTGTCGCGGGGACGGCAACTTGACCTATACTTTCCGGCGGCCGTGGCGGACAGCGCTTCGGCAAGTGGCGGACTCCGTCGGGCCGCCGGCTCGCAAACCGGCGAACCGACGACAAATCGGGAATCGCATCCTTGACCAGGCAGATGTCCATCTGGGGGCAGCTCATCCTCTTCACGGTACTGGTCGGCGCCGCCGCCTGGCTGTGGACGGTGCGTGCTGAAATTCCTGAAATCTATGCGAAAATCACCGGCGAGCCGGTGGAGACGAACAAGGCCCAGACCCGGCGCGCCGACCGGCGGCGGCCGGTGATCGTCGAGCGGGTCGGCTCGACCACCACCGAGGAGGTGGTGGCGGCGGTGGGCACCGGCCGGGCCCGCAACTCGGTGATGATCCAGACCAAGACCAGCGGCGTCGTTGCCGATTTCCGGAGCAAGGGCGGCCCGGTCGACAAGGGCGACCTGATCCTGAAGCTGCAAAGCAAGTCGTCCGAACTCGCGGTCGAAATCGCCTCGCAGAAGGTGACGGAGGCCGAACGACAGTACGAGCGGGCGCAATCGCTGAAGGAGCGCCAGGTCTATTCGCAGGCAAAGGTGGACGACGCCCGCACCGAGCTCGAACGCGCCCGGCTGGAACTGGGCCAGGCGAAGGAAAAGCTCAAGGATCTCGATATCCGCGCGCCCTTCGACGGGGTGCTCGGCATCCCCAAGGTCGAGGTCGGCGACACCGTCACCTCGGCGACCGCGATCGTCACGCTCGACAACCGGGTCGAAATCCTGGTCGAGTTCGAAGTGCCCGAGCAATTCCTCGCGCGGCTCGCGGTCGGCCAATCGATCAGCGCCGCGACCCCGAGCTATGCCGGGCGCCGCTTCGCCGGCCGGATCGAGAATATCGACAGCCGCATCGACGCGACCTCGCGGACGGTGACGGTGCGCGCCGTGCTTCCCAATCCCGACGACCTGCTGCGGCCGGGCATGTCGTTCGCGGTCGAGCTGAGCCTGCCGGGCGGCAAGCATCCCTCGGTCCCCGAACTGGCGCTGCAATGGCGCAAGGGCGAGAGCTACGTATGGATCGTCAGGGGCGGGGAGGCGCAAAAGGTGGTGGTCGAGATGGTCAAGCGCCGCAACAGCCTGATCCTCGTCGACGGCGAACTGAAGCCGGGCGATCTGGTCGTGGTCGAGGGCGTTCAGCGGCTCAGGCCGGGGGTCGAGGTCGACTATACCGAGCCGCCGGGCGGCGAACAGCCTGTTGCCGAGAAGACGCCGGCGGCGCGAAAGGCGAACGACACGTGAGCAATTCCGCCGGGGGCATGACCCCATGAGCATTGCCCCATGAGTATTGCAAGGGAACTGCCCGCGCTCAGCGTCCGCCGCCCCTATCTCGCCGCGGTGATGAACATCCTGATCATCGTCGCCGGAATCAGCGCCATCTTCGGCATCGAGGTGCGCGAGCTGCCGAATATCGACCGGCCGATCGTCAGCGTCTATGCCAACTATCCCGGCGCCTCGCCGGAAACCATCGACGCCGAGGTGACCAGTATCGTCGAAGGCGCGGTGGCGCGGGTCAACGGCGTCATCGAGGTGCGCTCGTCGAGCGAGGAGAACAATTTCCGCATCCGCGCGGTGTTCCGGCCCTCCGCCGACCTGGTCACCGCCGCCAACGACGTGCGCGAGGCGATCAGCCGGGTCCGCAAGAACCTGCCCGATGGCGTCGAGGACCTCAACGTCATCAAGGCGGACGCGGATTCGCAAGCCATCGTCCGGCTCGCCGTCTACAGCGAATCCCGGCCGATCGAGGACGTGACCCGGACGGTCGAGGACGAGATCGTTCCCGAGATCACGGCCATCGACGGGGTCGCCGACGTCACCCTTTGGGGCAAGCGCCAGCGGGTGCTCAGGGTGGTCGTCGATCCGATCCGGCTGGCCAGCTACAAGCTGGCGGTGGGCGACGTGGTCGCGGTGCTCAAAAAGGCCAAGTTCGACGTGCCCTCGGGCAGCTTCAAGTCGAACGAGCAGGAAGTGATCGTGCGCGCCAACGCCTCGGTCACCGATCCGGAAGCGATCGAGAAGCTGGTGGTGCGCGATCCGGTGCGCATCGGCGATATCGGCAACGCCTTCTTCGGCCCCGCCGACGCCGAGAACATCGTTCGCTACAACGGCCGGCCGGTGGTCAGCCTCGGAATCATCCGGCGGGCGCAGTCGAATACGGTGACGATCTCCGACGGCGTGAAGAAGGCGGTGGACCGGCTGAACGCCCGCTATCGCGATCTCAAGATCGTGGTCACCTCCGACGATTCCGTCTTCATCAAGGGCGCGATCTCCGAAGTGCTGCGTTCGCTGCTGCTGGCCATAGGCATCGTGGTGATCGTCATCGCGGTGTTCATCGGCCAGATCCGGGCGGCGCTGATCCCCGCCGTCGCCATTCCGGTGGCGCTGATCGGCACGGTGGCGGCCATCTGGCTGATGGGTTTCTCGCTCAACCTGATCACGCTGCTGGCGCTGGTGCTGGCGACGGGGCTGGTGGTCGACGATTCCATCGTCGTGCTCGAGAACATCACCCGGCTGAAATCGCGAGGAAGCACGGCGCGGGCGGCGGCGGTGATCGGCACGCGGCAGGTGTTCTTCGCCGTCATCGCCACCACGCTGACCCTGGTTTCGGTGTTCGTGCCGATCTCGTTCCTGCCCTCGACGGCGGGCCGGCTGTTCGTCGAGTTCGGCTTCGTGCTCGCCTGCACGGTGGCGATCTCCTCCTTCGTGGCGTTGACCATCGTGCCGATGCTCGCCTCGCGGCTGCCCGACAAGGTGCCGGCACCCGGGCGGGGGATTGCGGCGCCCTTCTTTTTCGTCGGCCGCGTCTGCGCCGCGCTCTATGCCCGTATCCTGCGCATGGTCCTGGCGGCGCCGCTGGCCTTTGTCGGGCTGTGCGCCATAGTCCTGGTCGGCGCGGCGATCACCTACCAGTCGCTGGGCGAGGAACTGGTGCCGGAGGAGGACCGCGGCGTCATCCGCCTGCGCATGACCGGCCCGGACGGGGTCGGGCTCGACTATACCGACCGGCAGATGGAGAAGATCGAGGCGATCCTGCAGCCCTGGCTCGACAAGGGCATCCTGACGGGAATGTTCACCGTTACCGGCTCGTACGATCTCAATCGTGGTTATATCGCGGCGCCGATGGTCGACTGGTCGAAGCGCGAGGTGGGCGAGGGCGCCGTGGTGCGCGCCATCAACGGCAAGCTCGGCGGCATTCCCGGCGCTCGGGCGCGGGTGCGGCGCGGCAACAGCCTCGGCCTTCGCAACGCCGACGGCGGCATGCGCTTCGCGCTGACCGGCAACAATTACGAGACCATCGCGGCCGTCGCCGACGCGTTCGTGCTCGAGCTTGAAAAGCACGTGCCGCAGCTGCAGAACTACCGCGTGGAGTTCAACGCCACCCAGCCGCAGATCTCGGTCAGCATCGATCGTCGCCGGGCCAACGATCTCGGTGTGCCGATCGAGAACCTCGCCTCCGCCGTCCAGGTCATCGTCGACGGCGACGAGGTGGCCGAACTCACCGTCCACGACAAGACGGTTCCGGTGATCCTGCAGGCAAGGGCCGGCGCGATCCAGAGCCCCACCGATCTGAGGAACCTGTTCGTCGCCGCAAGAGACGGCCGGCTGGTGCCGCTGTCGCAGATGGTCACCTTCCGGGAGAGCGCCGTCGCCTCCGAACTCGACCGCCACGGCCAGCGGCGGGCGGTGGAGATCTTCGCCGATCCGGTCGCCGGCTATTCCCTGCGCGAGGCGGTGGAGGCGGTGCGCAAGGTCGCCCGCGATCAATTGCCCAACGAGATCGGCCTGTTGTTCCTCGACGAGGCGAAGGCCCTCGACGAAACCTCGCACGGGGTGACGATCACCTATCTGATCGCGATCCTGATCGTCTTCCTGGTGCTGGTCGCCCAGTTCGAAAGCATGCGCAGCGCCGTCATCATCCTTGTAACCGTACCGTTCGGCGTCTGCGCGGCGATCTTCGCGCTGGCGCTGACCGGCAACACGATCAACATCTACAGCCAGATCGGGGTGCTGATGCTGATCGGCATCATGGCCAAGAACGCGATCCTGATGGTCGAGTTCGCCGACCAGCTCCGCGCCGAGGGCAAGGACGTGCTCGACGCGGCGATGGAGGCTTCGATCGTCCGCTTCCGTCCGATCGCGATGACCATGGTGTCGACGCTGCTCGCCGGCCTGCCGCTGATCCTGGGCTCGGGCCCGGGCATCGAGGCGCGGGCGGCGATCGGCTGGGTGGTGTTCGGCGGCCTCGGCCTCGCCGCCGCCTTCACCCTGTTCCTGACGCCGGCCGTCTATGCGCTCCTCGCCAGCCGCAAGCAGGTCCGCAACACCGACACCGAAGCCTTCGAGCGGCAGCTCGAAAAGGAAAGCGTCGCCCCGGCCGAGTAGGGCAAAGACATCGGCCCTAGAGCGTGCCCCTGAATTGGATTGTGGCGCCGCAATCGAATTCAGGGACACGTTCTAAGGCGTCAATCCGCTTTCTTCATGCCGCCATGGCTGTGCGCGGCATGCGGGCCCATGCCGGTGGCCATCTGGAAATGGTGCGCCTGGTGATGCGCGCCGGTGGCCATGATTCCGAAGAAGCCCAGCGCCTTGATCCTGGCGAGGTCGGCGGCTGTCACCGTCATTTCCGCGCCGCCGGGGACCGTCTTCGCCGCGATCCGCCAGCCGTAATCTTCTCTGAGCTGGGCAGAATGGGCGGGGACCATGCGCTGGATCGCCGCGACGGTGCGGCCCTTGCCGGTGACATGGAAGGTCACTGCCGACCCAGCGACCGTGGTCCTGACGGCGGCATGCAGGGTCAGTTCGTTCATGTCGACCAGATGGGTCCTGAGCGCGTCGATATTCACCTTCGACCAGTCGGTCTTCGGGTCGGCTTCCAGGAGCGCGACAATCTCGGCGATCGCGGCGAAGGCGCCCTGGCCGGGCTCGGTCGGGCGGGCGGTCGCGTTTGTTTCTCCCGAATTCATCGAGTGCATCGAGGAATCGTGGCCGTGCATCGTTGTCCCATCGGCGAAGGCCGGCGCGACGGCGAGGCCCGTGCCGATGGCGGCGGCAGCCAGGAAGGCGCGAAGTTTGATGGTCATAGGGCAAGCTCCTTTTCACCCGAACGCCCGATCCCTATCATCCAATTCGTTAGATGCATATGATCGGGATCATATCGACCATGCGCCTGCCGGAACCTTTCGACCGTCTGGAAGACCGAGCGATCCGCGTCCTGTCCGTGGGGCGCGACGACACCGTGTTTCGCCGCGACGACCCGACCGTCGCAATCTATTTCGTCGAAGCGGGGCGGGTCGAGCTGCGACGCTATCTGCCTTCGGGCGCGCTCGCGGTGCTGCACCGGGCGGGGCCCGGCGACTTCTTCGCCGAGGCGGCCTTGTTCTCCGTCTCCTATCATTGCGATGCGGTGGCGAGCAAAGACAGCCGGCTTTTCCGCATCGCCCGAGCGGCGCTGCTCGACAGGATGGGAAACGACGCGCAGTTCTGTTTCGAACTCTGCGGCCGCTTCGCTCGCCAGGTGCAGGCCTATCGGCGCAAGGTCGAGATCCTGGCGATCGAGAGCGCCGAGGACCGTGTCTATGCCGCCTTCGCCGAAGGACTGATGGGCGGCAGCATCAAGAGTTTCGCCGGCGAGATCGGCCTGTCGCACGAGGCCGTCTACCGGGCGCTCGCCGGTCTCGCCCGCAAGGGGCTCGTGGTGAAGACGGGCAGGGGGATGTTCGCGCTTCCCGAACCGAAATGAGCGCGAACCGGTTCGCAAAGCAAAATATTCCGATTGGCCTGTTGACCTTCCAGTGACTGGAAACCCTATCTAGCGGTCAGACACGTAACCGACAGGACATTCATCATGTCGACCGCCTCGACCGAAAAAACTCACGATCACGCCCACGAACACGATCACAGCGGGGGCTGCTGCTCCGGCCATCACGCCGAGACGCCGGCCACGGATCCCGACGCGGGAACCGCCATCGATCCGGTCTGCGGCATGACCGTCAAGCTCGGGGCCGGCAAGCCCAGCACCATCTGGAAGGGCGCCGAGTACCATTTCTGCAATCCCAAATGCCACGACAGGT
>Ga0070728_10003421_pt1 | contig 17583 bp, 14 predicted proteins | sample tdDd471_FD_66723 | JGI IMG/M metagenome (GOLD analysis project Ga0070728, IMG submission 66723) | Marine sediment microbial communities from the Atlantic coast under amendment with organic carbon and nitrate - tdDd47.1 | ecosystem: Environmental > Aquatic > Marine > Coastal > Sediment | place... | reverse complement strand
CGCCGCGTCGCCGCATCTCGGCCGCAGCGCGCTCGACGCGGTCGAGCTGATGAACGTCGGCGTCAACTACATGCGCGAGCACATGCCGAGCTCGGCCCGCGTGCACTACGCGCTGACCGACGCCGGCGGCACCGCGCCGAACGTCGTGCAGGGCAAGGCGACGGTCCGCTACCTGGTGCGGGCCCGCGACCTGCCGCAGCTTCAGGCTCTCGTAAGGCGCGTGCAGAAGATTGCCGAGGGTGCGGCGCTGATGACCGAGACGGCGGTGGAGTGCCGGATCGTCAGCGGCGACGCCAACCTGGTCGGCAACACGCCCCTGGAGGAGCTCATGCACAGCCACCTGGAGCGGCTCGGGCCGCCGCCCTTCGACGAGGCCGACCGGGCGTTCGCCGCGCAGTTCCAGGCGACCCTCAGCGACGAGGACATCGCCGCGTCGTTCCAGCGCTTCGGCATGGCGCCGCGCAACGGGCTGTCGCTGGTCGACGAGATCTACCCGCTCGGCGCCGGCGACGGCAGCTCGGTCGGGTCGACCGACGTCGGCACCGTCAGCTGGGTGGTGCCGACCGTGCAGATGCGCGGCGCCACCGTGGCGATCGGCACGCCGGGGCACTCCTGGCAGCTGGTCGCCCAGGGCAAGGCGCCGGCGGCGCACAAGGGCATGGAGCACGCCGCCAAGACCATGGCCTCGACGGCGGCCGAGCTGATCCGCGATCCGGCGCTCGTCGAGCGCGCCAAGGCGGACTTCCGCAAGCGCCTGGCGGGCACGCCGTTCGTCAACCCGATCCCCGACGACGTCGACCCGCCGCTGCCGGGAAGTCACTGAGGCGGGCGTTTGATGCAGGTCATTCGCAAGCCCGGCCCGGCTTGACAGGGTCGGGGCCGATCTGGAGGCGAGGAGAACCGCGTGTCGGTTGAAAGGGCAGGCCCGCAACCCGGCGTGACCGGCGGCGTGCTGCACGGCGAGATGGGGCCGCGCGCGCTGATCATCCTGGTCGTCGGGGTGCTGGGCCTGGCGGCGGTGCTGCTGGTGGTGGCGGTCGACCGGATCCAGACCACGTTGCTGGAGCACGACGCGATCGCCAAGGGGCTGCGCTGGACCAACGGCCTGCTCGATTCCCTCGAGACCGTCGACACCGTGTTCGACGGCGGCCAGCTGTCGGAAAGCGATCGGCGCACCATCGACCTCGCGTCCCAGATCGGCGGGCTCAAGGCCTTCCTGATCTGGGACCGCGAGGGCCGGGTGATCGCCGCGTCTGACCCGGCCGAGCTGGGGCGCGTCAACGTCTCCGGCTACTGGGCCAGCGAGGTCCTGCGCGGCAGCCCGCACGCGGTCTTCGAGGAAACCACGGGGCCGGACGGCGAGATCGTCGGCATCGTCGCCGAGACCTACGTGCCGGTGCGCGATCACCGGCGGACCGACGGGCGGGTGGTCGGGGCGTTCGAGGCCTATCTCGACGTCTCCGACAGCGCGAAGTCGTACCGCCGTATCGGGCTGTATGCGTCCACCGTGGGCGTCGTGCTGATCGCCATGGCCGGGGCGGTCGCGGTCGCGTTCGTGCGCCGGACCATGGCCTTCCGGCTGGAGCGCGAGCGCATGCTGGCGGCCGCGCGCCAGGCCGCCGAGGCCTCGAACGCCGCCAAGTCGCGGTTTCTCGCCACCGTCAGCCACGAGATCCGGACGCCGATGAACGGCGTGCTGGCGACCGCCGAGCTGCTGGAATCCAGCCCGCTCGCCGACGACCAGCGCGACATGGTCTCGGTAATCCGGCGTTCCGGCGGCGCGCTGCTGGAGCTGCTCAACCAGATCCTGGACCAGTCGAAGATCGAGGCCGGCAAGCTGGAGATCGTCGCGACGCCGTTCGTGCTGGCCGACCTGCTGACGGGCGTGGCCGACGTGGTGCGGCCGTCCGCCCGGGCGAAGGGACTGTCGCTGTCGGTCGAGGTGTCCGACGCGCTGCCGCCGGTGGTGGCCGGCGACGAGGCGCGGCTCCGGCAGATACTGCTGAACCTGTGCGGCAACGCCGCGAAGTTCACCGAGCGGGGCGGGGTGTCGATCGCGGCCGCGCCGGCGGACGGCGGCGACCGGGTGGCGATCCGGGTGACGGACACCGGGATCGGCATCGCCGCGGTGGCGCTCGCCCGGCTGTTCAATCCGTTCGAGCAGGCCGACGCCTCGACGACGCGCCGGTTCGGCGGCACCGGGCTCGGCCTGTCGATCGCCCGCGAGCTGGCCGAGCTGATGGGCGGAACCCTGGACGTCGTCAGCGCGCCCGGCCGGGGCAGCACGTTCACGGTGGTGGTGCCGCTGCCGGCCGCCGAGCTGTCGGCCCCGGCGCCGGGCGTGTCGGCCGGAGCCGAGGCGCTCGGCCTCGAGGTGTTGGTCGCCGACGACGATCCGACCAATCGCTGGGTGGTCGGGCGCCAGCTCGAGCGGCTCGGCTGCCGCGCCACCATCGTCGCCGACGGGGCCGAGGCCCTGGCGGCCTGGCGGGCGGAGCCCGAGCGCTGGCAGGTGGTGGCGACGGACTGGCACATGCCGGAGCTGGACGGCCTCGGCCTGCTGACCGCCCTGCACGGCGACCCGCAGTTCGCGCGGGTCCGGCCGCTGGTGGTGATGATGACGGCGTCCGGCCTGCCGGAGGAGATCGACCGGGCGCAGCGGGCCGGGGCCGACCGGGTGCTGGTGAAGCCGGTCACCCTCGACCGGCTGAAGCTGGTCCTGGCGAGCGCGGTCGCGCAGTCGTCGGGAACGGAGCCCGGTGCGGCGCCGGCGGCGACGGTTGACGGGCCGGCCGACGTCCTCGATACGTCCGAGCTCGAAGCCATGTGCGGCGGCGAGGCGGCGATGGTGGCAGAGGTCCTTGCCCGTTTCGCGACGCGGCTGGAGGACGGGTTGGCGGCGATAGCCGGGAGCCCGGACGTCGCCGCCCGGAAGGCGGCGGCGCACGCCCTGCGCGGTGCCGCCGCGTCGGTCGGGGCGGCGCCGACGGCCGCGGCCTGTGCCGCTCTGGAGGCGGCGGAGGGCGAGGCCGTTCAGGAACGAGCGGCGGTGGAGCGCGCGGCGGAGCGGCTGCAGGCGGCCCTGAAGGACCGGATCGAACGAGCAGGGGCGAGCGCATGACGTCCGAAACCGAGATCGCGTACGAGAGCCTCGACGCGCTGGTGATCGAGGACGACGAGTTCCAGCGCGGCCTGATCGTGCAGGCGCTCAAGGTCATCGGCCTCGGTGGCGTCCGTCAGGCGGAGGACGGCCAGAGCGGCCTGAAGGCCTGCATGGCGAAGCTGCCGGACCTCATCGTCTGCGACATCGAGATGGCGCCGATGGACGGGCTGGAGTTCCTCAAGGCCCTGCGCCGGACCCGCTCGGGCGCGGTCCGCACGATCCCGATCGTGTTCCTGACCTCGCACAACGAGTCCGAGACGGTGCAGGCCGCGGTCGCCGCCGGCGTCGACGCCTTCATCGTCAAGCCGCCGACCCTGAAGTCCCTCAAGACCCGGATCGACGCGGTGCTGACCGGGCCGCGACGGTACTAGGAAACCGCCCAGGCGCCGGCCGCGGCGGCCGCCCGGCAGAACGTCGTGAAGTCGCGGGGTTCCCGGCCGAGCGCCCGTTGCACGCCGTCGCCCAGGGACTCGTTGCGGCCGTCCAGGGTCTCCCGGCAGATCTCCGTGAACACGTCGGCGATGAAGGCGCCGCCGATCCCGGTCATGTGGGCATGGAACTGCTCGAGGGTGATCGGGACGTAGCGGACCGGGTGGCCGATGACCTTCGACAGCTCGGCCGCCGCGTCGGCGAAGCTGACGAGGTGCGGGCCGGTGACCTCGTAGAGCTGCTTCGAGTGGCGTGGCTCGGTCAGCGCGGCGACTGCGACGTCGGCGATGTCGTCGACGTCGACGATCGGCTCGCGGACGGTGCCGGCGGGCATTGCGACAACGCCTTCCAGGGCCGGTTCGCGCAGATACCCTTCGCTGAAGTTCTGGGCGAACCAGGAGGCCCGGACGAGCACGTGGTCCAGGCCGCAGTTGCGGACGATCTCCTCGCACCGTTGGGCGTGCGGTTCGCCGCGGCCCGACAGCAGCACCAGCCGGCCGACGTTCGCACCGGCCGCGACCTTCGTCAGGGCCTCGATCTTGTCGGATGCGCCCGGGAAGGCGAGGTCCGGGAAGTACGAGACATAGGCCGCCCGGACGCCGTCCAGCGCGGGGGCCCAGGTCTCCTCCCTGTCCCAGTCGAACGGTGTCGGCGAGTTGCGGGAACCGCGGCGGACCGGGATGCCTCTGTGCTCGAGGGCTCGCGCGATCCGGCGGCCGGTCTTGCCGGTCGACCCGATGACCAGGATGGGGGAGGCGTTCATGGTCGCTCCTCACGTGCCGGAGGCACGTTGCCGTTGAGTTGACATTGTGTAAAGTGACGGCGTGTCAAATACGATGAGGTTTACATTGTGTCAAGTGGAAGTCCGGAGACCCGCTCCCGAATCCTCGATGCGGCGTGGCAGCTGCTGGAATCCGCCGACGGCAGCGAGGTTCGGATGGGCGACATCGCCAGGCTGGCCGGGGTCAGCCGGCAGGCGGTGTACCTGCACTTTCCCAAGCGCGCCGAACTGCTGATCGCGACCACCCGGTACATCGATCGGGTGAAGGACGTGGACGCCCGGCTGGCCCCGAGCCGGAACGCCGGCTCGGGGATCGAGCGCCTGGACGCCTTCGTCGAGGCCTGGGGCAACTACATTCCGGAGATCCAGGGGGTCGGCCGGGCGCTGATGGCCATGCGGGAGCACGACCCCGACGCGAGGGCGGCGTGGGACGACCGGATGCAGGCGGTCCGGCAGGGTTGCGAGGCGGCGGTCCGGGCGCTGGCGGCCGACGGCGACCTGACGGATGCGTTCACGGTGGCGGAGGCGACCGACCTGCTGTGGGCGATGCTGTCGGTTCCGGCTTGGGCGCAGCTGCGGGACGGCTGCGGCTGGTCGCAGCGCGCCTACGTCGACCGCATGAAGGCGGCGGCCCGGCGTCTGCTGGTCGCCGCGGACGGCCGGGGCCGTTGAGCGGGAGGTCGCCCTGCCTGGGGCCGGCCCGTCTCATCCGGCCGGCTCGCGGCCGACGATCGGCTCCTCGGCGCGGTGCAGGCAGTCGAGACGCAGGCACAGGCGGCAGGACGGCCCGACCGGCACGGCGGTCCGGCCGGCACTGCCGAGATCGAGGCCGTCGGCGTACACCGTCTTGTCGGCATGCATGACGTCGCACGCCAGCATGACGGCATGCGGCACCGGCGGCTCGTGAAAGCTGGCCGGTTGCTTGGTGACGGTCCCGGCGACGAACAGGTAGCGGGCGTTGTCGGGGAACTGCACCAGTTGCCGCTGCACCCGACTCGGGGTCTGGAACGCCCCGTAGATCGCCCACAGCGGGCAGCCGTGGCCGTGGCGCGGCAGCGGCAGGTCGGGCAGTGGAAACCGCTTGGTGGTGAAGCCGGCCGGGTTCGAGCGCAGGAACCCGAACGGGATGCCCTCGAGCCCGGGCCGGCGCAGGGTCACCAGCCGGTGCGCCACCTGCTCGAAGCTGGCGCCGTAGCGCTGGCGCAGCACCTCGATGTCGTAGCGCACCTCGACGGCGTCGGCGTGGAACCGGTCGTAGGGGAAGATCACCGCGCTGGCGACGTAGGAGGCGAGCGCCCGGTACGCCTGGCTGCGCGACGTCGGCGAGGTCAGGCGCGGGTCGTCGATCTCGCGCTCGATCACGTCGCGGGCCGTCAGCTCGGCGGCCAGCCGGGCCATCTGGAACTGCCGGGTGCCGGTCGAGGCATGGTCCAGGAACTCCAGGCGGCGGGCATCGGCGTCATAGGCGCAGAGATTGCGGAAGCGCATGCCGCCGATGTCGGCCGGCGGCCGGTTGGCGACGGTGACGCCATGCGCCTCCTCGAGGTACTCGGGCAATGCGCCCAGCAGGATGTCGCCGTGCCGGCGGATCTCGCGCGACAGGCCTTCGGCGGCCTGTTCGAGGGCCGGGAAGTGGTTCTCCCGCTCGATGATGACGTCGTCGACCTCTTCGGCGGCGGTGATCGAGCGGGTCCGCGAATGCGGCTTGTCGAAGAACGTGGCCAGCGCCTGGGTGACCTCGGACAGCCGCGCGCTCTCGGACGACAGGATGGTGTGGAACCGGGCCCGCATCTCGGGCGGCAGGTCGTCGGTGGAGTCGAGGATCTCGGAGGTCGAACGGACGGTGGTGACGTGGGTCAGCAACTGGTGAACGGCGTCGGCCAGCGCCGGATCCTGGTTCAGGCGGTCGCTTAGGGCGGAAGCGGTCTGGGCTTGGTCCCGGTAGGCGCGCCAGCACGCCAGCAGCGCGCCGGCCCAGGCCGGGTGCCGGCCGACCAGGTCGCCGACCGAGGTGTCGTCGAGCCCGAGGTCGCGCAGCATCGGCTCGGCCGCGAGCTCGACGAGGTCGTCGATCATCCGCTGCTCGGTCCGGCCGGTCAGGGTGTCGGGGTCGAGATCCAGGACCTCGGTGATGCGCCGCAGGGTCGCCCCGGCGATCGCACGCTTGTTGGCTTCGATCAGGTTCAGATAGGACGGAGAAATGCCGACGCGCTTGGCCACGCCCGCCTGGGTCAGGCCGAGCTGCCGGCGTCGCTCCCGGATCCGGTATCCCGTCAGTTGGCGCGCCATTCCCCCGCCCCCTCCGCGCTGGGTCCGGCCGGGCCGGTTGTCACATCTTGACAATCACACAGCGATTAACGGCGAGATGTTTACAGAATATTGACGACTTTTCAAGTAGTTATTGACCGTATTTTCTTGTCAGGTACCGTCATGTCCGATGCGGATCGCTATCAAGACGCCCCACCGTGCGAGGGCGCCGCGTTCGGCTCACCCCAAGGGAGGATCGACATGACCATTTTCGACAGGAACGTGAATCGCCGTCGCCTGCTGCAGGGCGGCGTCGCGGTGACCGCCGGGCTGGCGGCGCCGAATTTCTTCGTGAAGGGCGCCTGGGCGGAAGAGTTCCGCAACAACCCGGGCAGCGCCAAGAGCGTCAAGCTCGGCTTCAACGTCCCGCAGACCGGCGCCTACGCCGACGAGGGCGCGGACGAGCTGCGGGCCTACAAGCTGGCCGTCAAGCACCTCAACGGCGAGGGCGACGGCGGCATGATGAACACGCTGAAGCCGTCGTCGCTGAAGGGCAACGGCATCCTGGGCAAGAAGGTCGAGTACGTCACGGGCGACACCCAGACCAAGTCCGACGCGGCGCGGGCCTCGGCCAAGCGCATGATCGAGAAGGACGGCGTCATCATGTTCTCGGGCGGTTCGTCGTCCGGCGTGGCGGTCGCGGTCCAGTCGCTCGCCCAGGAGATGGGCGTCATCTTCATGGCCGGCCTGACGCACTCCAACGACACCACCGGCAAGGACAAGAAGCGCTACGGCTTCCGTCACTTCTTCAACGCCTACATGTCGGGCGCCGCGCTCGGCCCGGTGCTGAAGGAAGAGATGGGCACCGACCGCCGGGCCTATCACCTGACCGCCGACTACACCTGGGGCTGGACCCAGGAGGAGTCGATCAAGAACACCACCGAGGCTCTCGGCTGGACGACCGTCAAGGCGGTCCGCACCCCGCTCGGCGCCGGCGACTTCTCGCAGTACATCACGCCGGTTCTGAACTCCGGCGCCGACGTGCTGATCCTGAACCACTACGGCAAGGACATGGTCAACTCGCTGACCCAGGCCGTGCAGTTCGGGCTCCGCGACAAGATGGTCAACGGCAAGAAGTTCGAGATCATCGTCCCGCTGTACTCGCGCCTGATGGCGCAGGGCGCCGGCGAGAACGTGAAGGGCATCCTCGGCACGACCAACTGGCACTGGTCGCTGAAGGACGAGGGCTCCCAGGCCTTCGTGAAGTCGTTCGGCCAGGAGTACGGCTTCCCGCCGTCGCAGGCCGCCCATACCTGCTACGTGCAGACCCTGCTGTACGCCAACGCCTGCGAGATGGCCGGCACCTTCTATCCGCCGGAGGTCATCAAGGCCCTGGAAGGCTTCGAGTTCGACGGCATGGGCAACGGCCCGACGCTGTATCGCGCCGAGGATCACCAGTGCTTCAAGAAGGTCCTGGTGGTGCGTGGTAACCAGAACCCGACCAACCAGTTCGACCTTCTCGAGGTGGTGAAGGAAGTGCCGCGCGAGCAGGTCACCTATGACCCGAAGATCTTCGGCGGCGAGCTCGGCCCGTACAAGGTCTGAGCCAGAACCGTACGAACTCCGGCCGGGGCCGTCCGTCGATCGTGACGGGCGGCCCTGTCCGGTGTCCTAATACACCCATGGGACGGTCAGCAGGCGGGGTGACGACGTCATGGACGCGATAGTTCTCCAGGCCCTCAACGGGCTCGACAAGGGCGGTGCCTATGCGCTGATCGCGCTGGGCCTGACGCTCATCTTCGGCACGCTCGGCGTGGTGAACTTCGCGCACGGCGCGTTGTTCATGCTCGGCGCCTTCTGCGCCGTCACCATGCAGAAGATCCTCACCCTGTCGAAGCAGGTAGAGGACACCAGCGTCACCTTCTTCAAGGCGTTCAAGGAGGTGCCGTACCTGGAGATCTGGTTCGGCGACACCGGCCGGATGCTGATCGACTACTCGGTTCCGATCTCGATCCTGCTGACCATACCGTTCATGCTGCTGGTCGGCCTGGTGATGGAACGCGGGCTGATCCAGTTCTTCTACAAGCGCAGCCACGCCGAGCAGATCCTGGTCACCTTCGGCCTGGCCATCGTGATCCAGGAGATCATCAAGTCGGTGTTCGGCGCCAACCCGATCCCGACCCCGGCCCCGGACGCGGTGTCCGGCAGCGCCGACGTCGGCACCTGGTTCGGCCTCGGCGCCGGCGTCATCTATCCGTGGTGGCGGCTCATCTATCTCGGCTTCTCGTTGGCGATCATCGCCGGGGTGTTCGCGTTCCTGCGCTTCACCACCTTCGGCATGGTGGTGCGCGCCGGCATGCAGGACCGCGAGACCGTCGGCCTGCTGGGTATCGACGTGCAGCGCCGCTTCACCATCGTGTTCGGCATTGCCGCGGTCGTCGCCGGGCTGGCCGGCATGATGTACACGCCGATCCTGCCGCCCGACTACCACATGGGCATGGACTTCCTGGTGCTGTCCTTCGTGGTCGTCGTGGTCGGCGGCATGGGATCGCTGGAGGGCGCGGTGCTGGCCGGATTCCTGCTCGGCATCCTGCAGTCCTTCGCCTCGATGAACGAGGTGAAGTCGATCATTCCGGGCATTGACCAGATCATCGTGTACCTGGTGGCCGTCGTCGTGCTGCAGGTTCGTCCGCGCGGGCTGCTCGGCCGCCGCGGCGTGATGGAGGGCTGAGGCATGAGCGCTGCCACCGTCGACTCGCTTCGCCGCGGCAATGCCGGCGCCGCGCTTCCGGCCGGACAGAACGGCACCAGCCGCAGCGATCACGTGAAGTTCCTGATCTTCACCGCCGCCGTGCTGACCATGCCGGCGTGGCTTTCGCCGATCGGCGCGGGGTATCCCGACCTGGTGCAGAAGTTCGCGATCTTCGGGATCTTCGCGATCGGCTTCAACATCCTGTTCGGGCTGACCGGGTACCTGTCGTTCGGCCACGCCGCGTTCCTCGGCGTCGGCTCCTACGCCGCGGTGTGGTCGTTCAAGCTGCTGAGCATGAACGTCATCCCGGCGATGATCTTCGGGGTCCTGGCGAGCGGCGTGTTCGCGCTGCTGATCGGCTATGTCAGCCTGCGCCGCACCGGCATCTACTTCTCGATCCTGACCCTGGCCTTCGCCCAGATGTCGTACAACCTCGCCTACTCGGTGCTCACGCCGATCACCAACGGCGAGACCGGCCTGCAGCTGGCGCTGCACGACCCGCGGGTGCTCGACGGGCCGGCCGAAGCCGGGTTGCCGACCACCAACCTGTTCGGCATGGAGACCATCGGCTACCCGGGGTTCTACGTCTGCGCGGTGCTGCTGATCGCCGCCTACTACGTGGCGATGCGGATCACCCGGTCGCCGTTCGGCATGACCCTGCGGGCCATCAAGTCGAACCAGAACCGGATGAACTACACCGGCTTCAACACCCGGCCGTACACCCTCGCGGCGTTCGTGATCTCGGGCATGTATGCCGGCCTCGCCGGCTCGCTGATGGCGGTGGTCGACCCGCTGGCCGGAGCCGAGCGCATGCAGTGGACGGCGTCCGGCGAGGTCGTCCTGATGACCATCCTCGGCGGCACCGGCACCCTGCTCGGCCCGGTGCTCGGCGCCGGCATCATCAAGTACTTCGAGAACATCTTCTCGGCGTTCAACGACCAGGTGCTCGGGCGGATCTTCGACTTCCTGCCGGAGACCCTGCAGAACGTGATGGTCACGCTGGTCCACCCGTTCGTCGGCGAGGGCTGGCACCTGACGCTCGGCGCGGTGTTCGTGCTGATCGTGATCTTCCTGCCCGGCGGGGTGATGGAGGGAGTGGCGCGGATCTCCGCCCGCTTCGGCCGCGCGCGCAGCAATCGGTCGAGTTGAGGAGGGACGGTCATGGGCATGGGCATTCTCGACGTCCAGGGCGTGTGCAAGGACTTCGGCGGCCTGCGGGCGCTGAACCAGGTCAACTTGCAGGTCCGCGAGGGCACGGTCCACGCGATCATCGGCCCGAACGGCGCCGGCAAGTCGACCCTGCTGAACTGCTTCGTCGGCCGGCTGAAACCCGACACCGGCAGCGTCACCTTCAACGGCAAGTCGCTGCTGGGCATCAATCCGCACGAGATCAACCAGGCCGGCGTGGCGCGGGTGTTCCAGACGCCCGAGATCTTCGCCGACCTGTCGCTGATCGAGAACGTGAAGATACCGGCCTTCGCCAAGCGTGACGGCGCTTTCCGCCTGGACCTGTGGTCGCGGGTCGACACCCACGGCGAGGTCACCGACCACGCCGAGGCGGTGCTGGAGGACGTGGGTCTCGCCGACAAGCGGCACATGCATGCGGGCTCGCTCTCACGCGGCGACAAGCGGCGGCTGGAGCTGGCGATGTGCCTCGTGCAGGACCCCAAGCTGCTGCTGCTCGACGAGCCGACCGCCGGCATGTCGCGGGCGGACACCAACGCCACCATCGACCTGCTGCAGCGCATCGGAGAGCGCGGCATCACCAAGATCGTGATCGAGCACGACATGACCGTGGTGTTCACGCTGGCCCACACGATCTCGGTCATGGCCCAGGGCACGGTGATCGCCGAGGGCGAGCCGGAGGCCATCAAGGGCAATCCGAAGGTCCAGGAAGCCTATCTGGGAGGGGCGCACCTATGAGCGAGGCGACCACCGTCGAGCGCGCGGCGCCGGCAGCGGGCCAGGAGGCCTATTTCAGCGTCCGCAACGCGCACGCCTACTATGGGGAGTCGTACATCGTTCAGGGGGTGTCGTTCGACGTCGCCGAGAACGAGATCGTCGCCCTGCTGGGCCGCAACGGTGCCGGCAAGACCTCGACACTGCGGACCATCGCGCGGACCGACCAGCCGGCCCTGATGCAGGGCGAGATCTGGCTGGCCGGCACCGCCATCCACCCGATGAAGGCGTTCGAGGCGGCGCGCCAGGGCATCCAGCTGGTGCCCGAGGACCGGCGCATCATCCCCGGCCTGACCGTCGAGGAGAACCTGATCCTGTCGCAGGTCGCCAAGCCGATCGGCTGGTCGCTCGATCGGATTTACGGTCATTTTCCGCGGCTGGCCGAGCGCCGGACCCAGGAAGCCGTGACCTTGTCGGGCGGCGAGCAGCAGATGCTGGCGGTGGCCCGGGCGCTGGCCCGCGACATCAAGCTGCTGCTGCTGGACGAGCCCTACGAGGGGCTGGCGCCGACCATCGTGCGGGAGATCGAGAAGATCCTGCTCGAGGTGAAGGAGCTCGGCATCACCACGATCATCGTCGAGCAGAACGCGATCGCCGCGCTGCAGCTTGCCGACCGGGCGCTGATCCTCGACATGGGCGAGATCGTGTTCGACGGCACCGCCAAGGAAGTGCTCGAAGACGCCGACCTCCGGCACCGCTATCTGGCGATCTGACCGGGTTTCGGCGCAGGGGGAGGTGGCGCGGGGTACGCCCGTCGCGGCCAGGATCACGCTGCCGGCCCTCGCTCGGGCCGGTCCGGGACGAGAGGGGAAGGCGGGGGCAACTCCCTCCCGGCTCGGAACAGGCGTTGGTATCCGGCCCGCGACGGGCGTCGCCGTTCAGCCCTCGCCGCTCGCTCAGCCCTCGGCCGCCGCGCGCGGCGACTGTCCGGCCGCCTGTCGAAGCGGCAGGGTCACCCGGAAGCAGGCGCCCTGGCCGGTCGCCGGCAGCAGGTCGAGGGTTCCGTTCATCCGCCGCAGGATCGCCCGGCTGATCGCCAGCCCCAGGCCGGCACCGGTGGTCGCCGGACGGTCCGAGCTCCAGGCCCGCGAGAACTTGCTGAAGATCCGCTCGCGGTCGGCGGGCGCGATACCCGGGCCGTTGTCCTGGACGTCGACGACGAAACGGCCGTCGACCGCCGAGCTGTGGATGCTCAGGCGCGGATCGGCCCCGGTATTGTGCTTGATGGCGTTCGAGATCAGGTTGATGAACACCTGAGCCAGCCGGTCGCTGTGGCCGAGGACCTCGACCGGGCCGGCATCGTTGCGGACCTCGACGGTGACGCCGGTGGCCATCCCCTGACAGGTCTCGACGGCCCGGGCCAGCACGGCCGACGGGTCGATCGGCTGCAGCGTCCAGTTGAGCTCGCCGCGCTCCAGGTGGCTGAGGTCCAGGATCTCGTCGAGCAGGCGGGTCAGCCGCAGGGTCTCGTTGTGGATGATCCCCAGGAACCGGGTCGACTGCTCGGACGTCAGGTCGTCGCCCGACAGCAGGATCTCGGAGAACGAGCGGATCGAGGCCATCGGCGTGCGGACCTCGTGGCTGACCTGGCTGAGGAAGTCGTCCTTCTGCGCGTCCAGGGCGCGCAGGCGCTCATTGGCCTCGCGCAGCTGCCGGGCGGTGGTCTGCAGCTGCTGCGACTTGTGCTCGAGCTGCTGGCTGTACTCGATGACCTGCTGGGTCTCGTCGACCAGCCGCATCAGCTCGTCCAGGCTGATGGTCTCGCCGGTGATCACCTGGCTGACCATGACGCGGGCCGAAGCGGCGCCAATGCCGCCGGCGAGCTGGCGCTCCAGGTGGGCGATGAACTCGGTGTCCGGCTGCGGCAGGGAATCCCGGCTGCCCTGCTGGCGGGCGAAGTCGCGGAACAGTCGGTAGGCCTGTTCGGTGCCGAGGATCCGCTGGGCCAGGATGTACAGGTCGTCGATCGCCGCCGAGCGGCGGATGAACCGGGCCTCGTTGTCGGCCGGGTTGCGGAACACGTCGATGAACAAGGTCGCCTGCAGCCGCTCGAGCGGCTTCTGGTCGCGCATCAGCGACACCAGCACGAACAGCGCGAGGTTGATGCCCAGGCTCCAGACCAGCGAATGCACCAGCGGATCGACGCCGACGCTGCCGAACAGCGCCTGCGGCCGCAGAGCGGCGATCCCCCAGGGCCCGTGGTCGAACAGGCTGGCCGGCAGCGCGCCGCCCTCGAAGCTCGGCAAGAGCAGCGTGTAGCCCCAGACCAGGACGCCGGCGAGCAGGCCGACGAAGGCCCCGGCCTTGGACGCCTGGTACCAGTACAGGCCGCCGATCAGGCTGGGCAGGAACTGGGCGACGCCGGCGAACGCGATCAGCCCCATGGAGGCGAGCGCGTCGGACTGGGCGCTCGCCACGAAGTACGCGAAGCCGAGCAGCAGGATGACGCCGATGCTGATACGCCGGCTGACCAGCAGCAGGGTCTTCACGTCGCCGCTGACGCCGGCCGAGCGGCGCGGCAGGCGCAGCGCGATCGGCATCACGATGTGGTTCGACACCATGATCGACAGCGCGATGCTGGCGACGATCACCATCGAGGTCGCCGACGAGAAACCGCCGATGAACACCAGCAGGGCCAGCGCGTTCTGGTCGTGCAGCATCGGCAGGGTCAGCACGAACAGGTCCGGGTTCGATCCCGGCGGCAGGGTGGCCAGCCCGACGATCGCGATCGGCAGGGTGAACAGGCTGATCAGGAACAGGTACAGCGGGAACAGCCAGCCGGCGGTCCGCAGGTGGTTCTCGTCGGCGTTCTCGACCACCGTGATCTGGAACTGCCGCGGCAGGCAGACGATGGCCGTGGCCGACAGGAAGGTCAGCGCCACCCAGCGGGCGCCGAAGGTTTCCGATCCCTGAAGCACGGTCGCCGCGGCCGGCAACTGGAACACCTCGGGCACGCCGCCGGCGACCCAGAACACCACGTACAGGCCGACCGCGAGCAGGGCGAACAGCTTGACCAGGGCTTCCAGCGCGATCGCCGCCACCACCCCGTGATGGTGCTCGTTCGCGTCGATGTTGCGGGTCCCGAACAGGATCGTGAACACCGCCATGCCGGCGGCGACCCAGAAGCCGGTACGGATGTCGATGTCGCTGGTCGGAATGCCGAGCAGCGAGGTGCCAGTCGCCTCGGCGACCACCTGGAAGCTGGCGGTCACCGCCTTGAGCTGCAGGGCGATGTACGGCGTGGTGCCGATCACCGCGATCAGCGTGACCAGCACGGCAAGCGAGGTGCTCTTGCCGTAGCGCGACGAGATCAGATCGCCGATCGAGGAGGTGCGATGGATCCGGCCGATCCGCACCAGCTTGCGCAGCAGGAACCACCAGCCGACGAACACCAGGGTCGGTCCGAGATAGATGGTCGCGAACGCCAAGCCGCTGCGGGCCGCCGAGCCGACCGCGCCGTAGAACGTCCACGACGTGCAATACACCGAGATCGACAGCGTGTAGACGATCGGCGAGTGCACGAGGCCGAGCCAGCCCTTGCGGGATCGCATGTCGCTGACAAATGCCACCAGGAACAGCAGCGCGACGTACGCAAGCGCCGTGAACAGGACGATATTGGCCGAGAGCATCAGTCGGCTCCCCCGCCCTGCGGCCGGCCTCCGGACGTCGCATCCTCGTCCGCCGGGCCGAGCGTGGTCTCGCGGGAGACGTGTCGCGGCAGGCTGTGCGACAGCCAGCATGACAGCACGATCAGCGCCAGCCACGCACCGAACACGTAGACCACGATCAGCGGCATGCCGAAGAGGGTGACGGGACGGTCGAAGAACGGCAGCACCGGCGGCAGGAAGCCGAGCGCTCCGACCACGGTCAGTACCAGGATGGCGTCGCGGGCCTTCTTCCAGGACATGTTCCAGGACATGGCCGCCGCCACCCCGGTCAGGCGCCCGCCAATCGCTTGATACGATCGACGACGTCCTGGTTCGAGAACGGCTTGGTGACGAAGGCGTCGGCCCCGAGATCCTCGGCGGTGCGGCGGTCGCGCTCCTGCCCCTTGGCGGTCAGCACCATGACCGGGATGGCCCTGAGGCCGGGATCGGTCTTGATCAGCTTCAGGACCTCGAAACCGGTACGACGCGGCAGCATGACGTCGAGCACCAGCACGTCCGGCCGATCGGTCCGCAGCCGCTCCAGCACCGACTCGCCGTCGAACACCGCCGACACCTCGCAACCTTCCCGGCTGAGAATGAAACTCAGCGACTCCACGAGATTCGGCTCGTCTTCGGCAATCAGGACTCGTGCCGACACGCCATTCCTCCCCCTCGGGTACCCGGCCGCGGCTTGTTCCGCCGCTTGTCGCCCCGTGCGAGTGTACCCGCCCGGGGGGACGGGCGGAACTCGATTGTGGCAGGGGTTGCGCTGGCCGCGACTGGTCGTCAGACCGCCAGATGCTGCAGCCAGTCTTCGTAGCGCCGGTCGAGTGCGGGATTCGTCGACCTGCGCCGCGGTGACGCGTTCCGGGCCCGCACGTCGCTCGGGGTCACGCCGTAGCGCTGCCGGAACGCGCGACCGAAGGCGGTCTCGCTCGAAAATCCGGCGGTCAGCGCGATGTCGTAGATCGGACGGTTCCGCGTCTCGTCGTCGGCGAGCTCGAGCAGGGCGCGGCGCAACCGGCGCTCGCGGATATAGTGGGCGATGCCACCCAGCGGCTCGAACAGCCGATACAGCTTGGCGCGCGACATGCCGAGCTGGCGGGTGAGCCAGTCCGGCGTCAGATGCTCCTCGCCGAGGTTCGCCTCGATCAGCCGTCGGGCCGACGTCAGGGCCGCGAACGCGATGCCGGCCTCGCCGCCCGGAGTGTCCCGTACCGAGGCGTTCAGGCAGGTCGCGGCCAACTGGATCGTCGCCGGCACGATGGCGGCGGCCTGGGCGTCGGTCATTCGCGGGCTGAGATTCTTGAGCGAGATCATGTGGTCGCGCAGCAGAGCAACCGTCGGATCCGCCGCCGAGAGGGTCCGGACGTGCTGGTCGTCCGGCATGCGGAGGGATTCCGCGAGCAGCTCGCGCGGGACGATCAGGGACAGGTTCGTGAAGGCGTCGGTCGTGGCTTCCACCGGGCGCGCGAGGTCGTAGACCGCGAGGTCGCCCTCCGACTGCTCGGCCTCGACCCTGCCGTCCGACAGGTTCTGTCCGCCGCGCTCGTAGAGCTGGATCATGTAATGGTCCATGCCGTCGCGGCCCATGGTCGACGCCGACCGCGTCCAGCGCTGTCCCCGGGTCGACGTGCGCGCCAGCATCACCGGCCCGAACATGCTGGCGTCGACCGAGGCGAAGAACCCCTCCTTGCGGGTTTCCCTGTCGGCATCGACGTCGAAGATGCACGAGATGCTGTCGCTCCAGACCTCGTAGCGCTGGCGCTCCGGCAGGTCCTGTACCGTGAACACCGCGCGCGGGACCGCGTCGATCCCTGGATCAGTCTCCCTCACCATCGGCTGCCTCTCTCGCGTACCAGGGTAGGCCGAAGGCTATCACGTCGGGCCGCTGCCCTGAACGCACCGCGGGCTGGCGATTGAGACAGTCCGTGGCACATTTGAGACGCCAGGAAGAGTGGAGCACGCCCGGTCGGGGTACCCGTGGCAGGTAATCTCGAACCGCCGACCGCCTGGGGACTGCCGGCGCGGGAACCGACATTTGCGGCTCCGTCGCTCCGAGGTTCCGGTTCCCCCAGCCGGGCGGCCACGGCACAAGGCCGACACGGTGACACAGATCGACTGGCGAAACCTGACTGCCGCGAACGCCGACTGTGGCGACGAAGTGCTGATCCTGGACACCGACGTCCAGCACGCCGAGGTCCTGCTGGAGGGGCTTCGCCCCGGCACGGAGGTGGTGCGTCTGCCTGCCGGCGGCGGCGGGCTCGAACGGATCGCGGCGGCACTGGCTGGCCGCCGTGGCGTCGCCCGACTGCACATCGTCTGCCACGGTGAGCCCGGGGCTCTGCACCTCGCCGGAGAGCGGGTCGATCTTGCGACGCTGGCGGACCGGGCGGCGGTGCTGGACCGGATCGCCGCATCCCTGACGGACCGGGCCCGGGTGCTGCTGTATGGCTGCGCGGTCGCCGCCGACGGCGAGGGTCGCCCGTTCGTCGACTGCCTGGAACAATCCCTCGGGGTCCCGGTGGCATCGTCGTCGGGTCCGGTGGGGGCGAGTTCACGCGGTGGCGCCTGGTTCCTGCAGATGCGCGACGGCCGGTTCGTC
>Ga0070728_10003417_pt1 | contig 17592 bp, 14 predicted proteins | sample tdDd471_FD_66723 | JGI IMG/M metagenome (GOLD analysis project Ga0070728, IMG submission 66723) | Marine sediment microbial communities from the Atlantic coast under amendment with organic carbon and nitrate - tdDd47.1 | ecosystem: Environmental > Aquatic > Marine > Coastal > Sediment | place... | reverse complement strand
GATAATCAAGCAGATGGGAATCGAGACGATTCTATTGGTGGAAGATGAGGCAATAGTGCGGCGCATTGCCCGGCGGATTCTCAAGCGTATGGGATACACGGTGCTGGAGGCGGATAACGGCCTGGCAGCTCTGGAAGCAGCTCAAAAGTTTGATGGAACCATTGATCTGCTGCTGACCGATGTGGTGATGCCTAAAATGAACGGACGCCAGCTGGCTCAGGAGATGCAGCAGCAGTATCCCGGAATTAAAATACTGTTTGCCTCTGGATATACCGATAACGTGATTGCGCATCACGGTATTCTTGATGAGGGGCTGAATTTTATTGGGAAGCCCTATTCCACCCAGGGACTGGCGCAGCGGGTACGGTCGGTTCTGGACCAGTAGAGCCTTTGTTCAGTTTTCACGGTCAGCCCTGATTATGGAAAAAATATCCATATCATAATACTGGCCTTCGATGAGGATCACGCCACGGGAGCAGCCTTCGTGGATAAAGCCCGATTTTTCCGCCACCCGGCGACTGGCGGGATTGATGGTGCGGATGCTTAACTCCAGCCGGTTGATATCACGGGTATCAAAAAGATAATCCACCAGCAGTTTCAGGGCCTCGGTGGCATAGCCGTTGCCCCAGTGCATTTTTTCGTATATGACGTAGCCAACCTCATAGCCGTCTTTATAACCGGAGTCCTTGAAAAAACTGATCTGCCCAAGGATATCGGTGGTTCCATTGGGGGAAACAATCAGCCGTCCCCGCTGATCGCTCCAAAACCCGTCGCGGTCAAATTCCGCCACCAGTTCGCTGCGGGTTTGAAAAAATCCCTCCCGAAAGACTTCCCGTTGCATAAGACCGTACAGTGTTTCCAGATCCCGGCGTTCTATCCGGCGAAGTTCCACCAGTGAGCCTTGCAGCAAGGGAGTCTTCATGAGTTGTCCCTGTTTTCCGGGCGACCCCGGGCAAGCCATGTGCGCAGCTCCTCAATGGGCCAGGTGTTTATAACCTGATCCGGGCTGAGCTCCATTTTACGGGCAACCATGACGCCGTACTGATAAAATGACAAGGCCCGTACGCTGTGAACGTCGGAGTTTATAACCACCGGGACGTTAAGTTCCCGCACCAGCGGACCCCAGCGCCAGTCAAGGTCAAGCCGCTGGGGATGGCTGTTGATTTCTATGGCGACGTTGTGACGGGCGCAGGCTTCCAGCACCTCGGGAATATTGATGGGGTATCCCTGCCGGGCCAGCAGCAGTCTGCCGGTGGGATGTGCCAGCATACGGGTATGGGGGTTGGCAATGGCGGTTATGACCCGTTTTGTCATGGCATCGGCATTCAGTTTTAATGGCACATGTATTGAGGCAATGGCATAGTCAAGCTGTTGCAGAATATCCGGCCCGTAGTCCAGTGCGCCATCGGTGAGAATATCCGATTCAATGCCCTTGAGAATGTGAATGTCATCAAGGGTTTGTTGCAGGCTTTCAATGGCCTGCCCCTGTTCCAGCACTTGTTCCGGCTTAAGGCCCTTGGCATACCATGCGCTTTGGCTGTGGTCGGTAATACCAATATAGCCCAGGCCGAGACGACGGGCGGTATGCACCATGGCTTCCAGGTCGCCGGAACCGTCGGACCAGGTGGTATGTACATGCAGTACTCCCCGGATATCCTGTTCACGAATATGGGTTTTGTGCCTTTTCTGCCGCACACGCTGAATAATATCCGGTTCTTCACGCTGCTCCGGGATAATATAGGGCAGCCCTATAAGGCGGAAGATATCCTCTTCGTTTTGGACATAAATGGCTTTATTGTGTTTGCGTTTGGTGGTGCCGCCATAGGAGAGATCAACACCCTTGCGCCGGGCGAAATCATACAGCCGGCCCACGAATTCACCGCTCCCGGTAACCTGTAGCAGGGCGTTTGCCTCGTTGTGGGGCTGGCACAGAAATACCTCTATGGGCAGACCGCTTCGGGAAGCGCCCAAAAGACGCAGCGGGTCCTGTTCCTGAATGTAGCGGAAGTGAGGGCAGCGCTTGATTTCACTGCGGGCAGTATCAATATCCTGTGCCGTTACCAGCAGATCCGCGTCCAGCACAACCTCGCAGCCCCGTCGCAGACTTCCCACCACCTGAACCTTGAGTACTTCCGGGATATCCTCCAGGGTTTCAGCCAGAGTTTCCGCCTGTCCCCGGGCAAGGGGATACAGGTAATGCCCAAGAGTCTTCTTGTAGGCACGGATGGCGGACAAAATGGCCTGCTGCCGTTGCTCGCCGAACTTCGGTATTCGGGCAAGGCGGTTTTCGTGGCAGGCGTATTCCAGTTCGCCAATGGTGCTGATGCCCAGTTCATTGTGCAGCCGCCGTATGGCCCGGGGAGGCAATCCCCGCAGCCGCAGCATTTCCACCAGTCCCGGCGGGACATCGTTGACAAGCTGATCGTAAAAGGGAAGCTGTCCTTCCCGCACAAAGCTGTAAATATGACCGGCGATGACCGCGCCAATACCGGAGATGCGTTTGAGATGATGTTTTTGCACCAGATCGGTGAACTCATCGTCTTCCAGTATATCCAGTTGCCCTGCGGCTTTGCGATACGCCCGCACCTGTACTGCAGGGGCCCCGGAAAGTTCCAGCAAACCCGCGATTTCCTCCAGCAGGGCTATGACATCATCGGTAACCACAAACACCTCCATTATATAATGATGAACTGTACGACCCCTGGTGGTTTCTGTCAATCGGGTGGAGTGACAGGAGGTATCGCATTTTTATTGATTTTGAGCAATATCGAAGTGGCATATACCGTAATTGATACGCCCAATCCGCTTTATGGTTGCCATGAATATCAATCTGTGTATGGATAGAATATACGATAAAACAACCTGATACCCCGGGAGGTCCGCATGGGCGAATTTGGACACGGCATGATGGAATTCGAGTTTGATGAAAATTCCGGTACCTTTCAGCCCACGGTCAAGGTGGCGGCGTATATCCGTCAGGCGGTAATGAAGGGGGACTTCACCACGGCAGTGCATTTCTACACCTCTGCCCAGGAGGGTGTGGGGAAATTCCTGTACGAGGAAGCTGTCACCGGGTCTGAGGCGTTTCAGGCGAATCTTGCAAAGATGTTCGAGCTTGCCCGGGATTTCGATCTGGCGGCCCGGCTGTATTCCCTGCGGGGTGATGTGGCCAAGGCCGGCGATCTGTTTGAGCAGGATTATCATTTCGATGCAGCGGCGGAGGCCTACGAGCGCGGCGGTTTGTACAGCAAGGCGGCCCTTGCCTATGAGCGGGCCATGAACTGGGAAAAAGCCGCAAAAATGCACTATATGCGCCGGGACATGGATAAAAGCGCCCATTGTCTGGTGCGGGGTGGTCGAGCTTTTGAGGCAGGCGAATTGCTGATGAAGCACAATGCCGCCCACAAGGCGGCCAAGGCCTACCGGCAGGTAAAACCGGATCATCCCCGGTTTTTGGAGGCCATGCTGAAACTGGCGGATATCCTCTTTACCTCAGATAACCGTGACGCCGCCATGAAGCTGTATTTTTCCATTGTGGGACGTTTTGACTGCAAGCCCGAAACTTTGCAGGCATATTACCGGCTGGCGCTGGGCTACGAGGAATACGGTAACAAAGAGGCCGCCGATGGCCTGCTGCGCAACGTAATCGCCCTTGATCCCGGCTATGAGGACGCCAAAGACCGTCTGGAAGGCAAGGTATCCCGCGAGGTTGCCCCGGAACCGAAGGAAGAAGATCTGGAGGAATTGCAGGCAGAGCCCGAAGAGCGCATTGCCGACCCGGAAAAAGATGGCGTTATGAACCGTTTGCGCCTGGGATTCGAGCATCTGCACGGTTATCCGCTTATGAAAAAGCTGACCCTCAAAGACGTGCAGTTGCTGTATGATATCAGCGAGATAGAGAGCTTTAAGCCCGGCACCATCATTATCCGGGAAAGCGATGAATTGCAGAAGATGTACATTCTGCTGCATGGCAGCGTTGATATTCTCAAGGCCACCGATGAAGGGGGCACCATCACCGTGGCAAACCTGGGGCCGGGACAGGCCGTGGGAGAACTGAGTGTTGTTACCGGCGCTCCGGCAACCGCAACGGTACGGGCGGCAGAGATCATCACCTGCCTGAAAATCGAGCGGGACACCCTTTTCGCCTTCCTGCATGAAGACGTGCGCCGCATGGCTCAGGTTTACGAAAGCCTGGTGGAAAGCCTCACCGGGCGGCTGGAGGAAGCCAACCGCAAAATGGCTGGCCGGTAAAACCGGTTTAGTACTGAGGGGGCAATGAGATTTAGGGATATTCCGCGCTGAGAGAGGCAACGCCCAAAGCTGTCTTTGACAGCTCTTTACCCAGTGCTTTACCGTTTTTGCCGGTGATATTAAGCGTTGTTGATTCCGTGGGCATGGCATACAGACGGAATCGGTAGGTGTGAACACCCTTTGGCGGGCATGGACCACCATAGGCGGTATCGCCAAAGGAATTTTTCAGTTGTTTTGATCCCGGAGGCAAACCAGTGCAATCAGCGTTTTCCGTCAGCATCCGGGCGGTGGCGGGAATATCCGTCACCAGCCAGTGAACCCAGTATTTAGCTACCGGGTGGGGATCATCCATGAGCAGCACAAAACTTTTGGTGTTCACCGGCGGGTTATTCCAGTGCAGGGGCACCGAAGGCCTGCGCCAGTTGCGCTCCGGTCCGCAGCCGAATTTGGAGGGAATTTTTCCTTTGGCCTCAAAAGCCACCGATGCAAGAAAAAAGCCGCCGGTGTTTTTGGCGGGTACTGCAACGGACATGGCAACAAGGAACACTGCCGCAACAACAACAACAACAGAGATTACTGCCGGAGTTAATCGTTTCATGGTCAGCTCCATTCCCTCATCGGGGCTATGTACAGCGGTATCAGGTGTCCCTGGCCTCAATAACGCGGCCATCGCAAATACGCAAAAGCGGCTTGTTTAACCGGGTGGTGACGTCTTCATCGTGGGTTGCCAGAACCACGGTGGAACCCTTGCGGTGAAGTTCGTCGAACAGGGCAAGCACATCGTCCCGGGCGTGGGGATCAAGGTTGCCGGTGGGTTCGTCCGCCAAAAGCAGCAGGGGCTCGTGGACCACGGCCCTGGCAATGGCTACCCGCTGCTTTTCGCCGCCGGAAAGATCCTCGGGCAAACGATGCCGCAGGGCATAGAGATTCAGCCTGCGCAGGACGGTGTCGGTGCGGTGAATAACGTCGCGGCTATTGAAATTATAGGCCTCCAGCACCAGGGCGATGTTGTCGTAGACCGTGCGGTGGGGAAGCAGGTGGAAATCCTGAAACACCATGCCGATTTTCCGGCGGTAGGCCGCAAGCCGGGATGGCGGCAGCAGGGTGGGCTGGCTGTCCATGACCACCACCTTGCCTTCATCCGGGACCACGGCCCCGGCGATCAGGGAAAGTATCACGGTTTTGCCCGAGCCCGAAGGCCCGGACAGCACCGTGTAACTGTTTTTTGCACAGGAAAAACTCAGGTTTTCAAAAAGCCGTTGCTTTCCTTCTCCCTCAAAACTGATGCCGACATTGAAAAAGCGTATCATCAGCCGCGGGACAGCGCCATTTCCTCGACAGCCTTGATAAGGGCAGCCATGCGCTGGTCCGTATCCGCCATCATGGAGCCAAAGGGTTCCTGGGTGTCGCTGGGGCTATAGAGCATATAGTAGAACTTGATTTTGGGTTCGGTGCCCGAGGGACGAATGGCTACCCGGTTTTTCAGGTCGCCGTTGAGTTCCCAGATAATCAGGTTGTCAGTATGACCCAGGGGGGCATCATAAGGAGCGGTCTCGCCGGTAACAAGATCGGTGCGGGTAAGGTTCAGCCGGTCGATGACTGCGGTGACCCGTTCGTTTGCAATGGTTTCCGGGGGATTGTTCCGCAGGCTGTCCAGAATGGCGGCCATGCGTGCCTTGCCTTCCAGGCCCGTCAAAAATACGGATTTGCCGATGGCGGCAAAGTAGCCGTATTTGCGGTAGAGGTCGAAGAGTCCCTGCCACATGGTTTTGCCTTCGGCCTTCAGGGCGGCGGCGCATTCGCAGGTCAGCAGGGCGGCCATGGCGGCGTCCTTGTCCCGGGTGTAGGGGCCCTTCATGTAGCCGATGGATTCTTCGGTGCCAAAGAGGAAATCTTCGGGGTCGTCCAGGTGGGCGATTTGTTCAGCAACGTATTTGAAGCCAACCAGCAGGTTGTCCATGGCATTGACGCCATAGTCCCGGGCAATGGCCGGCAGCATGGGAGAGGTAACGCAGGTGGTGTACACCCGGTAGTCCGGCCGCAGTGCGCCTTTGCGTTTGGTGTGCTCAAGCACATAGTGCCCAAGCAGCGCTCCGGTCTGGTTGCCGGTGAGGATTTTCATTTTGCCGTTGCCCCCAAAGGTAAGGGGAGCCGCAATGGCCAGACGGTCGGCGTCGGGGTCTGAGGCAAAGGCCACATCGGCCTTGATGCGTTCGCCGTAGTTGATAACCTCTTCCATGGCGGTGGGGACTTCCGGGTTGGCGATGTGATCCTTCACGTTGGGGAAGTGCCCGTCGGGTTCCTTCTGGCTGGCAAGCATGTTGACTTCGTTGAAGCCCGCCCGGTCCAGCACGGAGCCGACATTGATAAGGCCAGTGCCGTGAATGGGGGAGTAGGCGATCTTCAGATCCCGCTGGTCGGTGAGGCTGTGATTCAGAATGGCGCTGTAATAGGCGTCATCCACATCCTTGCCGATCATTTCAACCAGTCCTTCGCTGCGGGCCTGGTCAATGGGCATCTCCTTGATATCGGAGACGTTTTTTACGCATTCGATGATGTCCCGGCCCATCTGAGGGGCCACCTGTCCGCCGTCGGGACCATAGGCCTTAAAGCCGTTGTCCTGGGGCGGATTATGGGAGGCGGACACCACCACACCGGCGTCGCAGTTCAAATGCCGCACCGCAAAGCTCAACTCCGGGGTGGCGCGGAATTCCTCGAACAGGAAGGTTTTGAAGCCGTTGCCCGCAAACACCGCAGCGGTTTTTTCTGCAAACTGCAAAGAGGTCAGCCGTACATCGTAGGCGATAACCACCCGGGGTTGCCGGTCTTTTACCCGGGCCAGAACGTAGTCCGCAACGCCCTGTGCGCCTTCGGCAATGGTGATTTCGTTCATACGGTTGGGGCCAATACCCACGGGTCCGCGGCGACCGGCGGTGCCAAAGGGAATCACCTGATAAAAGGCGTCATTCAGGTCTTCCCATTTATTTTCTTCTATCATGGAAAGCAGCTCATCCTTAAAGGATGCATAGCGGGCTTCGGTGAGCCACAGCAGCATGTTATCCATGGAACTTTGGAAAATGTTATTATTTTCAACGGCTTTTGCCAGTTTTTCGCGTAATGCGTCCATCATTATATCTCCTTTATGTACTGACCCGCTTCATGGGGTAAAGCATAACGTGCATTCATCATTATAAGATCCATGTACTGTGATGCAATGCAAAATGGGAAAAAACTTACCTGCTTTGTAGAACAATTCCCGAAGGGGGAATATTCTGCCCCGAAAAAGCAAAAAAATAGTGAGAAAGGTGACACATCTTTTCAGTGTCGGTGTTGACCACAGTGAGAGCGGAACAACAGCGTTCCCTTTTGAAGTACCGAGTGACTGAAAGGACAGTACAATGAAAACAGCCAATACCATGTTTATTCTTATCGTCGTTCTTACCGTTGTCTTTTTGACTGCTCCCCTGCGGGCTGAAGAAACCCCGGAAGCAGCATATGAGCCCTCCACCGAAACCACGGAACCGGAAACCACAGAATCCGACACAGAGGAACTGGATCAGCAGCAGGTCGAACAGCAGGAGTTTGTGGACAGCGTAAAGAAACAGGAATCCGAAAATCCTGCCAAAAAGGACAAAGCCACGGCTCCGGCATCCAAACGCTACAAGGTGGCGCTGGGTATTTCTCCCGGTCTGGCCTCCACCGGCGATGACACCGATAACGCCCTGGTAAACTTCAGCTTTAACCTTTTGGGGGGTAATTACGGGTATCTGAAAGGTCTGGAACTTGGTCTGGTGGGCAATATGATTCGTCAGGACGCAAAGGGCCTTCAGTGGGCTATGGCCTACAACTATGCAGGCAGCATGAAGGGTGTTCAGGCGGCATTTATGGCCAACGTGGTTGATGAGGAATTGCAGGGCCTGCAGCTTGCTGCCTTTTTGAACTTTGCAGACAAGGTAAACGGTGTGCAGCTTGCATCGGCAGCCAATATTGCGCTTGGTAAGGTAAAGGGTTCTCAGGTCTCCTTTGGTCTTAACGTGGCCCTGGAGGATGTGGAAGGTCTGCAGCTTGGTGCATCTTTGAACGTGGGTATCGGCGATAACACCGACGCGCAGGTTGGTCTTATGAACATCGCCGTAGGCAAGGTTCGGGCGGTGCAGCTTGGTCTTATCAACTATGCCGACGATTCCGATGTGTCCATTGGTCTGCTGAGTTTTACCCGCAAGGCCCCCCTGCACATGCATGTGTGGACCAGCGACACTGCCTCGGTAAACCTGGGCATTCAGTTCGGCAGCAACTATGTATACAATATTCTTGCCATTGGTATGGCTCCCATGACCGACAACTTTACCGTACAGGCCGGTTACGGTATCGGTGGCCGGATTCCCCTGGCGGAAAAGTGGGAATTGAACATCGACGTTATGGCCTGGGGTATTCACGACAACGGCGCTGACTGGGACGATCTCAATATTCTCTCCAAAGGACGTATTACCGTGCACTACCGCTTCATGGAACACCTTGGCATCTTTGCCGGTCCCACCTTCAACGTGCTCACCACCGACGCGTCTCTCAGCAACGTGACTCCCATCCACCAGTGGAAAGAACGGGTTGACGAATATGACGTCTACATGTGGCCCGGCTTTGTGGTTGGTCTCAGCATCTGATCCCTGCCATACCCTCACCCAGATCGCGGCCGGAGCAATCCGGTCGCGATTTTGTATGTCCCGCTTTGAACCGAATATGCCATTTTCTCACTTCTAACATGACTTTTGCCATCGAACTGATACAATACCAAAGATACCCTGCTGGCACGGCGATTTTTCCTTTCGGCAGGTGACACATATACGAATCCCCGGTGTTATATATAATGGAAACAGGAGGTTTCCGGGTGGCAATTGACATTGATGAATATTACCGGCAATACGGCCCCATGGTGGTGCGGCGCTGCCGGTACCTGCTCAAGGATGAAGACGAGGCTTACGACGCCATGCAGGACGTGTTTGTAAAACTGATTCGCAGCAAGGACCGGCTGAAGGATGATAATCCCACGGCTCTGCTGCTGCGCATTGCAACCAATGTCTGCCTCAACCGCATCCGCAGCCGTAAACGCAAACCCGGCGACGGCGACGGTGATCTGCTGGAACGCATTGCCGACGCTACGGACAGCGAACGGGTCTCAGCGGCGCGGTCAGTGCTGGACCGTCTGTTCAAGGGCGAACAGGAGTCCACACAAACCATTGCGGTGCTGCATCTGCTGGATGGCCTCACCCTGGAGGAAACCGCCGCCGAGGTGGGTATGTCGGTGTCCGGGGTGCGCAAGCGCCTTCGGAATCTGTCCAGACACCTCAGGGAACTTGAAGGGACTGCAATATGACTCAGCATAACCATATATCGGATTACCGGCTGGAACAGTATGTTGCCGGTGCACTGGATGCCGCAACGATGCGGGATATTGATAGGCGACTGCTGGAGGACGCTGAACTGCAAGCCCGGGTGGAGGCCATCAAGGCCTCGAACGAGGAAATTCTTGCGGCCATGCCTCCGGAACGTGCCGTAGCGGATATCAAACGGAAACTACGGCAGGCAGAGGGTGCAGAACAAAAAGAGCAGGGCAGGGCATGGTTTGTGCTGCCTGCGATGGCCACCGCCGCCGCCGCCCTTATCGCTGTGGTGGTGTTTATGAATCTGCAGCAGCCCCTTGATACCCAAAGCCAAAACACTGGTGTCACGGGTATTATCACCAAAGGTGACGCCTCTTTAACCATCTACCGGAAGAATGGAGCCCAAAGCACAGCATTGAAATCCGGCGCACAGGCGAAAAAGGGCGATGAACTGCAGATCAGCTATACTGCGGCGGGCATGGCTTACGGCATGATTGCCTCCGTTGACGGCAACGGATCGGTTACCCTGCATCTGCCAGACCGTGCCGGAGCCGCCGCAACCTTAAAATCCGGTGTCAATCTGCTGCCCTTTGCATATCAGCTGGATGATGCCCCGGACTATGAACTTTTTGTGTTTGTGACCTCATCCTCCACCTTTGATACCGTAGCGGTTACCGCAGCACTCAAAGGTTTGAATGAAGGGAAACAAGGGCCCGGCGCGGACCTGCATCTGCCGGAATCCCTGCATGTGTACCGCATGCTGCTGAAGAAATGAATCATTCCCCGGAGTCTGCCATGAAACCCTCAGTTGTACTGACAACCCTGATTACCTGCCTGCTGATAACCACTGCGGTATCGGCGGAAACCAAGGGGGTGATGGGCCTGAAACGTTTTGCCGTTATTATCGGAGCCAACGACGGCGGCACCGAGCGTATCACCCTGCGTTATGCCGGAAGCGATGCAATAAGCGTGGCAGAGGTCTTGCAGGAACTGGGAGGCGTTGACACGGATAACAGCATGGTGCTGACCGACCCGGCGCGTACCGATTTTTATGAGGCTCTGGAAGTGCTGAAAAAAAGGGTAACCATCGCCAAAGAGGCGGGGTACCGGGTAGAAGTTTTTTTCTATTATTCCGGACATTCCGATGACCGTGGTCTGCTGCTTTTTGGAAAACGGGTTCCCTACAGCGATATCAGGGATCTTATTAAATCCCTTCACGCCGAGGTGGTGGTCACGGTGCTGGATTCCTGCTATTCCGGGGCCATGGTGCGCACCAAGGGCGGCACCCGCAAGGCTCCCTTTGTGGTGGATGCTTCGGTGCAGCTCAAGGGCCACGCCGTGATTACCTCCAGTGCCGCCGATGAAGCCAGTCAGGAATCCGATGCCATCGGGGGATCGTTTTTCACCCACTATTTTGTGTCGGGACTGCGGGGAGCTGCCGACACCACTGCCGACGGGAAGGTTAGTCTGACCGAGGCCTATCGTTTTGCCTTTAACGAAACCCTCAGTCGCACCCAGACCACCCAAAGCGGCGCACAGCATCCCAACTACGATTTTAGCCTTACGGGCACCGGGGATCTGGTGCTTACGGATTTGCGCAGCACCGGAGCAGGGCTGGTGTTGGGGCAGGAGTTGTCCGGTCGGCTGTATATACGCAACAAGCAGGGATTTCTTGTGGCGGAAACCCGTAAGGAGCCTGGAGAAATTCTGGAGTTGGGTCTGGAGCCCGGCGAATATCGCATCATCATGGATCAGAACGGCGAGTTTTTCATGGCGGAACTGACCTTGGCGCAACACAGCTACAGTCAGCCCATACCTGCGGATTTCAAGCCTGTTGAAGGCGAGTTCACCATTGCCCGGGGTGACCGCAACCCGCCGGAGCAGTACACCGACGTGCCTTTTAATATCGGTTTGTTGCCCAGTCTGGATATCAATCGCGCGTATAAGGCACCCATTCGCAACAATTTTACCTTGAATCTGGTGTTTAACCAGATCGAAGCGGTGGAGGGCATTGCCTTAAGCCTTGGCGGCAACTGGCTGAAAAAGGATCTCACCGGCGCTGCGGCTGCCTATGTTTTCAATTATGTCAAGCGGGATGCTTTGGGTCTGACCTTTTCCATGATTGTCAATGTTACGGGTCGCGACACAAAGGGTTTACAGGTGGGAGCCTTTTATAATCATACAGGCCGACATTTTAAGGGGCTACAGCTTGGTCTTGCCAGTTTTACCGGTGGCAACACCACGGGGCTGCAAATGAGCATGGTGTCCATTTCCGTGGGTAATGTTACCGGCGCACAGATCAGTATGGTCAATTATACCATCGATCATGCCACGGGGTTTCAGCTTGGTATCGCCAACGTTACCGTGGGCAACGCCACCGGTTTGCAATTGGGTCTTGCGGGCGTAACCATGGGAGATGTCACCGGAGCCCAGATCGGGCTGGCTCAGGTCAACACAGGGAGTCTCAACGGTATGCTGCTGGGAGCCTTCAACCTTACCGTCAGCAGCAAAGACGATGTTTCCAATGGCGCACAGATGGGGGTTATGAACATTCACACCGGTAAAATCAACGGTCTCCAGCTTGGTGTGATAAATTATGCTGACGAAATTCAGGCTCCCATAGGGGTTTTAAGCATTGTGCGCAAGGGTCTGCTTTCAGGTGATTTTTGGGCAAGTGACGCCTCGGTTATCAGTGGCGGATTGCGGCTTGGCGGCAGCTATGTGTACAATATGTTTGTGGCAGGGCTGCAGGCAACCCCAAAGGCGACCACTTCCTGCTTTGGCTGGGGTATTGGCGGCCATGCGCCCCTGGCGCCTGGATGGTCACTGGACATCGACGCCATTGGCTACCGTTACAACCACATCGATGATTTCTTCAAGGATGCTTACCTGGTCCGGGCGAGACTCCTGGTGCGCTGGAATGTTCTTGAGCATATGACAGTGTTTGTGGGGCCTGCCCTCAATGTGGTTATCAACCGCGCCGACCGGCTGCGTAGCGATGATATTCTGAATATACCCACCTATGGCGATACAAGCTGGGAAAGCGATTCGGGAGCCCATACCTGGGAAATGTCCTGGGGCCCTGGTCTGGTTGCGGGTGTTGCAGCCTTCTGATCAGGCTTCCAGAAGTTTTTCTATATCTTTGATAAGGGCTTCCGGTTCCGTTGAAGGCGCATAGCGTTTCACGGGTTTGCCCTGACGGTCGATCAGGAACTTGGTAAAGTTCCACTTGATCTTCTTGCTGTTCATAAGCCCCGGAAGGGTGGAGGAGAGATAGGCGAACAAGGGATGAGCTTCTTTGCCATTGACGTTCACCTTGGCGAACATGGGGAAGGTAACACCAAAATTTAGCTCGCAAAATGAAGCGATTGAGGCTTCGTCCCCGGGCTCCTGATTCATGAACTGGTTGCAGGGAAATCCCAGCACTACAAATCCCTTGTCTTTATATGCGTCATACAGCTTTTGCAGACCCTGATATTGGGGGGTAAAACCGCATTTGCTGGCGGTATTGACAATCAATACAACCTTGCCTACATATTCCCCCAATTGATGTGTGCTGCCATCGATACCGGTAACGTTGATCTCGTATATGGATTTAAAGGTCATGGTATTTTCCATTGTATTGGTTTGGTATTAATATTTCACATTTCAAACTAAGCAGTGTCATAAGGTGCGTCAATCCTGTTGTCCGGTATTTGGTCATGTTCTATTATTAATTTCGTAATGATCTGTAAAAATTGCGGGATTTGCTTGACATACTGCGTAATAATTCGTATAAAAAATGTGCCGAGGAGTGGGCGCTTTTCTTTCGAATCCCATCCCCCCCCCCCTCGAAAAGTGGCATACCTGGCGCCCCTTCTCGCATTTTTCTTCTCCCGGCAATCCCCCAGCAATTTCAATTAATTTCAACACTAACAAGGTGTTGCTACATGTATTTTTACCTTTAAAATGCACAAGGGAGCGATGTGTTCATCGCTCCCTGTACGGCAGAATACTTGATTCCCAAGCGGCATACCTGGCGTCCGTAATCTGCAAGGGTGTCAGGGGCATAACCTGACACCACAGTAACCAAAAAGAAAATCCCAAGGGCATACCAGAGATATCCCCGGACGTTCAGCAGCAGGTAGTAGAGACGCGTCCGGAGACCAGTGGGCTGATCAAAAGGTCACAATCTTTTGTTTTCAAAGTGATGGCTGTTCGTGTGTGTTTGTCGCCATCGTCAGGTAGAAATATGACAGACAAAAATTAAAATGTCAAGCACTTGCAAAAGAAAAAATAAAAGAACAGTAAAAACAGGTAAAAAGTATCATAACGAGAAAATAAAACTGCAAGTCACTTGCAAAAGAAAAATTAAAAACGCTTGCGTTATGCCGGGAGATATTGTATAGTGCAGCTGTGTTTAGGAGATTGAAAGAAGGTTTTGAGTATGCCAAATGTATTAACATTTTATTCCATGAAGGACCTGCTGGCGGAACTCCGGGGGGAGTACACCCTGCAGCAGTTGGCGGAAATGGGAGGAGTAACCCACCAGGCCATCAGTCTGATTTGCAAAGAAAACCCCCACTGGGTGTATAAGAATGTAAAGGAATGGAAAAAGGGGCTCAAGCTTAAGCGGGTCGAAGGACAGTATTTTGAGCTGCTGGCCGTTATCGCCGCATATCCCCATGACGATAATAAAACAAAGCTGATGAAACGGGCGTTTCATCTGGCCGGGCGTCTTGAGGAACATCTCAATACCGAGCGCACCGTGGCGTCAAGTCTGGTGTACTGGCTTGATCCTGTTTGCTCCATGATCCGCAACGGCACCGACCTCGCCGGGTTCCCGGTAAATGAGGACGAGATTCCCCAATGGATTTCCGGGCAGGTCAAATCCCTGCGCAGCATGGGCATGACCCGTGCAGCGTTTAAGACCCGGGTAGCCAATGCCTGGTCGTTTCTGGTGTCCCTGCAGGCCGTATCATTCAACAAGCGGCGCAAGCGCTGGGAGAAATCAGCTCCTCTGATTGTTTCTGAAGGTAAAGCCACCAAAGAACATCAAAAAAGCATCCAGTCGGTGATATTCCCGCTGGTGTTGAACAACTACTTTGAAGAGTTTATCCAAGCCACTGGCACCGATCAAATGATCGTTTCCAAGTATGGAAATTTTGCCTTGCCCCGGCAACACTTTAATGCCTTGTATTTGCTGCTGGAAGACTTCATCATTGAGACCGTGCAAAACTTCAACTACATCAGCAACGGCGACGATCTGAAACGTTTGGAAAAAGACGACCCTGAGTACTTCGCCAAGGTACTTGCGTATAAAAAGAAGCTGAAGAAAAAGGGTATTGAACTGGAGCCTCTTGGGGATCAGGACATGGATTCCATGGTTCAGATGATCGTAGCCGCCAGGAGAATGCTGCCATGACGTACCGTAGTATCGCAGTACTGCTTGTATGTGTCGCATTATGCGCCGCCTGTTCCAATGATCCGGTGGTGGCGACCCTGAACCCGCGCCCTGAAGCGCCGGTGATGGAAGCGTTATACGAGCATATGGAAAAGGATGCCGTCACCCTGCATCCGACGATTATTACCGAAGGTTTTCAGGCCTGGGGTACCCTTGACGGTGTGGTGATGTACGATGCCGAAGGCAACGAGTTGCAGCGCTATACCGGAAGAGTAGTGATTTCTTCCCATAACGGCTGGACCGATATCATTTTGCCCGGTGCGCCCCGGAATTTCCACACCCTTGATCTGCAGTTTAACGAACTGCTGATCGGTGGCGGCGATGTGGGCGGTCATCAGGTGGATATTATTGGCGGCGGCGATGTGGGCGGACACGATTTTGATGATGGCGGCGGCGATGTGGGTGGTCTGGTGATCGATGATATCACTATTCAGCATGGCGGCGGTGACGTGGGCGGCTATGCCGTCAACGGACTGGTGCTGCCCCATATTATTGTTGAGCGGTTTGACGGCAATACCTGGCAGTCCCCGCGTATCCGCTTCACGGCCTATTCTCTGGCAGTGAGCGCACCTCCCATGGAGCGCATGGAACTGGCGGAGCATCTGGTGACGAGCCTGGATGTTGTTGAAGAGGGCAACGTGGTTGGCATGGGCGTGTGGGATGATACCCTGCGGGCTCTGGCCAAATGGCCAGCGGTGGAAACCGGGGCTAATAAATGCTATGACAATGAGCAAATGCTTGCCTCCTGTGAAGGCGATGTATGGAGCGATCAGTGCGCTGAAATCTCCTTCTGTGGTCAGGATGGCCAGTATGAGGAGGATTTGGGGTGGGGGCCTGCCAGTTCCACAGGAAATTCTTATCTCAGGGATACGCGTACAGAATTGCTGTGGGCAAACGCGGGTGAAAGCTGCGAAGAAATGCCCTGCGCTGATATAGATGCTGCCCAGACTGTATGTGAAGCCAGGGGCATGCGCGTACCCTCCCTGTGGGAGTTGCGGACTCTTATTGAGTTTGATGAATGGGCTGGAGAGTCACTTAGGATGATAGGTGCATCAGGGGATTTATGGACAACAACAATGCTGGATGAGCAGTATATCTGTTTGAATGCACAAAACAGTATGCCTGTCCCATGTAGCGAATCTATGAACTATTTATATGTACTGTGTGTTGCCGGAAAGCCTTTTATAAATAGTGAACTGATGTCCGATACCGCAGGCATTGATACCACCATCGGTGCCCTGTGGAATTTGGAAACATCCACCGGCACCTGGGAGAAAGCGCTCAGCGTCTGTCAGGCCTCCCGCAAGTGGGGGTTCAGCGACTGGCGTTTGCCCAATATTGCAGAACTTGTCATACTTTCACAACGCCCGGAACTGGATCTCGAAGGCCCCTACTGGAGCGCCACCACCGATGGTCCGAATCCCGATACGGCGTGGGTCATAACCCCTACATTGTGGAGCAGCCAGGAAAAACAACAAGACGCAAGCTTTGTATGCGTTAGAAATATTCCCTGATTGCAGGTAAATCCCCTTGGGGGGGGATGGGTCTCTATCAGGAGTAAGGGCCAAGACCGCTTTACTGTTCCTACGTTCAATCAGAGGGCCACCGTATTAACGGCCTCACAGAGTTGCCACTGCATACCATGATGTATCAGGGGGTCTCATGTGTCTGCCGTGTTCCCTGGTTTGAGTACAGTGTCGCGTTTTACCCTTTTCCTCATTTTCTCCCATGGAGGTTCTCATGCGTTCGTTAATCGTTAAAACTACCGTTATCTGCCTGCTGGCTTCCGCCATTGCCCTGTTCTGCATTCATGACAGCCAGAAAACCGCCAAGGCGGTGGTTACCTACTGGCATAAAATTCCACCAAATACATGTATCATAAAATCTGTTGGCGATGACCTGAGCATTGCTGATAATGGTGATGCATATGGATATCTGAGGATCGGCCAGAATGTCACCGGGCCCGTTGCCATGGAGGCATATTGTCCGGTAAATCTTCCCCACGGTGTGGTGGGCAAAACTCTGCGCATTCGGGATTTTCAGACTGGCGGTTTGCCCGCCTATACCAAGGTAACCGCTGCACTTAAACGTTTATCCTGGTATAATTCCGGGACTACACTGGCAACCGCTATCATTGATGAGTCCAGCGATACTGATGATGATGCAATCTTTTCATCAACTATCAACAACGAAAGCTATCAGTATCTGGTTCATGTTACGCTTACAAAATACTACAGCGCCACTGTGTCTCCTGAGATCAGCATGATCGAGATCAAGTACGAACAGTAAACAACGCCCCGCCATAAAAGGAGGTACCACATGCATGTACCCATACGAAAAAACACGATTACAGTTGTTGTGGCGATGGCGATAAGTGCAACGGTTGTCAGTTTTGCGTGGCTGCTGCTGACGGAACAGACGATTTTTGCGGAAGAATTCTTTGCCTGCAATATTGTGGCATTTGATGAATCCTGCGACATCGGCTGTCCCGACGGCTACGCGAATGATGACAACGGTTGC
>Ga0070728_10003414_pt1 | contig 17603 bp, 17 predicted proteins | sample tdDd471_FD_66723 | JGI IMG/M metagenome (GOLD analysis project Ga0070728, IMG submission 66723) | Marine sediment microbial communities from the Atlantic coast under amendment with organic carbon and nitrate - tdDd47.1 | ecosystem: Environmental > Aquatic > Marine > Coastal > Sediment | place... | reverse complement strand
AAGACTAATCATGAAAGCGGTGAAGAACTGTAAAGATCTTATCCGTCCCAAAAGTCATTGCTTCGACGGGGATACGTTCATTGGCGGCATGAACCGTCAGCAAAAAGTCAAAATCTTCTGGCAAATCCATCGGCAAATAGCCATAGGTTTGAATATTCAATTCAGAGAAGAATCGCCCATCTGTACCACCGGATACCAAAAAGGGAAACACATGTGCATCATCTTGTCCCTCCAGCAGAATCTCCGCCATCGTGTCAAACATGCCCATGTCCAAATAGCCAGAGCCTGCACTGTGGCGCACCAATTCTACCTCACCCCATTCACCAACAAGGTCGCGTATCTCTTGAAGGGCATCTTCGGGTTTAAATCCCGGAACAGTCCGTACATCAATTTCGATTTCCACTTGTCCGGGGATCACATTAATTTTGTCACCACCGCGTACAATGTTTGGGCTAGCGGTGTTGTGTAACATCGCATCAAAACGCCGTCCCAAATCACCGAGTTCATCAATCACCGCATCCGTATGGTCTGGATTAAGCATCTGGCGAAGGGTATTCCCCGTATCGCCACCAAGACCGTCAGCAATGGCATTAATCATGTGTTCGGCGGCAGGTGTGATATGAACTGGTAGGCGATAGGTATTAAGGGCTTCTAGTGCTTTTGCCAATTTATAAGTTGCATTAACAGGGCTACGGCGTGGCATTGACCCATGACCCGCAGGACCGCGAAAAATGACTTTTGTCCAGCAGATACTTTTTTCTGAGGTTTGAATCGCAAAGAATTTCTTGCCACCGATATACATGGGGAATCCCCCAAATTCACCAATCGCATATTTCACACCTTCAAATAAATCGGGATGTTCTTCTACGAGAAACTTTGCGCCGTAATCCCCGCCAGCTTCTTCATCACTTAGGATACAAAGGATAACATCACCGGGCAAATCCACATTTTCAGCTTTGGCTTTAAGGAAAGCGGCGGTCATCATTGCCACACCACCCTTCATATCCAGTGTTCCCCGTCCCCAAATCATCCCATCCGCAATATCAGCACTAAACGGCGGATGCGTCCAATCTTGATTAGCGGTGCTGACCACATCCACATGTCCATATAACAACAAAGGTGATGCACTTCCATTCCCTTTAATGCGCGCGATCAAATTAGGGCGGTTGTTGTCTTTGCAATACAGTTGGGTATCGATGCCGAGACTATGGCACAACTCTTGAATATATGTGATACACGCTGTTTCGTTACCGGGGGGATTAGTGGTATCAAATCGAATGAGATTTTGTAAGAGTTCGGCAGGTCGATTATAAATAGTTGTTGGTTCGGTCATTGGAAATACCTTTTTATTTGAATAATAGGTGGTACACACAAATACGATGCACATGATACATCATCCTAGCCGTGTGACCAAACGAAGATAAATAGCACTATATCAAAATCAGTTAAAAGTGAATTTGAAAAATAAATCAACCACAATGGATATACTATTAAATAATGTTGAGATGCAGAATTTTAGGTGAGTTTCTTGTATCATTTAAGATAAGAAAACTTAGGATTCTATTTTTGAATACAGTGAATCATGCGATCAAGGCAAAAAATAAAAGCCCCCAATTATTGAGGGGCTATGACAGACAAAAATGCGCTATAGTTGAAGTATATATGGTCATATTATTAGAAGGGCTCTCATATGAAACGATACATCTGGTTGATTGGATTTTTGCTCTTATTATGGATACCCCTCAGCACAGCACAATCAAATTCAATGTTGGCATTTCTCAATGGCTCAGGACAATTGGTTGTTAGCAGTGGGGATGGTGCAACGCGCTGGATTGTAACAAACCCCGGTCAAGTTGTGGATGATACGTTAGGATTTTCATGGACAGCCGATGGTAATTTGACCTTTGCCTTAAAGGGTGTTGGCTTGTTTGCTGGTGAGCCAAGAACGCAATCCATTGCACCGATTGAATCAGACGATCTTGCGAGCTTATCTTATTTACGTGGATTAACCAATCACTCCAACACGAAACAACCGCAAGGCACATCAGCAGATGGGGAATATGCGTTTATAGCCGATTCTAACCAATATTATATTGTGACACTCGCCAATAATGCCGCAACCCAATTACCAATAAGTGGCAATGGTAATGCTCAAAGTAGTGGATTGTGGGCAGATAGTACACCACTGGTTGCTTATTGGGGACTCGACAGCAACTCCAGCACGGCTTTATCTGTGCTCCATGCCCCAACTCAAAATATGATCGTTGCTAATAGTGGTAGTTCGATCCCAATGCCACCAATCGCATGGTTACCGAATTCAACTGGTCTTGTTTACCGCACGGCAACTGGTGATGTTCACATTGCAGATGTCGGTTGTGTGGTCAACGGTTGTACGGATAATCCACTCACAAGCGGATTTGCAGTTGCCCCATCGTCAGCCAATCACATTCAAGTGACAGACTCGCATATTTATTATGTCGATGGTGAGCAATTGATCGGTGTCGATTTAAGCTGTGTACAAAGCAATAATTGTCTAGCATCACGATTTGTCATTGGTGAGCGTGTTGTTCCGCTCAGTATGATCCATGCTAGCAATGATCGTTTGGTCTATACATCTTATACAAAGGACGCTAACAATCCATCAGATCGCGTGATTCAACTGGTTGATTTAACCTGTACACCCGATTGCAAACCACAACCCATATTAAATGGCGGGATGGCTGGGTTATTGTCTCCATCTGCCGATTACCTCATGGTTGATATTGTCGGTGAGGGCTTGAACATCCTACAACTGAGCAAAGGCAGTCTTGTGTATCTGACAGATACGATGGGTGGACAATTGGGTGCAGGTTTGAATACAGCCCGTTGGCAATAAACATCCACATGGGAACAAATCCAAGCTAAAAAACGTCCACATCATAATAATTAGCTTGGATTATACCTTTAAGGAGATTGTGATGAAGCATTTAGGCATACACGGTTTGCTATGTGTCATGATGTTTGTTTTATCTGTCCAACCCCTATTTGCTCAATCAGAAGAGATAGACATTGCTTACGGTGAGACTGTTCACGGTGAAATTACCAATCGAAATTTTGATATTGTTTATTCGTTTATGGGTGAAAGTCGTGATCTGGTAGTGATTAACCTCATCCAAAATGATGCTGCCGATTTTGATCCCTTCCTTTATTTGACCACTCCCGACAATGACATTATTGCCCAAAATGATGATTTCTATAATCTGAATTCGAGAATTATTGCTCAATTACCGGATGATGGAGAATACTTCATTGTTGCTACACGACGCGGTGAACGCAGTGGGTCGGGGCAAGGTGGATACCAATTGAGCTTAGATAATGGACGATTGGTGAGCCTTGAAACAACAATTGAAGGACAAGCAATCATGGCAGACTACCCCCCAACACATGTCTTTGTCCCAGAAACCGATGGCGAATATACTCTGCAATATCGCCATATACGGGGAGACTATTTCCCAAATTTGACAGTTTCTACGATTAATTCAGATTACAACTATGAAGAAGACATCGCTCAATTATCAGGACGTGGATTGCAAGGTGGCGCATTGCAATTGTTATTGGAATCAGATGTTATTTATGTGCTGACCTTAGAACAGAATAGTTATGATTATTCCGCAAGTGATGGTGATTCTGCCCTTTATACCTTAACCATCCAACCATCTAAATAGATTGTGGTAGCCATCGTCCGTCGTATCATGTCCCTTGCATGATTTGAACAATCAGCGCGCCAAACCGAACCATTGTTCCACTTTGGATTTTGGCAGGGACATTTGGTTTTAGGCGTTTGCCATCGACAAATGTACCATTACTTGAACCGGTATCGGTAAGCATCACATGTCCATTATCTATGCTGATTGTAGCATGATTACGGGAGACCGTTTTGATCGATTCATACGGATTAAGATCAATATCAGGTCTTTCGATGTCATGAGGTGAAGCCCGTCCAACGCGCATCGGTTGGCTGATATGATAGCTAACGCTCACATCAGATTTTGGGATAATCAATTTAATCTCTGATGAACCAACAACGGGGTCGCTATGAGTGTCGATTTCGCCCACGAGGCGTTGTAATTCATCTAACCCCGGCGTATTTGGATTTAGTTGTTTGGTTTGCGGAAGCGGTACTTGAGTTTTTATTTGTTCGGCTGATTCTATAGATGCTGTAGGTAAATATTTTAATAAGGCATCCAAATTCCATTCAAGTTCTTGCGTATATGACCAGTTGACAGATGGGTAATCTTGTAACAATTTAGGGATCTCGACATCTTCATCAAGGATAAGCAGGATCAAGGGTTTCACTAGACCTTGAAAAGATTGCCACTCAATCCGTACATGGCGCGACTGCATACTCCCTTCAGTCACAATAAGAATCATATAATCCCCTTTTTCAAGACCATCTTGAATGATATTCGCCCAGAGCATCCCTTCGGGGGTATCCGTATGATCGACCCATGTTTTAAAGTGGCGTTGATGTAAGTTCGTTGCGAGTGTATCCACAAACTTATCATCGCGTGAACTATGGCTAATGAAAATAGTTGTCATGACAAAATTCCTCTGTTGGTCAATAACCCTATTCCGATTATCCTACCGATAGTCGTCTATGGCAATTGAAAAAGCGTAAGATTTACAATTTGAGGGATTATCACGGTTCTCTAATCCGTGCGTAACTTATCTGGCAAGTGGCGCACATCATTAAACGCAACTAACTGCATCTCATCAAGCGATTCCACTGAGACAATATTGATCGAACAATTATTAATCAGCATATGCGACCATGTATTAGAATTGACATTTGTTGCATGGCACACTAAATCAACGATGATATTGCCATGACAAATCAATATTTCATGAATGTCATGATCGGTAGCGGGTTGGAAAAATTGTGTAAATGCACTTTCCATCTGGGCTTCGTTGCTAGTGTCTTCTACCGCTTGTAGAATTAGTTCACGGGTGAAAGTCTTTCCAAGACTCGAACTACGATATTGTTTGAGTTTGTCGCTCGCAAGAAAATCGGTATTAGGAAGTGATTCCCGAATCCAACCTGCTGTCGCGCTGGTTTGTTCGTGAGGGCTGGTATAGATCGTTTGAATCGGTAAATCCTTGAGTGACCGTCCTGTGCGTTTGGCTTGCTCAATACCGCGTTCTGTTAACGGTGCATTGAACTCCGCATCCATTAAATCTCGATTATATTCGCCATTACGGATCAGATATAAAACACGTTTTGACATATCAGCACCCCACTGATTAATGTTCGGTTTTCATGTGTTTAGGCAAATGCCCTGTTTCATTATAAGAGACCAAAACCTTATTCCCGTTGGGTTCAATCAAGATAGATGTCAGACTGCAATGATTGATATACATATCACTCCATTTATCGGGGTCGATATTTAAGGCAAGACAGACAAGATAACGGATGATATTGCCATGACAGACAAGGGCGAGATTATCTGCCCCATTAGTTCCTGGACGAAAAAACGTATCGAAGGCTTGGTTTGCAAAGTCGCGGTTTGCAGGGACTTCTTCAATATTGAAATACGGGTTTTGCTCAGCCATTGCTTGAAATACGTCCACGAGATGAGGTGGGATTGTTGGTATTAATTCCCATAAGGTGCGTGTCGCAATTGGCTCTAGTGTGGGGGTCAACTGTGCAATAATTTGAGCAGTCTCTGTCGCACGGCGCATCGAGCTACAATGAATCTCTGACAAGCTCATACCACTTAATAATGCCCCAACCATTTGGGCTTGTTGCTTACCCAAATCTGTTAATGAACCGCCGAGTTCACCATCATCAGGTTTGCTCTCATATTGACCGTGCCTGATGAGATAAAGTATACGTTGTGCCATAATTAATTGGCTTTCTTTCCGTCAGCATAGATAAAAAATGTTGGCGTTGTTTGGACTGTTACATCAAAGCCATGTGCATTTAGAACTTGTGTCAAATCATTGTGGTCATAATAAATTTTGATGATTTCAAACTCGCTACCATCATTGAGGACACGCTTTTGGATGTCGTTGGTTGTTTTTATATTTTGTCGCGTAGATGTTCCCGTTTGCACCTTTTGCGAGTCGACGAAAAATAAGCGTCCATTGGGTTTAAGGGCACGATGCACCATCGTTAAAAATGGCGATAATTTCTCTTTGGGAACATGCGATAACCAGAAACCAAAAAATACCATATCAACCGGTTGTTCGGGTTGCCATTGGAATAAATCTACAAGCTGATATGTTGCTTTATCCGATTGGACTTTGGCGCGATTAATTTCGATCATCTCTGGTGAGGCATCTAGGACTGTCACATGGTCACTTATTTTGATGAGTTCTTGTGTCCAAATCCCTGTACCCCCTGCCATTTCTACAATATGGGGAATTGTAGGTGTATCGAGCAATTGATCCCGAACAATTTGGGCTTCTTGTTGCCATTGCTGGTTGAGTGCCTCACCACGGTCATAAGACCCCTGACGATAAAACCATTCATCATATTCTTGGGCGCGCGCTCGATAATACGCAATTTGATTTTGTAAGACATCTGACATAATTACTCCGCCCCCGTATTCTACACAGTTTATTTATTGTACCCTAATTTTAAAATCGTGGGTTATGACTGAGACTATAAAGGGTCTATTTCAATATTTTGGCAGTACATCATAATTAGAAAGTTATGAGTTATGAGTGTTCACTGACCTAGAATCAATTTTGTGAAGTGTTTCATTGACGGACTTAAAATGGTTCGTTCATTCATCAAAAATGTGTGTAATATAGATTTTATCTAATGCGTATGAAAACAAGTGTTTATCAATTATCTATAGCACAGACATCAAGATTCTAACTCATCACCCTTCACTCTTCACTAAAATTAAAACTGTGAACACAAGTCATAAACTTGCCAACAATCTGAAATGCACCCGACTATAGATATTAAACCAAACTGAATACATAACCTGTGAAACCCCTGATTATCAAAGTGAGTCAAACGCGGTAAAATCTAACGAGTTGATCAAGTCGCCATTCGTTCAAACGCTCATGATCATCGCATTGGCACTTGTTGTCAAACCATGTGATTTTGACCCCAATTTTGCCAGCACATCAAAACTCATGACTTGACATTTAACACCGTATTGTTATGGTTATCAATTTACGGCTACGCCAATCGATACTTGTCCTGATTACAAATGAGCACAAACACATGACACGAAATCCATTATGGCTGACCACCTTCATCGGTCTCATACTCCTAGCTGTTGCCGTCGGTGCATCAGGATTGCAAGCTGATTCAATGTGGCATGATGAGCAACTGTCTTTGCTGTATGCTGGGGGATTAACAGATACACCGATTAACCCTTTGGATACAGTCACACGCATTATTGAACGGGAATCAGGACAAGCTCCATTTTATTATATGTTGCTGTCGGTGTGGGGGAGTTTACTCGGTTGGACAGTATTTGCGGCACGGCTATTTTCGTTGATGATCGGTGTGCTTGCGATTGCGTGGGCGTATCGCTTAGGCGCGGATATGCACTCGCCCTTAGCGGGATTATGGTCAGCGATATTCCTCGGTGCATCGGCATTTTTTAGCGCATATTTGCATGAAGTCCGCACGTATTCGCTACTGGTCTTAGAAATTCTGATTGTGCTGACGCTCTATTGGCGACTATTGCAACATAGGCAATCTTGGCTGATGTCCGTTTTGTTTGTGCTGGTCGTCACAGCAACCCTCTATACCCACCCATTTGCGATTGGGGCAATTGGGGCATTAGGGCTTTATCATATTGTGCTTGCACCACGCAAAGGAACATGGTGGCGGTTATTCATCTTGTTTGCGATCTCAGGGATTTTGTTTCTCCCGTGGGCAGTACCAACCCTCAGCGTGATTGCCAATCGTGTCGAAAACAATACCCGTACCCTGACGATTCGTACCAATGCAGAGGTGATTCGGGATATGCTTCATGCCTTTAGTAACGGCGTATGGGTCTTTTTGTTGTTGATCTTGCCTTCAATCCCACTTCTGAAAACACAACACAGTATACGCTTGTTGTGGTTTACGGGGGTGATCTTTGCAGGCGTGATGCTTGCCGCTAACCAAGCCTCAGAGATGATTAACCATGTGCGCTATCTGATGCCATTATTACCAGCGGTTGCCTTGCTCATGGGGATTGGGCTTGCCGCATGGGTGCGCTATCGCAAAATCGCTATCGTCATTCTATTGGCGTGGAGTGTTGTCGGATTTATCAGCGCACCGACATTTGGAGATTTATTTTACACCCGCGAAGAACATATCGTCTTTCATATTACCTTCCCGTTTCAGCAGATTGCCGACGACATCCGTTCTGATGCTGTTGCCAATGATGCCATTGCCTATTACATCCCGTATCATAGCTGGGCAGTCAATGGGATTATTGATTATTACATGGACGGTATCCTAGCCCGCCACATCATTACAGATGAACTTGGTGAAGGCAGTGACGACCCACAAGCAAAAGTCGCAGGGTTTGATATGTTCCTCGGCGATGCAGGGCGCGCATGGTTTATTGTTGATAGAACTGTTGCCCCTGACGACTTACTCCCAGACTACGAAAAAATCATAGATAGTCGTTACGTGCTGTGTGAGCGCACATGGGATACAGAAGATGTACAGATTGATAAAATCGCGCAGATAAAAGAACTTTGTCATCCACCAAATACGCCCTTGATGACATTCGGGGAGTCGGTCGACTTGCTTGATTTTGTGCATCAACAAACAACGGACTATGATATTTTTTATTCATTGTGGTCAGCCCAAGTCCCTGCTGATACCTACAGCATGAGCTTACAATTTATCGACGGTGACGGAAATCAAGTGCATCAAATTGATAATCCCTTGCCGATTGGTGAATTCGCCTATCGGATAGACCGTATCCCACGTGACACATTGCCCGATGATGGTGACATTGCAGTTAATGGGGTGGTATATGCGTGGCAAACAGGGGAACGTTTGAGGCTTGCTGATGGTGGAGATATGGCGCAATTACTCGTGATCGAATAAATTTCACAGTATAATTAGGGAATTTATAGATTTAGAAGGAAACCCCCATGGGAGTAAAATATGAGTGGGCTGACAAGAGTCAGATCATCATGAATATTTATATAGAACATCCGTGGACATGGAAAGAATATAATATCACTATTGCTGAAGTGATGCCCATGTTACGTGATTTAGCTTATCCTTGTGCAACCGTTGTCGATACCACTCAAATGAAAGCAATACCAAAAGATGGTAGTATCATGCAGGTTCTACTAAATGTAGAAAAGTCGATGCCAGATAATCTTTTTGCTTCCGTGGTCGTGGGTAGAGCTTTTTCTATTCAGGTATTTATGAATATATTAATGAAACTACGTCCACGCGTACAACGCATGGCACTCTTTACAGATACAATGGAAGAAGCCTATGTAAAGATACAAGAGCGTTACGAAACATCATTTCCAGATGCATCACGAAAGATAGAAATGAGCGGGTAGTAAGCATAAATGAGTGGATTGTGTATCACATCTCATTTTGTCACTACCCATCAACACAGTTACGGCAGTTTAGAAGACTAATTTTGCTAACTTAAGAATCCCTTGACTCCACGGGACACGATGCGAGACCCCTGATTGTTTCTCGAATTTATCAAGGTTATCGATATACCATTGATAATTCCGCAAGAGGGCATCTTTGTTAGAAAACTTAGGATCATATCCCAGTTTTTCTTCTGCTTTTTCGATAGAGACAAACGAATCTTTAGACGCTGTTTCGTAGACCCATTTATAAAGTGGGGACATATTCAAGGCTTCTAAGATACGTAAGAGCCAGATAGCAGGTTCGGCAGGCAATCCTGTGATCTTTTTACCAAAGCCAGCATAATCTAATACAGCTTGATAATCTTCTTTCATGGTCGTGAATTCGCGTGCGCCGATGTTATAGGTATCGTTGACAATCTCATCATCAAGGGTTGCACACAAATAAATCGCGCTACAAAGGTCTTCTACATCCATTAGTTGGTAGCGATTGCTCCCATCACCAAGCATCGGGAATCCCCGTCCATCTTTCGCCCAATCATAGAACAGCGCAAACACACCCAGTCTTTCGGGTCCGATAAATGACTTAGGACGGATAACAGGGACGATAAGCCCTTTTTCGCGGTATTCAAAGCAGATGTCTTCTGCCTGAACTTTGGCTTCCCCATAAGGACCAACACCCACACGTTTATCATCTTCTACTAGCGGATGATGGTCTGGAATACCATAGACAGCTGTTGATGAAATATGAATAACTCGCTGAACTTTATGTTCAAATGCCGAATCAAGGATGATACGAGTACCTTCAATGTCGGTGCTGTAAATTTCTTCAGGGGGATAAAGTGGGAGAGCCGCCGCCATATGGACAACAATATCAATCCCCTCCATCGCCTTATCTACCATTGCGCGATCCCGTATATCGCCTGTAATTTCGGTGATTTTATCGCGTTCTGGATAATCAAAATCTTCAATATCGAGTGTGACCACTTCTTGTTCGCGCTCAAGCAAATAACGGACTAAATTGATACCCAAAAAGCCCGCACCACCTGTTAGTAAATAACGTGCCATAACCTGTTTTCTCCATAACTTAGTTTACAGTTTAGCCCCTCCCTCAGTGCCTCTCCAATGTTTATAGAGGGGCTCACAAGTCTTCCTCATATTACAATGGGGAAGATTTAGAGGGGAAATATATTTATAGTCGAACAGGCACAGGCTCTTGACGATTAATCTACAAAATCAGCAGTCTGTGCCCATGAGCCACTATACACCAAATCACTCAAAGATTGGCGTTGACGAGGCGCACGTTCTTTTTCTTGATTCGCCTCATTTAAGTAACCCAAATCCAATGTTTTATACCCGAAAGCAATTGCTGTAAAGGGTTCATATTCATCTGGAATGTTGTAAATTGCCCGCGCTTGGTCAGGATAAAAGCCCCCCATCATCCGCGCATAGATGTCATGATGAAGTGCCTGTAAGATCATCTGCCCCAACGCTAAACCCAGATCATGACTCGCATGGCGATTGAGTACATCGGATGAGCGATACCTATTAATCACACCGAACATCAACACACTCGCGTGTTGCGCCCATTCTCGATTACCCGCTTTTAGAACCGATAATGCTTTTTTAAACTCGGTTGGATTATCTTTGTGTGCAACAATAAACCGCCACGGTTGTAAGTTGCTAGACGAAGCCGCCCAACGCCCTGCTTCTAAAATACTAATCAGTGTTGGTTGATCAATCGTTTTAGTAGGATCAAATGCCCTCGGACTCCAGCGACGCGCAATCAGATCATTGAGTTGTACAGCAGTTTCCGCAATTTTCTCAGTAGCAACCATTAGAACGTTCTCCAATTATGATATAACAAGTTAATTTGATAGTGTATTGACGTTGCCGAGTCTGCAAAATTTACGGAACTCATCATATTCTAAGGGTTTTCAGCATCAACTATCTGCTCATCAACTAAATGATAAGGCGTATCGTAGACAAATTTCCCCCGCCACACAACAGTATCATTTTTGAGAATATGTGACCAATGTTGCTTATCTGTATAAGGGCGATCTATGCTTGGCAATTCATCTAGCGCAAACCAACGAAATTTCCCTTCGTGATGATCAGGTTGATGTTGCGGATTTAGCTTCTTGGCGAGCCTTGCACGGTAGATAAACAACTGCCAATGAATCGGGATAGCAATATCAACAACTGTCTGAATCGCACATAATTCAGGTGCTTTAATATGGATGCTGGTCTCTTCATAAACTTCTCGTAGACAACACTCTTGCGGAGATTCGCCAAAAACCATCTTGCCACCCGGTGCTGTCCATAATCCTTGAAACGGTGGATTCAACCGCTTTAATAGCAATACCTGTTGCTCATAAAAAATATAGCATAACGACCCAATAACGATCCGTGGGTTATCAGGGTTAGTCCGATGACTCGTCATCATCGAGTCCAGCTTCGGTTTCTGGCGCAGGCAATTGTGTCTGCAAATCAATAGTTTCGGGTTGATCATAGAGGGCATCAAATACTTTAGGTGCAATCAACCAAACTAAGTCACCCCGTTGTGCTTTTTCATTCACGACATCAATCCGTGCGAGACCACCTTTTTTCATCGCGACACTTGCCCCCGTCAATTTATGGACAATCTGGCTCATATCGGGATTATGTCCGACAAACATCACCTCATCGCTTGTACTTGATTTTTTAATCAAGAGCTTGACGTTACTGGTATCAAAACCAAAATTAACATCTTCCGTAATTGTCACATCCATACCAAGAGCTTCTGCAATGATTTCTGCCGTTTGTTTGGCGCGAATCCGCGGGCTACTATAGATGACCTTAGGGGTAATCCCAAGCCGCTTGAGAACTTGTGCCGATTTACTCACCCGTTCTTTACCACGTTCTGTTAATTCGCGTGAGTGATCGGTTGGTGCGAGGTCTTGTGCTTCACCGTGTCGTATAAAATACAGTTTCATATATTGCTCCCCATATCATCTTACAAGTTAATAGTTCTATTGTGCATCTAAACCCCTAAAACGCAAAGGGGAGGAGTAGGTAACGCAAAAAGACGTGGGACAGCCTGTACCCACATCTTTTAAATTTAATTTGGTTGACAAAAACGTTAGTCAGCCGCTACAGAAGGAGTTTTTGCTTTCGTTTCGGATTTTGTGTCCGATTTCGTTTCAGCTTTTGATTCTGACTTGCCTTCAGCTTTTGAATCTGATTTGGCTGAGTCAGAATGACCGTTACCTTCCCCGTTTTTAGAAGGGCTGGCTGGATTCGTGGCTTTACTGTTGTCATTTACATAAAAGCCACTCCCCTTGAAGATGATCCCCGCCGCGTGAATGACTCGTGAAACTTTTTGATTGGTCGTCGGGCAGGTTTCCAATGGGTCATCAAGGAATTTTTGTCTTATATCAAACGTTGTACCGTCTTCACGGCGATAAGTATAAACAGGCATAGGCATTCACCACCAATAGATCTCTTACAGGACTTACAAATTAACACATTCATCATAGCGGATAAAAGCTAAGATTTGCATATGAGAATTGCCAATTTGATGAATTGAATATGCCAATTCTTACCAGATAACCCAAAATCAGGTCTAAATAGATCGATTCAGCTAAAGATAAGTGATGTCGTCAGCATCATCATCCATATCATAATCATATTTGGGTTTTGATTTACGTTTTGGTTTTTCTGATGTCCAATCATATTCATCATGGTTCATATTGCACTGACCCATCATACGAAATCCGCCAAATATAAAGAGGAACGGTATGAAGAAAAACAACTTGAAGCCAAACAACCAGAACACCAAAATCATAAAAGCAAATAGCGCTAATGGTGATGGACCTCTGTGATAATGTGCGTGTCTCATGATATTTCCTTGTAGACTAATTCATTACTGCTTATACGCACTTTGGCATCACTACGTTTCATGACGCATTCGAGATTTATGTAATTCTTACAATCCAGGTTGTGTCGCCAGCCAAACCTCATATTCCTCAAGCGTTTGGGCATTTGGCGGATACACCCCTTTGATACCACTCCCTTTTGCGACTTTTTCTTGTAAGAATTGCTCAAGGCGTTCTTGCTCATAGCCATCCTGAGCAACTTCATTGGCGACTGATACAGGCATAATCACGACACCTTCGGCATCACCTACAACAATATCACCGGGCTGTACGTAGACTTCGCCACAGCCAATCGGGACATTCATGTCAACAGGATGATGAACGGCAACGGATGTTGTAGCATGAGGCATACGGGTATACACAGGCAAATCCAATTGTTGAATCCCGACGGTATCGCGTAATGCGCCATCGGTCACAAGACCACTTGCGCCACGCATCATGATTCGGGTTGCTAGAATATGACCAAATGAGGCGGCGTTGACATTGCTCCGTGCATCAATAATAAGCACGTCGCCTTCCCCAACTGCTTCCACCGCCAATCGTTGAATATTGTTATCGTTGTTATATTCGACAGCTTTATCTAAATCCTCGCGTATGGGGACATATCGCAGGGTAAAGGCACGTCCAACCATCCGCAAATCAGGCCGGAGGGGGGTTAAGCCAGCGATGAAGGTATTACGGAATCCACGTTTTAAGAGTTGTGTAGTTAAGGTCGCTGTAGAAATGTGATGTAACTTTTTATACGTTTCGTCATGAATCATGTGATGTTCCTTTAATCTTTATCAGGCAATCTTCTAAATGGTGACCTTCCAAATATACCTCTAAATTGCCTAATATGCAGAAAACCATTATTTTATAGCAATCACAAATAAGATTGAGACAGATTATCCCAAAGTGACAGTATAATAAATATGGTTAAAGTCTATCATCATGAGGATTATGTATGACGCAATCGACACCATCTGGCGATTCCCCAAACCCACCATCATTGCTGTATCATCGTTTATTGGTTGCATTTTCTGCTCTGATTGCTTTGACAATGATGGCAGTAGGATTTATGGGATTACCTGAACAGCAACAATATACCGTTCTCGATATAACCCCTCCCACCCCTGCACCAACTCCACTAGTTAAACCACCCTTTAAAGAAAGTGATACAGGTGTTGTCATCGCAGATTTTATGTTTGATGTGAATACGCTCGGTGCTGATATTGGCAGGATTGTCTTACAGACCTCTCCGAATGTGATTTTATTGGGGGAACTACTAGAGGGAAGTGACCACGCAAAAGAAGTTGCAGAGGTTTACCACGCGCGTTATGTGGTATGGGGTAATGAAAGTCGTGCGGGTAAACGGGTTTCTGTGCTGGTCAATCACCCATCGGCAGATATACCATATACCTTTGATCTGCTTGTTCCGCCATTTGTTAGTATCGAAGTCGCGGGGCACTTTATCGCTGGATTACTCTATTATGCCGATGACAAACCCCTGAACGCCTTATATATGTTTGAAAATATGACCGTTGGAATGCCTGACGAAATTGCATTAACAGAAGACATGAGCATGATCTATTTTTATCGGGCGTTGAGTTTACATCGAATTGAGAATTACACTGATGCAATCCTAGATTGGAATACCTTCCTTGAACTTCAACCTCGCAATTCATATGGCTATTATCATCGAGGTAATGCCTATCGGGGCCTAGACTTATTGCCCTTTGCACTAGCAGATTATGAGCAAGCAATTGAATTAGATACCGATTTTTCCCCAGCTTATTTGGGCTTAGGCTATGTGAATATCAGCCTAGGAAATGAAAATGATGCACTCGATAACTTTGACAAAGCGATCCAGTACGACCCGTGGAATCCCGAACCCTATTTCCAAAAGGCACTCATCTATACAGAGCGCGGTGATTATCGAGATGCAATTGCATCATACGAAGCCGTATCATCACTCAATCCACAACATGATCGGGTTTATCTGTCCTTAGCGAAGTTACATGAAAATCTTAATCAGACATCTACTGCCCTTGACTATTATTTTCAGGCGATCAAAGTTGCCCAAGATGATCCCTACGTCATTTATCAACGGGGCTTACTGTATTCTAAAATGGGAGAGTACGAAAATGCGCTCGGCGACATCAATCGGGCACTAGAATTGTCACCGCAAGATGGGGATATTCTCCAAGCACGTGGACATGTCTATTATGAACAAGGTGACCTTGACCGTGCCTTTGAGGATTTTTCACAGGTGATTTTACTCGATCCCAATTATGCACCCGCTTATGCGCAACGGGGACGTATTTATTATGATCGTGAGTTATATGACCGTGCTCTAGAAGCCTATGATAAAGCCATTCTGTTATCTCCAGAAGACGCAGAGTTCTATCGTTGGCGTGGGTTGGCGTATTACGAGAATAGCGATTACACCAGAGCCGTTATTGATTTTCTGGAAGCCATTCGCCTTAATCCTGACGATGCGTGGTCATATTATCATAAGGGCAATGCCTATTTTAAATTTGGTGACATCCCTGTAGCAATAGAAGAATATGGCTATGGCATTGATATTGATCCCAATCAGCCTGAATTTTTTGAAGCACGCGGTTTACGGTATGTCGAACTTGGCGATCACTCTGAGGAAGCACTCGCTGACTTTATGGCGGCTTTGGATCTATACGATGATGACGATGCGCCACAGTGGTTGTTAGACGAGATTCAAAAACTAGGCGGATCATAATAGTTAGTTACGACTGTTGAGAATCCATCATTCAGCCTCATCTGACAAAATCATCGTGATTGACGTTCTATACGTTGTCGATCATTCACGCTACATGTAGACTTAGACTGGTATTCACGACTGGGTTATAGATTCTATGCGTATTGTCTCAATCAGTTTTATCCTTATCTTTGGGTTTGTCTCCTTATGGTTTGCTTCTGAGCAATGGGGTATTGGTTATGATCCCGATTCCATCATTTATGAAGATGTAGCAGAAAATTGGGTCGCAGGGTACGGCATCGCTCGCTTTGATTTTTCGACTGCTGAACGCTACCCGATGACAAATTTCCCACCACTGTATCCTCTGATATTAGGAGTCTTGAGTCAGATATTTGGCAATGTGGCGGATTCTGCCCGTATCCTCAATACAGCCTTATGGGGTGGTGTATGGCTGATGGTCTATGCGTGGATTTATCGAGGGCTACACAACCACAAAAGCGCATGGTGTTTTGCAACCTTATTAATGATTAACTTAATGGTGTTTCAGGTCTTTGGCACATCATGGTCAGAGCCACTATTTATGATGCTTGGTTTGAGCGGATTATGGCTTTTCCTAAAGTATTATGAAGTGTGGCAATGGCGGTATCTGATAAGTGCTTCATTATTATTTGCATGTGCAATATTGACCCGTTATGCAGGGGTAGCGTTTGTGATGACTGCTGGCATAGTCTTGTTGACGGCAAAACATCAACCATGGCGTGTGCGGATTCAATCGCTGGTCGGACTTGGCTTGATCTCTGGTTTACCGTTGCTGATGTGGTTAGTCCGCAATGTGTCGGTACGGGGTGATGTGGCTAACCGCAACGTCGGCTTTACCTTAATTGGGCTACCCGAACTCGAAAGCACGATTAAAACGCTGGGTATCTGGTTGCTTCCCGTTCCAGAGACAATCGTTACCGTGACGATATTAGCGATTGTGGGATTGTTGTTGGGCTGGGCAGTATTCAATACCCGTAAACGTCTGTTACCCGCAACCATCGAGAACACAATACTACGCTGGTGGATACTCATTTATGTGCTGTTTATTGTTGCATCGTTCAGTTTGATTGATCCCCGTATCCCATTTAATTATCGTATTTTATTGCCAGCTTACATCGGGCTGATCATCATCATTGGACGCTATTTTGCAAGCCATTGGGAACACTTCTCAAAAAGCCTGCGGATAATCGCAGTAGTTACAGGTATGGTATTAATTGGGATAAATGCCTTACTCGGCTTAAACTGGGTGGTCATCATCAACCGCACAGGACAACAATACAGTAGCGCGCAATTTCGGCAGTCACCTATTATCCAAGACTTCCGTACATCACCGACTTCGGCAAGAATTTATAGCAATAATATTTTCT
>Ga0070728_10003411_pt1 | contig 17611 bp, 16 predicted proteins | sample tdDd471_FD_66723 | JGI IMG/M metagenome (GOLD analysis project Ga0070728, IMG submission 66723) | Marine sediment microbial communities from the Atlantic coast under amendment with organic carbon and nitrate - tdDd47.1 | ecosystem: Environmental > Aquatic > Marine > Coastal > Sediment | place... | reverse complement strand
ACATGGGCAGGAACAAAAGGGGCTGTGATTGTTTATAACCGTGAAACACTGTCTTCAAAAAGACCTGAAGGTGTAGCGGAGAAGGGGCCTAACGCCGGACGTTATTCCAAGATAGATTTCTCAGCGTTTCCTGGAATGCTGGGCGGTCCTAATATGTCAACCATCGCTTCTTATGCATCTACGTTCCGTCGTGCGAAAACTGAAGAGTTTAAAGAAGTACAAAAACGTACACAAGACAACGCGCATGTTCTTGCCGAAGAATTGCTAAAACGCGGATGGCCACTTGCTACAGATGGTACAGACAATCATATTGTGTTGGTATCGGATGTCCGCGCTATTGAGGGTGTTGCCAAAGAAGTCATTAAAGACGGTTGGGAGGCAGCAAAACTTCTGGAAGATACGGCTGGAATCGTTACGAACAAAAACGCAGTTCCGGGAATACCGGGAACACCTATCCGTCCTATGGGATTGCGTCTTGGTACGCCGGCGATCTCCACACGAGGCCTTGGTGCCGACGAAACAAGAGAAATTGCTGATGTTATAGATAGTACATTGCGTTATGCAAAAGACGAAGAAAAACTGAATACTTTGCGCAACAGAATACGTGACCTAGCGCATGCTTTCCCAGTACCTAGCTACAAATAATTAACTGCAAAATATAGATAAGATAGGCCTTCTTTAAGAGGGCCTATTTTCTTCTTAGTTTTGTAGAAACTATATAAAGGTTTTTTTAGCGTGCTTCTTTTGGAAATGCCGTAACGCAGTCTATTAAATAATTTATATTTTTCGCTACTATGGCCGCAGCATCCTTATCTATCGTTACAAATCTTTCTGTGTGCTTACTACAATGCTTACACCCTTTAGGATTTAAGGTCTTGTGAAAACAACTGTTATCACACTTTCCTTTTTTAAAGAGATTCATGAATTTGCTATTAGATAAAGCCTTAGCACTCGCATAAGGACGATATATAAAAGAGCTTCTGTGCTCTCTCAACTCGTCATATCCTTTATCTAGGATATTAAGTATTTCATCTTTTGATAATTCTTTGTTACCCTTTTTAGCCTTACCAAAGTCACTGGTATAACTGAATAATTCGAAATAGTTACCGTCATATTCTTTATTAAAATATGCGCGACATATAGCAATTAACTGTTCATCTGGCATAACACGGTCTGTTAGTTTTATTAACTTCACCCCAATGTCCTCGTATTTTTCGATATCATTCGGGTTAATAATGGGAGCCTTCAAATATAGTGAGGGATCGTTCATTACAAGCTTTTTACAGTATGTAGAGGGTGATATATAACGCTGTTTTCCCAGTTCGCTATCAAAAGGAAGATGTTTATGAGCACAAGCATTATTATGGTCTGATATTCTTTCTGGACAATTGGGGGCTGGGCAAAAATCATTTGCAATTACAGCAGTTGTCAGGCCCATATTTTCAGAAAGCTCTATAAAATTGTGAAGCTTAGGCAGATTCCTTGTAAGCCCTTTACCGATAACCAGTCCTTTGCAGTTAAAGTCTTGCTGTTTCAAATATAAAAGTTGGTCTGGCTCAGTTATGTTTAATATAACTGACATGTTTATTTTTATATCAGGATTAATTTTAGAGATTATCCGCGCTAACCCAAAATTAGATACAATTACTTCCCGAATGCCAATGTCATATAGTTCATTTACTTCGCGAGCAAACTTCTCTTGGGATCTTTTCGTGAGATAAACATTTCCTGTACACGACATATTGTAGACAAAGTGAAAATCTATGCCTTTGCTTTTTAAACGGTCTATAATGTAGGCAAGGCGCTTATGGTTTATACCTTCAATCTCCGCTCCGCTTGTATGAGGAACAGGCCTTCCTCCAGGATAACCAGGCAACGATCCGTATACTGACTCTATGTGTTCACTGTTTTCATATACAAATTCTATGTATTTCTCGCTCCAGTTAAGAGGAAGCGTGTATTTCGCCGATGATTTCTTTGTAGGGAATTTTTCTTTGTCCATGTTTTATGTATCCAGTAGATTTTTCTTTGCTAGCTCATAATATTCAGACGATACCTCGTACCCTGTAAAATGCCTTGAAAGGTTTCTACATGCTATTCCTGTGGTTCCGATACCCATAAATGGATCCAATACAGTTTGTAGCGGGCTGGTGTATTTTTCGATAATGCTAGCAGGTAGAGATATTGGCCACAGAGCAGGGTGATGCGTCTTATCTGCATTTCTTTTGATGCCTATAATATCACCAGAGTTTTTGTCAGAAGGAGATGGTGGAGCATCAGATTTTCCCATTACCATTATCCACTCGGTTACAGAGTGAAGATTTGGGGTTTGTGCTTTATACTCTGAATCCCAACGGTTGCTGGGATCTATAAACCCCTCATCATTAACCTTTATCCAGAAATTAACGTATTTACGATAAAGCCCATGTTTCATGAACATGTCTTCATAAAGCTTCGGATAAAAATATATATGGTTATTAACCTTCACAAACTCTGGAATATTAAATGCAACTAACCCATTATCCTTTATGACCCGACTACATTCACCAATTATTTTTGAAATAGTTTGCATATAGGATTCAATATCTAGTTCATCCTCATAACCACCATAACTAGTATTTATATTGTATGGCGGTGACGTAAGTACTAAATCAACAGATTTAGTCTCTACTTCGTGCATTACCTCTGATGAATGAAGAAAGATGTTTATTTTAGGACTTGCTTTCATTATATATTTCTCTATATAGATACAACCTTAGCATTGTCCATAAAGTATTTCTTTGAAGCAAGTATTTTCTTTGCGATATTATAACAATTTTGAAATTTTATTGAATAAGCTTTGATTAATTAGATTTTAGAATGAATTTTTCTTACTATATTGGTCAGATACAAGTGGTCTATAACTAAACTGAACAACGTTATTAGTATGCTCAGGAAATACTCCTAAGAACTTATGTCTTCAAACAAATTAACCACTAACAGTAAATATATAACAATGGCTACTAATAAAAATTATAAAAAAGGCGTTCTTTGGGATATTGACGGTACTTTGATTTTAAGTGAACCATTACACGAAAAAGCTGTAATTAGAACATTAGATTCTATGAATATTACAAACTACAAAGAAAAATTGAGAATATTTGGTAATACTTGGGAACAAATGTGGGCCTCCATAGAAGGGGAACCAGAAGGACTTGATGAATTTGAGAGAAGAATTAGGGAGTACTATACAAAGCATGTTGCAACTCTACAAAAACGCTCAAGAGCAGTCGATGTTCTCATAGCCCTCAATAAAGCAGGAATAAAACAAGGAGCAGTATCCAACAGTAAAGCATGCATTTCACATGCAAACCTAGAGCATTTGGGTATTAAAAACATAATGGATACAATTGTTACAGGAGACGATTTTAAACGTGGGAAACCTGATGCTGAACCATACTTGATCGCGGCTGAACGTATGGGCATTTTTACTAAAGACTGCATTGTGATTGAAGACTCTCCTACAGGAGCTCAAGCGGGAATAGCAGCTAACGCTTATACAATCTTTTGGCCTGAGAAAGTTGGTATGGAGAGCAAATATTGTGACCAAAAAATATCAAATATTTATGATGTCAACTGGAAGGACCTTCTTGGCATAGATATTGGTAATGTCGCAAAATTTAACTGATTAAAGAAATCTTAGACCTTGAGAGGTTCTTTTACTGTTTTTCAATAGCATGATTAACCTAATGATCTCCTTTTCTGGCCGTCACTATCCCAAATTTATCATTCTGCAATGCGTACGCTGATACGTTTCTTATGCACTGAGCTATCGCAACATCGAAGAAATGATGAAAGAACGTGGTTTTGAGATTGACCATGCAACACTGAACCGTTGGGCTTTGCATTATGCACCGTTGTTGGAGCAGAAATCCAGAAAGCACAAACTCCCAGTTCATAGAAGCTGGCGCATGGATGAAACCTATATCAAGATCAAAGGAAAGTGGCGCTATCTGTACCGCGCAATTGATAAATTCGGCAAAACAATTGAGTTTATGATGACAAGGAAACGTGACAAGGCCGCAGCCAAGGCATTCTTTCGCAAAGCTTTCCGTCATAATCGCTTGCTTTATCGTATTAATATCGACAAAAGTGGCGCGAATAAAGCGGCCTTAGATCATTTTAACAAACCGGGTCTTATAACAGGAAAAAGGAATTTTAAGGTCAGCCTAGCCAAATATCTCAATAATATTGTTGAGCAGGATCACCGGCATATCAAATGTATTGCCAGTCCCATGGGAGGATTTCGAAAACTTCATACAGCTGCTCGAACCATTGCAGGCATGGAGCTTATGAACATGATTAAGAAAAACCAGCTAAACTTTACAAAACACATCGATCAAAACCTAACACCGGCTCAGCAATTTTACCGTCTAGCAACCATCTAAGGCTTCATCTCTTGTGGCTTTTTTGAACTTATATTAAGCTTTGCGTCACTACCAGAAATAACAGATGCTTTGGATTTCTTGTTTCAAGGCTTTTAGGAAAGGCTGTTATTTGTCATAATGATTATTAGCGCTTTTTTACGCATAAGGTTGCGTTTTAACGCCTTTTGGTGTATTGTAGGGATAAATAGGAGAAAAGTTATGGCTACAACAATTAAACTGTCGGACGATGTTATTAACAAGGCCAAACGTTATGCTTCGATATACAGTCGATCTACGCCCAAACAAATTGAGTATTGGATGAATATTGGTAAAATTGCAGAAGAGAATCCAGATTTGCCGTACAGTTTCATAAAAGAAATTTTGCTTGCAAGGGCAGAGTTGGAAGACAAAGAAGTTACTCCTTATAAATTTGGCTAGAAACTATGAATATTGTTCAAACAACGACGTTTAGAAGAGCTGTTAAAAAACTTCACAAGAACCAGAAGAAGGAACTCGACAATGCGATTAAAACGATTGTAGAAAATCCTGACATTGGTGAAGCAAAGGTTGGAGATTTATCTGGTATTTCTGTTTATAAATTTAAAATGGTAAAGCAGCTAACACTCTTAGCATATTCATACGAAGATCAGACTATAACACTCACGTTACTAGCTTTGGGAACCCATGAGAATTTCTATCGTAATCTAAAGAAATCATCTTAAAAAAACAATTAATTTTCATAAAGGGGTATTGTCATGGCCAATATTACTATTCGTGATCTACCTGATCATGCAAAAGAAAACTTACGTGTCCAAGCAGCAAAATCCGGCATTTCTCTGGAGGCTTATGCTCGTCATATTTTACAAACAGCCTCTAAGGATGAGCGTTTTGTTCCACCCAACATTATTAACCTTGCGGGGAAATATTTTGGGACAAAACATGGCATTGATATTCCATTGCCTAAGCGCAGTCCCTCTCGCGGTATCGTGGATTTTGATTAATGATTATACTAGACACAAACGTTATCTCCGAACTTATGAAAGTAGAGCCAGAGCCAAATGTGCTTAAATGGGTCAATGCCCAAAAGGCAACTAATCTGGCAATAACTACCATTGCAATTGCTGAAATTCAAAGGGGCATTAAGAGGCTACCAAAAGGAAAAAAGGGAAAGGTGCTCCAAAATAACTTTCTAGAGTTCATAAAGAAAGCATTTATCGGACGCATTTTACCTTTTGATGAACAAGCCGCTTATTTATATGGTGAGGTTGTCTCTGAAAGAGAAAAAGCAGGATTTAATACCGATGCCATAGATTTAATGATCGCGGCAATTGTCAAAAATCATGGCGCTACAATTTCGACAAGAAATGTCAAGGATTTTAAAGATTGCGGTATCAAAGTCATTAACCCATGGGGCTAAACAACTAGGCAGTGTCGCAAAGTTTAACGTAGGTTCAGTAACGCCACAAGAGGCAAAAGCTTAGATAGTCGCCAAGCGGTAAAATTGCTGTGCGGGTGTTAAGTTTTGATCGATGTATTTAGTAAATTTGAATTGGTTTTTCTTTATCATGTTCATGAGCTCTATGCCTGCGATAGTTCTCGCAGCTGTTAAAACACCCCATCGACGTTGTGATGCGCTTGATATGTCTGTGATCTTGTTCAACGATATTGTTAAGATATTTGGCTTGGCTCAGGATAAAGTTTGTCTTGCCGTGTTTATCAACGGCGCGGTACAGATACCGCCATTTTCCTTTAATCTTGATGTAAGTTTCATCCATTCGCCAGTTTCTATGAGCCGGGCGTTTATATTTTCGGGATTTCTTTTCCAGCAAAGGCGCATAGTGCAAAACCCAACGGTTCAGTGTGGCATGGTCAATCTCAAAGCCGCGCTCTTTCATCATTTCCTCGATATTCCGGTAGCTCAGAGCATAAGATACGCACCAGCGCACGCATTGTAGAATAATAAATCGCGGATAATGACGACCAGAAAACGAGATCATGAGCTGCTCCTAGCGCTAAAAACACCAAAATTACTCATCAAATTCTAATATATCCTTAAATCCTTAAACTTTGCGACACTACCGTATTTATTACAAGCAGGTTCAAAATCCAGTTGCTTTGGGCGTGTGAGTTTGAGTCTTGCTGGGGGCGCCATTAATACTTTTCCAAAAAATAAAGACTAATGTTTTCTCTTCAGTAAGTTGTTAGAGATTGGTTTGTCTTGTCCTTAATTCGGCGTAATAAGGCAAAAAAACTTTGTCTGTTTTTAACGTTATATTGATCAAAATTGGCTGAAGTTTTCTAATCCTTGAAATGCGGCTGTGATAGCTAGTTAACAACGATTTCTACAAAATCTTATATAAAGCGAGGTGCTCTTAAGAGAAATCGTGTGGGATTTTCAAGAGCACCTCTGACACAATTATGCGTGTTGTGGGAAATATCCCATCTAAAAAGGGCTCTGTCAATGGGATTTTTCACTTTTACAAAAGAACGAACATAAGATCTTGTGTTAACAATGCGCTAGAAAGCACTGTTAATTAGTAATAAAATTAATTTACAGGGAGAAAAATGTTATTTTTTATCGTTTTTTATTGCGGACCGTAATTCATCAAGGCTCTGATAGTTAAGCCCGCTAGCCTCGCGTAGTAATTGAATTTCCTCTTCTTGCTCAGCTAGCTGATCGTAGGAATGGTCGATCATAGATGGGATGAGTCGGTAGGCAGGAACGCGCAGGGCTTTGGCGAGTTTTTGAACTGTCTCAAGTTTTGGGCTAGCGGAGCGATTTTTTAGAATATCGCGCACGGCAGTTTCGCCAAGTCCGGCTGCTATAGAAAGCTTCTTGGGGTTTGTTACGTTTGCGCGTTCATTCAATATGATTTTAAGATTTTTTTTGAACTCAGCGGTTAATTTGTCCGTTAGGTTTTTTGGCATAAACGCATAATGGCGAGTTTTAGATCATTTGAAAAGAGTAAAGTGTATTGTTTCTTTAGGATGGTATTGGTATTGCAGTCAATTTTTGGTCAAGAAAAGGTCTTACAAACTCACAGCTTGCGCTTTAGACTCCTATAGCGGCATCGCTTACAACTAGCCCTCTATGGGTGACAGCTTGAAATTCCCGTTTCACCTAATTTTTGTCATCTGCTCAATATTTTTATGAGCTTATACGCACGTCAGCACATTCATTTTCCAGAACGCAAGCTTTATCGGGGCAGTATCTAACACATCTGTGTTGATATGTTTGGTCTGTATTGTAGCGCGTTACAGCAGTTTTTTTAAATATTGACCAGTATAGCTTTTTCTACTGGTGCAGATCTTCTCAGGAGTGCCTGAGACAACGATTTCACCGCCTTTATCTCCGCCCTCAGGGCCAATATCAATAATATGGTCGGCAGTTTTGATGATGTCCAGATTATGCTCAATCACGACCATGCTGTTGCCTTGATCGACGAGGGTATGCAGAACTTCTAGTAGTTTCCGCACATCTTCAAAATGTAAGCCAGTTGTGGGTTCATCCAAAATATAGAGCGTCTTGCCAGTAGAGCGCTTAGATAATTCTTTAGAAAGCTTTATTCGCTGCGCCTCGCCGCCGGAAAGTGTATTTGCTTGCTGCCCAACTTTTATATAACCCAGTCCTACGGCTTTGAGTGTATCCATCTTGCTTCGGATAGACGGGATGGCTTCGAAGAAATCGGCAGCTTCTTCGATAGTCATATCCAAGACATCGGCAATTGAGTTGCCTTTATATTTGACTTCCAATGTCTCACGATTATAGCGCTTACCACGGCAGGCTTCGCATTCTACGTAGACATCAGGCAGGAAGTGCATTTCAATCTTGATAACGCCATCACCCTGACAAGCCTCACAGCGGCCGCCTTTAATATTAAAGGAAAAACGTCCGGCTTTATAGCCGCGTACTTTAGCTTCGGGCAAGCCAGCAAACCACTCACGAATAGGGGTGAAGGCTCCTGTATAGGTCGCGGGGTTAGATCGTGGCGTTCGTCCGATAGGAGATTGATCAATATCGATCACTTTATCTAAGTGTTCCAGACCCTTAATCTCATCATGGGGTAGCGGGTGTTGTTTTGATTTCATAAGCTTACGGCTGGCGGCGCGGTAAAGCGTGTCGATTACTAATGTTGATTTGCCAGAGCCCGATACGCCAGTAATGCAGGAGAAAGTACCTAAAGGTATTTTTGCGTTTACGCTTTTCAGGTTATTTCCCCGCGCACTGCGTATTTCCAGATATTGGCCTTTCTTGCCTTTGCGCCGCCTAGCTGGAGTGGGGACTTCTTTTTCTCTTCTAATATATTGAGCTGTAATGCTTTTTTCGTGTTTAAAGACCTCTGCGGGCAAGCCTGAAGCTACAATCTTGCCCCCATGTATTCCAGCGCCCGGGCCGATGTCGATTAGGTAATCGGCGCTGCGAATTGCGTCTTCATCGTGTTCAACGACTAAAACGGTGTTTCCTAGATCGCGTAATCTCTTAAGAGTTTTGAGTAACCTATTGTTATCACGCTGATGTAGGCCGATGGAGGGTTCATCTAATACGTATAAAACACCTGTTAATCCTGATCCGATCTGTGAAGCTAATCTGATACGTTGCGATTCGCCGCCTGATAAAGTACCGGACATGCGCGACAGGGTGAGGTAGTTCAGCCCCACATTCATCAAAAACTTCAATCGGTCATTGATCTCTTTGAGAACCTTTTCTGCGATTATATTCTGCTGCTTTGTGAGTTTGTCGGGTAGGGCGCAGAACCACTCATGAGCTTGTGTGATGCTGTAGGCTCCAATTTGCCCGATATGCATCCCATCTATTTTCACCGCTAGTGCTTCATCTTTAAGTCTGAAGCCCTTACACTCCCTGCAATGGCGGCTGATCATAAAGGTGGAAAGCTGCTCACGCACGCCAGCGCTGTCGGTTTCAATAAAACGCCGTTTAAGGTTGTTCATGACACCTTCAAAGGGCTTGTGATGCTTCCATGTACTGGTCTTTTTGCTCTTATATGTAATGGATATGGCTGTGTCACCTGACCCGTATAGCAAAATATCTCGATGAGCTTTATCAAGTTTTTTCCACGGTGTGTCTGTGCTAAAACTATAGTGATCCGCTACAGCCTGTAGCGCTTGTATATAAAAGGGGGCAAAGTTCTTTGACCACGGAACAACAGCTCCTTGGGCAATGGATTTGCTAATGTCCGGGATAACGAGGTTTTCATCAAAGTCAGTCTGCTCGCCAAGCCCGTCACAATGCGGGCAAGCCCCGTGTGGGGAGTTAAAAGAAAACAGCCGCGGCTCTATCTCTGCGATAGTAAAGCCAGAAACCGGACATGCAAATTTTTCGGAGAATAATTTCTCTTCGTCTGAGCTTGCATTCTCGGTAATAACTAGCCCATCAGCGAGTTTAAGCGCTGTCTCAACAGAATCTGCTAAACGTGTCTGAAGACTATCTTTTTGCTCATCTCGAATGATTAATCGGTCAACAACAACCGAGATATCATGCTTTATTTGTTTTTCAAGCGCTGGGACGTCTTCAATCTCGTATATAGAGCCATCGACTTTAACCCTGCTGAAGCCTTTGGCTTGTAACTCTTTGAATTCTTTTCTGTATTCTCCTTTGCGACCGCGAATAATCGGGGAGAGAATATAAAGCCGCGTGCCCTCGTCCATTTCCAGGATTTGATCGACAATCTCGGTAACGCTTTGAGAGGTTATTGGTAGCCCTGTAACTGGAGAATAGGGCACTCCAATACGTGCCCATAACAGCCGCATGTAGTCGTATATCTCTGTAACCGTGCCTACGGTAGAGCGCGGGTTCTTGCTCGTGGTTTTTTGTTCAATTGAAATGGCCGGGGATAGCCCTTCAATACTGTCCACGTCTGGCTTTTGCATCATCTCAAGGAATTGACGGGCATAGGCCGATAAGCTCTCGACATAGCGTCGCTGTCCTTCTGCATAGATCGTATCAAACGCCAGAGAAGATTTGCCCGAACCCGATAAGCCGGTAATTACAACCAGCTGATCCCGCGGGATGTCGATATCAACACCTTTAAGGTTATGTTGGCGCGCACCGCGCACTTTAATTATATTTTTCTTATTTTGGGACATAAAAGGGAATATGTCTCAAAACGCGTGGGAGGGCAATAAAAATTAGGGGTTAATAAGGCTAGCTAGGCTCACGCCCTTGATTAGGAATGTAATCGTCCGCCGCAGTGCCCATGATGACTGTAATGCCTTCCTCTCGAAGAGATTCTACAGCATTTGGTGCAGAGTTTTTGGAGGCAAACACCGTTACATCACCAGCTTTTTTTAAGTTCGTAACAGCTCTACCAATTTTTTCTATTGTTAGCTGTTCTTTCTCGGATGCGCGTTTGTCTTCAATGACTTGTAAATTAGGGAGATTTTGTTTCTTAAGTTCTTGAACGGCGTATTCGTATCGTTCTATTTTTGAGCGACCGTTCTCATCTAAGCCAGTTTTATGTTCGTATAATGCTTCATCCGCTTTTCTCATCGCGGTTTTTGGATTATCGCTTTCTTCAAAAACATGTACACCACAACTGGAGACAAGCGGAAACGTTTTTCCATTATGTTCAAATGAGCAAACGGCAAGTTCTTTGCGGATACGTCTTAATGCTTTCTTAAAATTTTCTTTTGCTTCTTCGTGGTCTCCAGCTTTAGTATTGAGAACGATAGAAAACTCATCGCCACCAAGGCGAGCTACGCGGCTTTTACCTTCAAAAAAGCGCTGGTTATCTTTTCTAACAATGCTGTTTAGTATGTTAGCATAAGTTTGCAGGCCGACATCACCTGCTTCATGTCCGTAATCGTCGTTTAATCCTTTAAAACGATCTAGATCAAGAAAGATTAAGGCAAAATAGTTTTGGGAATTGCCGTGCGAGCCTTCTTCCCGGTTTCTTCTCTCTTCATCTCCTGTGTGACGTTTACCGTTGCTTGTGCTTATTGGTGTGCCGTTTTTTTTAAGAGCTGTGCGCACCTGCTCATTAAATGCTGCTCGATTAGGAAGTTGCGTAAGAGAATCTGTTCCCATAAATATTCTGCTGCGAACGTAAGACTCAAATAGTGTAACCGAGTTCGCTGCTTTTATTAGAGCTTCATCGCTTCTAGAAGTTTTTAAAGTTTGAAGGTCAGCTTCTGGTGAATCGATGTTTTCCTTTTCTTCGCTACGTTTAGCATCGCCAATACCAAGGAGATTTTTTACGGCCTTGTTAAAACGTTCGGTTAGGCTTTCCAGTGTGTCTGGTTGTTTCTCGGAACCCGTCATATTTTTTTTACCTTAAAATTGCTTATCACCTAGCAAAACGCGCGTAATTTTTGTTATATTTATAACGCTATAACTTACATAACGCATTCCATTGTAAACAATTTACCGACAATATGCAAAGAAAATGCATTATAAAGTTACATCAAGATATATGTGAGTGTAATGGGGCGCAGATATCAGATGTTTATACCCTTTAATAATATTGATAATAATTACAAAGAAACCTCTAAGAAAGGGCTTTTGAATCTGGATGCGGCGGTCTATACTCGGATTCTTCAAGTCACAACACTAAAAAATGGAGCATACAACGTGGCAGGCAGCGTTAATAAAGTTATTCTGGTTGGAAATTTAGGTGCGGACCCGGACGTTCGTACAATGCAATCGGGAGATAAAGTCGTTAATTTATCCGTAGCTACATCTGAAAGCTGGAAAGACAGGGCTACAGGTGAGCGCAAAGAAAAGACCGAATGGCACCGCGTGGTTGTCTTTAATAAGGGGCTTGTCACGGTTTGTGAGAACTATCTCAAAAAAGGTGCAAAAATTTATATCGAAGGTCAGGTTGAGACTCGTAAATGGCAAGATCAAAGCGGTCAGGATAAATATACAACCGAAATCGTTTTGCGTCCGTTCCGTAGTGAGTTAACTATGCTTGATAGTCGCGGCGGTGGATCTGGGGCTGGTGGCGGTCGTTCATTTGCTGATAGCGGTAATTCGGGCTATGATGCCGGGCCTGCTAATTCTGGAGGGCAGGGTGTTGCTCCTACTGATGGTATGGATGATGAAATTCCATTCTAGTTTATTGATGTTACAAACAAGCATAAATAACCATAAAATATGAAGAAAGGTGAGTTTATGAAGATTTCTAAACGTGTCACGCTGTGGACGTTAGGTGTAGCGTGTGTTTGCGCATTGGGTATGTATCCGAATTTGGGATACTCTCAGGAAGGTGAGGCGGTAGACGTCGATTCGCTTCTTATGAGAAAAACAACTGTGCCGGAAGCTAAGCAAACGCTAAATGAGAAAAAGGCACTTAGTAGACCCAATAAGGGTGCTTCTAAGGATCAAAAAGTCATTAAAGATGCGGAAAGGGCATTGGAAGAGGCCGTGGCTGAAGCTAAGGCTGAAAACGAAGATGATGCTTTGTTGGCAAAGAAGATTAAACTTGCTAAGGAAATGCATAAAATTCGTCCAACGCGTGAACAGGTGAATTCAGCTGTTCGTAAGGCTTCTATGAGCTTGTCGGAATATGAGCAGGCAAGCTTTATATCTGCTATGGAATCAATGTTGAATTATAACGCTATTGAGCGGATTTCTGTTGATGCAATGGTTGAAACTTATTCTCATAAAGAGCTTGTATCTATGGTGGAATATTTCTCTAAACCCGAGGCAATGTCAGCTTCAAAGAAGATTCTCCCATGGGCAAGAAAAGTTCAGCCTGAAATCGCACATATGATTGATCGTGCTATGATGCGCATTAGGACCGGGCAATAATAAGCTATGCGTTTTTAGGCGTTTGATGCAAATTAGAGCCAAATAAGGATCAAAAGTTGTTAATGTAGACCTTAAAATATGTTGAATTTATCAGGTAGTATATGAGGTCTGCATTCAAACAAATAGAATACATGAATTGTGAGTATAAATAAAAATGAGTGATGATCTAACCCCTACGGATGTAACGGAAGAGCCTTTGCCAAGTATCGCACTTGAAGAGGAGATGAAGCAATCATATCTCGATTATGCTATGAGTGTGATTGTCTCTCGTGCCTTGCCAGATGTAAGAGATGGTCTAAAGCCGGTGCACCGACGCATCTTGTATGCGATGCGCGTAGGAGGCTATACCTCTGATAAAACGTATAAAAAATCAGCTCGTATTGTTGGCGATGTGATGGGTAAATATCACCCACACGGTGATGCTGCAATTTATGATTCATTGGCGCGGATGTCTCAGACATGGTCTTTGCGTTTGCCATTGATTGATGGGCAGGGTAACTTTGGCTCTATGGACGGAGATAGTCCTGCGGCTATGCGTTATACCGAGGCGCGTCTTGAAAAGGCTGCTGAATTTGTGCTTATGGATATCAACAAAGAAACCGTTGATTTTCAGCCTAATTATGATGAAAGTGAGCGCGAGCCAACGGTTCTTCCTTCAAGAGTGCCTAATTTGCTGGTAAATGGTGCTGGCGGTATTGCTGTGGGTATGGCTACTAATATTCCTCCTCATAACTTAAGCGAGGTGGTTGACGCATGCTGTGCGCTGGTTGAGAACCCGGATATCACAACTGAAGAGATTATGCAGATTATTCCCGGCCCTGATTTCCCGACAGGTGGGCAGATTTTGGGACGTGTAGGCATTAATAGCGCATATCACACCGGAAACGGGTCAGTTAAGATGCGTGCCAAGACTTCGTTTGAAGAAATGGGGCGGCGCGAAGCCATTATTGTTCATGAAGTTCCTTATCAGGTTAATAAAGGAAAGTTGCTGGAGCGTCTTGGTGAAGTAGGGCGTAATAAAATTGTTGAAGGCATTCATGAAATCCGCGATGAGTCTGACCGTGAAGGCGTGCGCGTTGTTATTGAGTTGAAAGTTGGTGTGAACGCTGATGTTGTTCTTAATCAGCTCTATAAGTATACCGCTCTACAAACTAATTTCGCATGTAATATGGTGGCTTTGCATAACGGCAAACCGCAAATTATGATTCTGCGCGATATGCTCAAAGCATTCGTAGCATTCCGTGAAGAAGTGATTACCCGCCGGACTATCTTTGATCTTGGTAAAGCGCGTGATCGTGCGCATATCTTAGCTGGTTTGGCAGTGGCCGTAGCAAATATTGACGAGATTATTGCTTTGATTCGCAATGCTCCTAATCCGGCAGTGGCGCGTGAAGGATTGCTTGCAAAACGCTGGCCTGCTCATGATACTGCGCCGATGATTGCTTTGATTGATGATCCAGAATATGGGGTTGATGAAGATGGTACATATCAGATGTCAGAGACGCAGGCGCGAGCCATTTTGGATTTGCGTCTTCATAAACTTACAGGCCTTGAGCGTGAAAAAATTGGTGGTGAGCTTAAAGAAATAACTGATTTAATCGCGGGATTGCTTTTAATTTTAAGTGATCGCTCGAAATTGTTGGCGGTTCTTGTTGAAGAGCTGAATGAGGTCAAAGAACGCTACGGTAACCCACGCCGTACTCAATTGGTTGACGCTGAATTTGAAGTTGATATCGAGGATCTTATAGCACGTGAGGATATGGTTGTTACCATCACTCATGGCGGCTATGTCAAGCGTGTTCCTTTAAGCACTTACCGGGCGCAGAGACGTGGCGGTAAAGGGCGCTCGGGTATGTCGATGAAAGATGAGGACTTCATCTCTGATTTGTTTGTTGCTAGCACGCACACACCGATTCTTTTCTTTACTTCGCGCGGGATCGTTCACCGGATGAAAGTCTATCAGTTGCCTTTAGCTACGCCGCAGAGCCGTGGTAAAGCGCTGGTAAACCTATTGCCATTAGAAAAAGGCGAGCATGTAAGCGTATATTTACGAATGCCTGAAGATCTGGAAATCTGGGATAAGCTGGATATTATGTTTGCTACTAGTCATGGATCTGTGCGCAGGAACAAACTATCTGACTTTAAAAACATTCGCTCAAATGGTTTGATCGCTATGAAACTGGGTAAAGAGGAGAGCTTGGTTTCGGTGCGTATCTGTAAAGAAGATGAGGATGTTCTGCTGGCTACACGTAAGGGCAAGGCGATTCGTTTTCCTGTTACGGGGGTTCGCGTGTTCTCCGGGCGTACTTCTACAGGGGTGCGCGGCATTAGGCTTAAGGAAAAGGGTGATGAGGTTATCTCCATGTCCATTCTTAAACATATCGATATGACCGCTGAAGAGCGCAATGCCTATCTCAGAAGTGCCGATATGATGCTAGGAACAGCGCATGGTGACGAAGAATCAAGTGTTGAGGTAGATAACTTCCAACTTTCTCCGGAACGCTTTCAGGAACTCCTTAATCAAGAGCAGTTATTGCTCACGGTCTCAAATAAAGGCTTTGGTAAGCGTACATCAGCCTATGAATACCGTGTATCTGGTAGAGGCGGGCAGGGCGTGGCCAATATGGCGCTGACCCGGAAAAACGGAGGAAAGGTTGTCGCAACCTTCCCGGTTACTGATAGCCACCAGATTATGCTTGTGACCGATGGTGGTCAGCTTATTCGTACTCAGGTTAGTACCGTACGAATCACGGGACGTAGCGCGCAAGGGGTGACTATCTTTAAAGTTAATAAGGGTGAGAACGTTGTTTCTGTTGCCTGGCTTGTTGAAGATGACGATGATGAAAGTGACGAAGATATTCAGGCACAGAGTGAAGATGGTAAATCAGAAGATGAAAACATGGTAGTTTTTACTGATACAGAAGGTAATGTTGTATCAACGGAGCCAGATCATTCTTCTATAATTACCTTGGATGATGCAGCTGATGAGTAAGACGAGTGTATGAGCAGTTCAAGTAAATATATCACTGGGGTGTATCCTGGATCGTTTGACCCTGTGACTAAGGGACATTTGCATCTTATCCGCCGTGCTAGCTGTTTAGTTGATAAATTGATAGTCGCGGTGGCTGAGAACGCAGGGAAAAGACCGCTTTTTTCTTTTGAAGAGCGCTATGAGATGCTCCAAAATGATATTGATGCCATACCTGATAAAGGGTGTTGTGAAATCGAAGTGAAAACTTTTAGCTCACTTTTGGTTCATTTTGCTGAAGAAGTTAATGCTTCATACATTATACGGGGGTTGCGTGCGGTCTCGGACTTTGAATATGAATTTCAGATGACTGGTATGAACGCAAAATTGGATCCGCAAATCGAGACCTTATTTTTGATGGCATCGGACCAATGGCAGTTCGTATCCTCTTCTTTTGTAAAGGAAATTTCCTCTCTTCGTGGAGATGTGGGTGAGTTTGTTACGCCTCAGGTTGAAGAGCGTTTGAAGAAAAAATTCAAAAATTAGAACTCAATGCTTGACGAAAAGCTATGAAATCCATATTGTGCACAAATTCAAACGGTCACGCCGTTTATTTAGATAATGTGATCGCGTAGCTCAGCCGGTAGAGCAACTGACTTTTAATCAGTAGGTCCGGGGTTCGAATCCCCGCGCGATCACCATTTAAATCAATAACTTAACCGCCTTTAAGGCGGTTTTGTTGTTTTTGTAGCTACAGGATAGCAACAGTAAAACGATATCTTGGGCGTTTGTGTATTTTTACTCTGAGCCTTCTGTTTGGTTGCGTTTATCATATAGTGACGCTTCAAACTTTTTTAGGAACTATTATTGTGCTGATAGTTGCTCAGCTCGATAAACTAGGGGACTACATCTACGAGACATGATCATTCGCTACACTAAGCTTGCTAAGAGATGTCGGTACACACCTGTTTTCATCCTTCCCAGCGGTATTTTTGTTGAAACCAAGATGCGCTTTTGCGCTGCTGACCGACAGAAGCATCTTATTATAAAAGAACAGCATTCAGACTTAGATATACGCTTTGTCTTCTCAAACTCAAAAGCTCGTATCTCAAAAATCAGTAAGATCACATATGCTAAGTGGTGTGAGAGGTGTGGGTTTATTTATGCGGATAAAGAAATACCAGAGGAATGGTTGAATAAAGAAGCGTAAACATACAGATCGTATAGTAGTTAAGAGCACTACGATGCTTTCTTGTATTGATAAAAAAGAAATCAATAAATGAGGCATCGTGCACGTGGGGCTTGGGTGTCGGTTAACGCACTTTCGTCGAGTGATTATTAGGCAGTGAGGGCCCAACCCCTGGGGGGCGGTACCAGCGATGCATTTTTTATAGTACCTGATGGCCATTTATAAAATTTTTATTTTCAACTATTTGACGACAAATTGTAGTAAGCATATGCTATGTT
>Ga0070728_10003409_pt1 | contig 17613 bp, 18 predicted proteins | sample tdDd471_FD_66723 | JGI IMG/M metagenome (GOLD analysis project Ga0070728, IMG submission 66723) | Marine sediment microbial communities from the Atlantic coast under amendment with organic carbon and nitrate - tdDd47.1 | ecosystem: Environmental > Aquatic > Marine > Coastal > Sediment | place... | reverse complement strand
GACCGCAGGAGAAGTTGACGAATTTATCACGACATCTGCAACGGAATTTGAGACAATTAGCTCACGCAACAAAATGACAAACAAAATGACTTCAGTGAGTTTTGATGAAATCCCGATAATGTCATAATATTCATGGGTTAAGAAATATCCTGCAAATGTAATGGCTGTGTACATCAATAACGCTAAAGTTATCAATTTGTTGAATTTAGATTGTTGTACAACCGTAAGACTACGTATAATAGCGAACCCAATGAACCCAATTCCATTCGCGATTAATAGGTAGTCACCACCTATCCCAGCGACAAGATGAATAAAACCCGCAAATACAGTCAGTGTAGTCATTAGAATAAATAATGGAGACATGTAGCTTTTAGTTAAAAATCGAAGCACACCTGTAAAAATAGCCGAAAAAGCAACACCTCCGCCAAGTATAGCCACTTGTCTTAGTGATATATTCCTGATGATATCAATAATCGATTGGGAAGAGTGATCTTCAGTGCCATGCGCGTATACGTTGATTGTAAATAACAGTATGGCGACCAACATAATCAGTAATTTACGTTTCATAAAAAAACACCCATCATTAATATTACGAATTATTTCATTGTATTCGACCTTTAAATTTTGTCAACACGCCAAATGGCGTATATTCTTATTGTACTTATTCTTGTTACAATAAATGAAAATTGAAAATCAGAGGAACTAAAACATGCAAAGTAAAACATTCAAAGTACCAAATGTGGGTTGTGATGGTTGTGTCAACACTATTAAAAATGAAGTCAGTGAATTATCTGGCGTAAAATCGGTTAGCGGTGAAGTAGATAGCAAAATGATCACTGTCCAATGGGATACACCCGCAAATTGGGATCAAATTAATGCTAAGTTAGTCGAAATCGATTACGCACCTACAGAATAAGGTTGCTATATGAAATGCTATATTTATTATTTACTGTCACTTCCCATCATTATGTTATTGGCGGCATGTGGGAGTAACAATCAGGCAGTCGAAGCAAGAGTCAATGCTCCTGACTTCACACTGCCGAATGCAGCAGGTGGGGAAGTTTCTCTCGCCGATTATAAGGGACGACCAGTATTACTCTATTTTCATATGGCAGTTGGTTGACCTCCTTGCCTCCAGCAAATCGTGGATTTGCAATCAGACCCAGAATTCCAGAACTTGGATGTTGCCTTTGTAAGCATTGCCTTTGATGATGCAGAGCAGCAGAGTTCAGCAATTTCTGAATATGAAATATCAAATGTACCGATGCTTGTTGATGCAGATCATAGCGTATCCAAAGCCTATGATGTGCTAAAGTGGGCAGTGGGTACTGGAGAACCTGGTCATACCTTTATCCTTGTGGATGCACAAGGTGAAATCGCATGGGTACGCGATTATGGCTCACCACAGCTCCCAAATCCAGTAATGTACGTTCCACCGCTTGATCTAATTAAGCAAATACGTGAAAATCTTGAAAGTTGAATACAGATTGATGCCGATCTCGAATAGTCGGCATCTTTCTCAAAGTTTGAGAGAAGCTATGGATTGGCAATTTGTAGTGTTCTTTCTGCCTGTATCATCCGTTGTTCTTCTGTCCAAAAAGTTTTGATATAAGCAACAACCGATGTAATTTCCTCTTGTGTGAGCGTATCACCAAATGCTGGCATTGGATAAAATGAATCCACGGTCCCCATCCCACCTTCATTGATAATTTGTAAAATGAGGTTATCATCATGATGCCATGTATGGCCATTGCCATTATGAGGTGGCGCACCGATACGACCTGTTTCATCGGGTTGCATCGGATTATCTGGGAATTGCCCTTCGCCATCAATGCCATGACATTCGGCACATGATTGCTCATAAACGGTTTTCCCTAACTGTAGTGTATCTTCATCTGCCAGTTGTGCTAAGCCTTCTACATCAGCGGGTGATACAGTTGGCAAGAGGCTACGTACCTGACTCATATCAAGCGTTGGTTGTGGTGCTTCTGTTGCTGAACAAGCCGAAACAATCATCAGACAGATGACCAAAGATAAGCCTGTAAAATATTTGTATTTCAATGATTACCTCAAGTCTTATATTTACTCCAATAAACTTGCATCAATCGCATTAATCAAAGTTGATTCATCCATGATGCCAAATTGACGATAAACTTCTTCACCTTCTGGTGTATAAATGACGATGCTGGGGTGTCCGGGTAATCCTAAGCTCAAAAACAGGGTTTCACCTTCATCACCATCTTTAGCATTCAACGAAACAAAAGTAATGTCATCACTGTAATCTTCTTGAAGCCCATTCACGATGGGTTGCATTTGTTGTCAAGGTGCTCAGTTATCCGTGTAGAAGAATATAAATGTGGGTTGAGTTGTTGATAGTGGCAGTAATACTTGCGTTGTTTGCACTGTACTTGAACACCCAGCAATTATCAGACCTAGTAAAGCGATCATACTTTTGAATAGTTGCGACATTAGGACTCCTCATCGGTTAAGTTATCTTCTTGCCAAAAGGGATTATTTTCTTCAAATTGTATCGTCAGTTCAGATTGACTTTGGCGTTGTTCATCCGTCCACCATTGCTTGATATAGTCAATAATGCCAAAGATTTCGTCATCGGTTAGTTGTTCATCAAATGGTGACATCGGATATAGATTGGTTGGTGCTTGGACACCATATTTTACAGTTTCAAATAGAATCTGATCGGGATGTTGCCATGTATGTCCCGTAGAATCATGGCGAGGAACAGTGTGATAACCCAGTTTCTCTGCGGTTTCGATTGTGACCTGCGGTTGTCCATCACCTACCCATCCATGACAATGCGCGCACCATTTGTTGTAATTTTGTTGTGCTAGATAAAGTTGTTTATTGGCTGGATCAATCGTCGGAACGGATTCTGGCTTGACTGTATCTGACAAAGATAAGTCAGATGTGTTGGATGGCTGACATGCCGTAAATATGAGAAGTGACGCAAATAATAGCAATAGAAATCGCATGAATAGAACATCCTAGCATTGAATGATGAGATACTATAGCGATTATCTTACTATCAATCTATACGCCATATAGCGTGTTTTGATGCTTGAATTTTGAGGGTGAATACGATGAATCCACCCTTTCTAATTCGGCTTATTTTATGCTTGTGAAGTCGATAAATCAGTACGGCGCAAGAACTGTGCGTTGATAGCAACCACAACCGTACTCAATGACATCAATGCCGCACCGACTGCTGGCGACAAGATAAACCCAATTGGAGCTAAGACACCTGCCGCCAAAGGCAAGGCAACTACATTATATCCCGTCGCCCAGATGAGATTCTGAATCATCTTGCGATACGTAGCGCGACTGAGTTCAAAGATTTTGACAACATCCAGTGGGTTGCTCTGTACCAGAATGATACCCGCCGATTCAATCGCTACATCTGTACCGCTACCAATCGCAATGCCGATGTCAGCACGAGTCAGGGCAGGTGCGTCATTGACACCATCACCGACCATCGCAACTTTTTTGCCACTCTTTTGTAATTCAGCGATTTTCTGGTCTTTATGATCGGGCAGGACTTCAGCAAACACTGTATCAATGCCAATTTCTCTGGCGACTGCATCGGCAACTTCTTGACTATCTCCTGTCAGCATTGCAACTTCGATTCCCATCTTATGAAGGCGTTGAACCGCATGTTTGCTTTCAGGTCGGACAACATCGGCTAATGCAAATCCCGTGATGGCTGTATTATCAACAATAAGGTAGACAACTGTCTGAGCATTGTCGTTTGCTTTGTCTCGGAAAGTTGCCATCTGACCCGACAAGTTGATTTCCAGATGTTCCAACATCCGCGGACCACCTACATGTATGGTTTGCCCATCGTATTGTGCTTTGATGCCGCGCCCTTTGATGGCTTCAAAATTACTGATGGTGGCAGATTCAACCTTCGCTTCTTTGGCTTTATCGCGGATACCCTTTGCAATCGGATGCTCAGAATCACCTTCAACCGCGAGTGCAAGTGATAGCACTTTGTTTTCTTCCCAAGCCTCATCAATTGTCATATCGACAACACCAAATTCACCTTTTGTAAGCGTACCTGTTTTGTCGAAGACAACCATATCAATCAAGCGAGCTTCTTCCAATGCGAGCCGATCCCGTACCAAAATCCCGTTCTTCGCACCCATCGCAGTACTGATGGCAACAACCAGCGGAATCGCTAAACCAAGTGCATGAGGACAAGCGATGACCAGCACCGTTGCAACTCGTTCAATGACCTCAATCTCAAATCCAAGTGCAATCGTCCATACAATCGCTGTGAGAACTGCCGTTGCTAGTGCAACATAGAACAACCAACCTGCGGCTTTATCGGCTAGAATCTGTGTGTTGGATTTACTATTTTGCGCGTCTTTTACCAATCGCATGATGCCAGCTAGTGCTGTATCGTCACCTGTTGCGGTAACTTTGACCCGTAGACTGCCATCACCATTAATTGTGCCACCAATTACGGCGTCTCCGACTTCTTTTGAGACAGGTTTCGATTCGCCTGTGATCATGGATTCATTGAGTTCGGAATGTCCATCTATGATTTCACCATCGGCTGGAACACTGGTACCGGGACGTATCAAGAGGACATCACCATGTTTCAGGTCAGATGCTTTGACTGTTTCTGTTTCACCATTTTCCTTGACACGCTCGGCTGTATCGGGCATGAGTTTTGCTAGTTCATTCAATGCTCCCGATGCCTGACGGACACTTCTCATTTCCATCCAGTGACCGAGTAGCATAATGTCAATCAGGGTTGCCATCTCCCAGAAGAAACTTTTCCCCGTTCCAGTCAAGAGGGCAAACATACTATAGATAAATGCGACACCAACTGCCAATGCAATCAGTGTCATCATCCCCGGAGTCCGTTGTTTGATTTCTGGTGCTGCCATCTGGAAAAATGGAATACCTCCATATAAAAAGATGACGATGGCGAATATTGGTCCCAAAAGGTTACTTCCGGTAAATTCTGGAGCAGTAAAACCAAACCACTCTTGTATCATCGGGCTGAAGATAAGCACTGGAATCGTCAGGAGTAAGCTGACCCAGAAGCGATTGCGGAACATGAATTCATGTCCACTATGGTCAGTATGCCCGCTGTGCCTGTGTTCATCCTGATGATGACCTTCATGAGTTTTGGAATGATCATGTCCTTGGTGTTCTTGATGATGGCTGTGTTGGTGTCCATTTTGTATATGCTCTGCCATTTTTATTTCCTTTCAGTAGTCGTGCCGATAGTCTCGTTATCTGGGAAGTTACCGAAATCTATTCCTTAGAATTTCGACATAGTCACGATATCAATGCAGATTCGGTATATCTTTGAGAATAACAACTTATGTTGAAGTGTTATCCATCCAGTGATGTATCTTCCATAATAGATTGATGTATATGCAATCCGACTTCCTACTAAAAATACGCCAAATGGCGGGGTAAACGATAAGACATACACGTATCCTTAACTTGAATAGCGAAATCTGAATCGGAAATCTTGATGACATAATGCGCTAAATGGCGTATTACATTCCCATAGGGAAATAACTATGCTATGAAGAGACTTCGAAGAAATAAGTATATTTTCTTATCTTATTCAAAAGTCATGTGACGTTTCGTCCGTGAATCTCTATCTACTGGAGCGTGTAAAAGCATGGCAATATCTCATTCAATTAATCGTCGGGAATTTCTAAAACTAGCTGGTATGGGAACTGTTGGACTTGTATCGACAAACTTACTGCCATTTATTGGTAAAAGTTTGGGGCAATCAGATAATACACCTGATCTAGAAGTGCGTTTAAGGGCTGTTGAACGTACTGTAACTATTTTGTCTGGCAATCCTACAATCGTTTGGTCATATCAAGGTGAAGTCCTGCAAGGTGATCCAGCATCCCTACAAATTTTTCCAGATTCTTATTTAGGTCCTATATTTCGTGTGCGACAAGGGCAACATATTCGGGTTCATTTTGTAAATGAGCTTCCCGAAGCATCGATTATTCACTGGCACGGGTTAATTTTGCCAGAAGCGATGGATGCCCACCCACATTACGCCATAGCCTCTGGTGAAACTTATATCTATGATTTTGAAGTGATCAATCGGGCTGGAACTTACTGGTATCATCCCCATCCACATGGTTCGACAGCTACACAGGTCTACAATGGGTTGGCAGGATTATTTATTGTTACAGACGATGAAGAAGATTCAATTGGATTACCTACAGGTGGGTATGATATTCCATTGGTGATTCAAGATCGTTCCTTTGATGTTGATAACCAGCTAGTTTACATTGCTGGTGGGATGATGACGCAAATGATGACACAGATGATGGGGTTTCTCGGCGACAATATCCTCGTTAATGGAAACCCTGAATTTGAATTGGATGTTGAAACCCGAGTCTATCGTTTACGTCTTCTCAATGGATCAAACTTTCGCATTCTCAAATTGGGATGGGATGATAGTACACCTCTGACAGTGATTGGAACTGATGGGGGATTACTAGAAGCACCTGTAGAAAGACCATATATAACCCTTAGTCCGGGTGAGCGGGTGGATTTATGGGTGGATTTTGGTGAAAAAACCGTAGGAAGCCAGCTGATCCTAAAAAGTCTGGCGTTTAGTGGTGTGGAAATGGGCGGCATGATGATGGGTGGTATGGAAATGCCAGAAACGACGACTTTACCACAAGGCGAAGAATACGTAGTTCTCAACGTGAATATCGTAAAAGAATCGACCGATATACTTATGTTACCAGAGCGTTTATCTACAATCACACGCCATCAATTGGCTAATGCTATTAATTTTGATACACCTCGCTCATTTGAAATTGCCATGATTAACGAAGCCTGGACAATCAATGGCCATACTTATGAAATGGATGTTGTTGCTGACGATGAAATCGTAAAAGCTGGTACATTAGAAGTATGGGAATTCGTTAATATGGTTAATGATGAGACGGTAGGCATGGGCAATATGGGTGGCCACAATATGACGGGGCATGGTAACAACAGCAATCAAACTGTGACCGAAGACCAGATGGCTCATCCGATGCACATTCATGGCGTTCAATTTCAAGTATTAGAACGTAGTATTGAAGATACATTCCGTATTGGCTGGGAAACAGTTAGTGGAGGGTATGTGGATGAAGGCTGGAAAGATACTGTCTTACTAATGCCCGGTGAACGAGTGAAGCTACTCATGCGTTTTGATGTTGAACCAGGGTTGTTTGTGTTTCACTGTCATAATCTCGAACATGAAGATCTTGGCTTGATGCGAAACTATCGCGTTCATCAATAATAAAAATTTACATTTGAAATCTATACCGACTAGACTCCATAAATCAGTCGGTATTTTATTTAAACTTGCTAAATAGCACATGGTTAATTGGGTGTATGGTCATTGATGAAGTTGTTCTGGGTCTTGTCAACGGATTCACGGCACTGTGTTCTTATCCCATGCCATCATGTATCTAGGAAATAACAACATCGGTGGATCTTAAACTTTAGGTTGTGTAGTGACTTTGTGTCCCGTTTGGTTGAACGTTGATCAAGAATGAACATAGACCTGTAGTCCTTGTTGAATTTGGGTACGTTCCATCAAAGTTTGACTTACTCAAGTAAGTGAAAAAGGACACCTGACAGGCACGAGTGAAATGTGGAAATAAGGGAGGTCAGCAGGATTATACTTCGAGGTATCCAGTACTAATAACGATGATATGCTCATATATGCGAATTCTCGATTCTAGTTTTCTTTACTCAAAACGGACTATTAATCGGTTACACTGTAATCAAGACAATAAATGACTCATCGGACATATTCCCTAATACTATGACTAGTTTGACAAACCAAGCAAAGCAAATAGAAAAGCTAGAACACGAACTTGAAGAAATGACAATAGCATTGTCTCATGCTTGGGATCAACTCGTACCCTTTCTTCAAGATTTGCCAGAAGATACCACTAGAGCGCAAGACGTGATTCCCATATTGCAGGCAATATCGGTTGCGGCAGATGCTGAAATTGTGGGGATCTACTTATTTGAGACCAATGCGTGGTATAACGTGCCGGATAATATTGAGCCGTCACAGGCGTTCCTTGATAAGCTAAAGCGGATTACCAAAGAACAATCCATTCAAATTCAGTCGTTAAAAGGACAAGATATACGGGGTGCAATTACACCCATTGTGTCTGAAGGCGAGATTATTGGCGTATTGGGAATTGGTAGCTATGATAAAAATCGTTTGTTTACGGCTGTGGACTTTCGGATTATTAACCAAATGGCACAACGGGTTGGTAGTCAAATCGCGGTTTCCCATTTGGCACAATTACGGGAACGTGAGATCGTTCAAGCACGCGAGATGCAAATTGCCAACGAGATACAAAACTCAGTCCAACCCAAAAGGTCACCCAATATACCAAACCTCGAAATGGCATCGTATTGGAGACCTGCCAAAGACGTAGGTGGAGATGCTTGGGGTTGGATACAAACCAACGATCAAAATTTAGCGTGGTTTATCCTTGATGTTGCAGGAAAAGGACTTCCTGCGGCACTGGCGGCGGTTGCGCTACATACCGCAATTTCAATGGCGCTAAGGATGGAATTGTCACCTGTGGCAGCATTGGAACTCGTCAACGAAGAATTCTATGATGCCTATACTCGAACAGATTTGATGGCGACTGCCGCCATCTTATCCCTCAATCTTGCAACGGGGCAATTAGTCATTGCTAACGCAGGGCATCCACCGACCCTTATTCGACAGCAAAATAGATGGACAAGGTTACAAGCGACGGCTCCACCTATTGGTGTCTTACCAGACTTGAGTGTAGAAGCTCAAACTGTCCAACTCTATCGCCAAGACTTAATCATCTGCCATAGTGATGGTTTTTCCGAGATTGAAACACCCACAAGACTTTGGGGCCAAACAGGCTTACTAAATTCCATATCCACGGGAGCCAATAATATAGAATCACTTACCCAAGACATAGTCTCTCGTTCTCAACAAGTTGGCAAGATCCAAGATGATCAAACACTTGTATCCGTCATATATAAGAATGAGTAATTGTGATGAACAAAAAGACAACGATACCTGCAACACTAGAAGAAGTGTCTAAATTTACACAAGATTTAGAGAACCAATTCGAGTCTCTTTCTGTTGAAATACGTACATTGATTATATTGGCGATACAAGAGATATTAGTCAATATCGTGCAACACGCCTATGCTGGCTCAAGTGGGCAAATCGACCTTGATATGACGCTATCTCAACAATCGCTTCAGATTACGATTACAGATTACGCCGATAATTCCTTCGACATGCCAGAGGAAATCTCCGAGCCCGATCCTTTAGCACTGCAAGAACATGGTATGGGAATATTTATCATTTATCAGTCATTTGATGATGTACAATATACACGTATAGAAGATAGTAACCAATGGCAGTTAACAAAGAAGTTAGGGTAGCGAAAATGAGTATACAAGTTTTAGTTATTGATGACGAAAGTGTTACGCGACGCGTTGTTACCTATGCGTTAAAAGCTATTAATATTGAAGTTATCGATGCAGAAGATGGTATGCAAGCATTAGCATTGGCACAAGAACATGAACTTCAACTCGTGATTGTAGATATTAATCTACCTGATATGGATGGATTTACAGTACTACAAAAGCTCAAGGAAATGCCACATCTAAAGGATACACCAATGATTATGTTTACAGCACGTAATCATCCCGGTGATGAAGATAAAGCCAGACAACTCGGGGCTTCTGGTTTTTTATACAAACCATTTAGTACACAAGAATTACGAGATTTGGTTACTCAGCATCTGAAACAGTAGTAGATTGTGATTTTGCAAGCCATTCTTGCACAATATTACGCAGTCCTTGGAGAGAGTATGGCTTACCGATTACCATATTTACACCGATATTCAGATAATGTTCTTGCTCGTGGCGCATAACACTGGCGGTGATTGCTAGTATCGGTATATTGCGATACGGTGCAGTTGATTGTCGAATAAGTTTGGTTGCCTCAATACCGTTCATAATAGGCATCTGAATGTCCATCAAGATAAGATCATAGTGTGCTTTTTTTAGCTGTTCAATAGCTTCCTTCCCGTTACTTACAAAATCCACCTCAACTGCCATTGATGACAATGAGCCTTCAATGATATCTCGATTATCGAGGTAATCATCTGCTACAAGAATACGCCCAGTAACAGGTTCTGGTGATGGTTTATCGTGCCTCTTCTCAGGTTTTTTAGTGATTTCCGATAGGATGTTATAGAGTGAAGATATGTTTAGAGGCCAAGTCAGATAATAATCACTTGCTGATTGTGGGGTAATACCTTTATCAATAATCCAAACCACAGATTGTTGTTTGTTGTGAGCAGTCAAATGCGCTAAATCTGCCTGATTTATTGTAGGACTGTTGCGGAGGAAAATCACATCATAATTGATGAGTGTTGGTAAATTCACCAAGCTAGAAAAATCATCAACGGGTTTGACTATTATTCCCCAATTTTCGAGTTGTTGTGCCAATACATAACGGGCTGTTCGATCACTATCTACAACAATTGCAAAAAGCTGAGAGAACTTGTCTAGGTCAGCACTCTGCAAACTCTGTTCTTGGGCGATTGGCAAGGTTAAGTCAAATCTGAATGTACTGCCTTCGCCTTCTTGACTATCAACGCTAATCGTTCCACCCATTAATTCTACCAGTTGCTTGCTAATGGATAGCCCTAAACCTGTACCACCGTATTTACGCGTTGTTGAACCATCGGCCTGAACAAAACTACCAAATATGTGGTTGATTTTATCTTCTGCGAGACCAATACCCGTGTCTTTAACACTAAATCGTATTTGGGCTATATTATTGTTAATATTTAAGGTGTGAATTCCAATTGTCACGTAGCCATCATGGGTAAATTTGATTGCATTTCCAGCAAGATTCATAAGCACCTGTCGTAAACGGGTTGCATCGCCATGAACACGATAGGGAACAGCGGGGTCAATCTCTAATTGAATCTTGACAGGTTTATTTTTTAATTGCGGCTCAAGTGTCATCTTAACTTCGGTTACGATTGCACTCAGGTCCATAAGTACAGTTTCAAGAACAAGCTGTCCAGCGTCCAATTTAGAGAAATCTAGTATATCATTGATAATAGTCAATAATCGTGAAGAACTACTAAAAGCTTCGGATGCGAATTCGTGCTGAATATTGTCTAGCTCAGTTTCCAATAACAGCTCAAGCATTCCCATAATACCTGTCATCGGAGTGCGAATCTCATGGCTCATATTCGCGACAAATTGAGAGCGAATTTTTGCAGTACGTATAGCTTCATCACGGGCTTTAACTAGTATCTGTTCCACTTGTTTACGCTCTATTGCGCGTGCATAACTTTCGGCGATAATCCGCGCTGTTGTAATTTCTTCTGGTAACCATTCCCGTGAATAGCGAACTTCATCGTAGCCTACAAATCCTTCGATCCGATTATTCAGATACATTGGCATCCATAATACACTTTGCACATTTTGTGCCTCAAGAATGCTATGCAGGTCTTCTGGTAGCTCACTAATGTGGCGCGGGGCAATTAAATTATGTTCTGCAATAAGGGGAAAAAATGAGGGCACTAACTCGTCAAATAGGAGTCCCTTTAGGTTTTCAATCTCAGGTTTGACATCGACTGCACACCACTCGTGCGTATTATCGAGGATACGTTCATTTTCTCGAAAGCGAAAAACATATGCACGTGAAACATCAAGTAGGTGACCGGTCATTGCCAAGACTTCATTTACAACTGCATTCACATTATCGAGTTGTAAGAAGAGACGAATAATTTCGCGGTTGATCTCTTCAAAGCGTAGTAATCGTTCCCAGCGCCGACGTGTGCGATGGTTTTCTGTAATATCCCGATAATTCCACAGATGTCCGATATACTTTTCTTGATAAAAGACAGGCGTATAATCTCGTGAAAATACTCGTCCATCCTGTAAAAATAATGTTTCATCACGCACAGGAAGTTGGTTTTTAAGAATTTTGTTAATCCGTATAACAAATTCATCAGGGTCGACAAACATCAATTTACAATCATCTTCGCTAATTGAATAATCCATACCTATGAGCTGTTCAGGTGGGATATGAATATCAAACATGTCGCAAAATGTCTGATTCACCAGCACAATTTTCCGATGTTCATCTTTAACCAATATCCCACCTTTAAGACTAGCGATGAGTTCCTCTAGACGAGCATTGGTTTGTTGTAAGTCCTGATTACTTAGCGAATCCATAGAGATTAACCTTACAGGTAAAAATATTGCACTAGAATTGTTTTAGTGCTTCTTCATCTGTTTCAACGATTGTAAAAACTTGATCGAATCGTGTTAGTGTCAAAATGCGGTAGGCGGCAGGGTCAACGGGTTTGACTAGCACAACATTCCCATCTACCTGACGTGAACGCTTCAATAAAGAAACTAGTGCTGACATACCCGCACTATCCATAAATTCAGTTTGACTGAGGTCGACAACAAAGTTTTTCGCTCCATCACTAAGCAGTCGTTCTTGCTCTTCCCTTAAATCTTTGACAGTAAAAGCTTCTAAGCGACCATGGATTTGTATAGTATCGATGCGTTTGTGAAGTGTACGAGTTGTTATTTCCATTAGGTGACCTCTTATTGATCGGTAGCAAACGCGGCAATCGCGTCTGATTCCGTCTCGAAAATTTTGAAGGCTTTATCAAGGCGTGTTAGTTCAAAGATAATGAGAGTTGCCTGTTGTAAATTGCTTAAATACAATTCCCCTTTATTTTGGCGACAGTGTTTGAGACCTTTGACCAATGTGGATAAGCCTGATGAATCGATAAAGCCAACCCCACTTAAATTGACAATCACATCTTTTGCATTGGCGTTATCGTCGAACCATTTAACTACGGTTGGAACTTCATAAGCATCAAATCGACCGTCTAGCTCTAAAATGTCAATTTGATTGGATGTACGGTGGGTGATTTCCATAATTAGCTAACCTCCTGCTTTGGCGTAAGTGACACGACTTGATTATTGAGTAAGCGTTCAAAGTGCAATAAATACCAATCGACAACTTCACTCATGGGTAGACCAGATGTTGCAACATAATTTTGTGAGCCAACTTGTTGCCGATATGTAGGGTCATTGATAAAACGTGCAATTGCATCTGCCATGCTTTGTGGATTCTCCGGCTCAAAGAATTCTCCTGTATAGCCTTCGTCTGTGATAAGCTCTGCAAAATCACCTAGAATAGGTAATACAACTGCTTTGCCATAACTACCTGCTTGATGTAAAACACCTGAACTACCCGTTGTACTGTTATATGGGAAGACTACCACCGCCGCATCGTTAAATATTTTCGGGACATCTTCTTCTGCTACATACCCTGTAAAGCGCATATTAGATACATGTGCATATTGTTGTTGCACCCCTTCAAGATAACCTTTTGTATTCGGGCTATCTGTCCCTGCGATGACTAATTCCAGAGGTTTATCGATTGTCTTTTGAAGAATTTCAAAGGCTTGGATGAGGGCTTCGACTTTTTTGTAAGTTCCAAATTTACCAAATGTCATAATTTGCATAGGACCGTTGGGTAATTCAAAATCAGGTTCGGGTATATCCTCAAATGCTCCATGTGGCGCAAGTACAACATGTTCAACATTATACTTTTCTGTCAGGATGTCTACATATTTGGGAATCGTCGTCGCGACTAGGTCAGCTTTAAGCAACATGCGTGTAAACAGATTGCCTGCCAAACGGGTGATACGCTCGACAATTGGGTTACCACCAAACCCCGCTTTACCCAGATCGACAGTTTCCATGATGTTATGCAATAAGACTGCGCTTAACACTCCTGTTGATTTGACAAACCAAGGTGTTAATAAACCCAACGCACCTTGAATCCGTTGATCAGCAAAGGTTGCAAATTGTAGATTATGTAAAACTACATCTGGTTTAACAGTATTGACAGCATTCCGAATTTTCCACGCATTATCCCATGCACCAAATCTCCAACATGGACGTATCCGTAATGGGGCGAGTCCTGCAGTTTCATCATCTGCCGGATATGGGGCATTATCTGGCAATTTATCTGCCAAAATAATAACCTCGCTCACTTCTGGCTTTTGGCGTAAATGATTAACAAAGTGAAACGCATATTCGTTGAGAGAGCCTCTACCCGGTGGGTACGTCGAGACGAGAGCTATTCGCATATTGGTTCAGCCTCCGATTATAGATACCTTTTAGATCGTTTAACCTGATGATGACGATGTCCCGTAAAAATCGTTGGACTTCCTTTCGGGTATCCACTTTTGAACCCGGCGCATCCACCCATAACACAGGCACTTCAGTTACTTTATAACCAACTTTAAACGCTAGATAGAGGATTTCTAAATCAAAGGAAAATCCCATGATGGTTTGTGCGCTATGTAAGTGATATGCTGCTGCTTGAGTGTACATCTTAAACCCACATTGGGTATCACGGACGGTAATGCCTAAGCCATAGCGTACAATTGCCCGTAATCCACCACTGAGGATATGACGGAAGATCGATTTATTTGCTTCTTCTGCACCGTCAGCCGCTCGTGAACCAACAGCAACATCATATTTTTCTTTATCCAACACACGGATAAATTTGCTAACTTCTTCGATAGGTGTTGAATTATCGGCATCGGAAAACAGGATGTATTTGCCCTGTGCCGCTAACATCCCACGTTGAACAGCATTACCTTTACCACCATTTTGTATGGCTTTGAGAACCCGTAAATTGACAAATCCGAGGTCTTCTACCAATTGGACTGTATCATCTTTTGACCCATCATCCGCAATAATGAGCTCCCACGGAAATCCTAAATCGGATACATGCGAGGCAATCGCACCAATTGTTGGGATAATCCGAATGGCTTCGTTATAAGCGGGAATGACAATTGATAAAAATGGCTGTTCTTCGATTGGTGTTGTCTTCCACTTTTCATAGTTATTGTATGGCATCAATTACTCCTATCTACCTTATGCAACAAATACCCAGTTAACAAATAGCGTTGTCAAGATGCCGAGCAATACGCTAAATGTAATTATGACCGTACGATCAAGCCACTGCCAACGCCCCCAGTAACCTAACATCATAAAAGCGGGGAAAATGACCAAGGCATAACGTGATAAGCTCCCTGTACCGCTAAATGATGGAATGACAATCGACAAGATACAATATAGGGCGTATCCTGCGCCCAAGCGTCTCCAGATAGCAACCGCAATCAATAAAACACCAAAGTAGGCTGACAAATCCAAGATAACATGCCACCAGATGTCGCCCTTTAAGAAATCACCACCCATTAAACTCGCTAAATCACGCCAGATAATTGCAATCGGTCCTATCATTTCCCGACCCCATGCACTTTGAGTCGTTGAGAACGCAATCGGATCGTTAAACTGTACTTTCAAAAATACCATGTAGGTAATGAGTCCCAATGGGATGATGCAGATTGCACCTAGATTGAGCCAATCCGTTTTTAAAGCTTTGAATAGATTCGTCCATGCTTCGCGCTTATGGATTGTTCCAAGTGTCCAGCCATGTACCCGCAACCATTCTAGCCCGACAACCCCCCAAATCACGATTCCTACGATTCGTGACGATGCACATAAGAGCCCAAACAAGCCAGCCCATGCCCACATTTGCTTACGGGAAAAATACATCGTGCTGATGGTAAAGAACAAAAAGGTACTTTCTGTATAGACTGCTGTAAAGAAAAATGCAGTCGGAAAGGCGGCGATATAAAATACAGTGCGACTAGCAACGGCGGCATCATTAAATTCGAGTTCCGTCAACTTATACAAGAAAATCAATGCCCCTAGAAAAAGCGAATTACTAACAATCACACCTGCCGCTAATGTGCCAACAAAGGGTGCAAGGAAACTGACAAGTAATGGATAAAGCGGAAAGAATGCTACAGCACTTTGCTGTCCTAGCGTAAACCAGTACCCGTCTTCGACGATACGGATGTAAAATGCGCTATCCCATCTTGCCCAGACATCTAACCATACATTATTGGGATTGACATGATAAAAACCATCTTTGACGACACCCGGAATAGCGATTTCAGCTAGATACGCACCAAGGAAGACAATTACACGTGTGATAAGGAATGCCATCAATGGACGTGTCAACCAATAATATTCAGGTTGATTCAAGCGTATAGCAATCTGCTGAACACTATCTTTTATGGGTGAAAAACGAGTATGAATTGCTTGCATATTATTCACCTAGTTGCAAATTAAGGTTCGAGAATTGAACAGGACCACTAAAACTTACCAAACCGATCCATCCATTGGTACGTTGTAAAGGAATCGATTCGACGAGTGTTTTGTTGTTGATGCGAATATCAAACGTGTTTTCGCTCACGATGAGTTGTAAGCGTTGGCTTTCTTGTGGTTCAATCTCTGTTGGGACTCCACCATCACCCGCAAATGTTCCATCATCAGTAAATTGACCCCAGAACACTTCGCTCCCCCCGCTACCAAAGCGAACCATATAACCTTGTGAACGATCATCCCGCCCATTCATATGAAATATGAGTCCTGCGCCGGCATCGGGTACATCGGGCGGGAGATTAATATCTACACTAATTGTGAATTGTTCCCCTGCAAAACCCGTTCCTGCAACATAATCTGTATTATCTGTATCCGTCTGTGTAATATTACCCCCATCAATAATCCATGTACCGGTAGCAGATTCAATATTAATGTTCGCGGTCGTTTCAATATCAGGTTGTGTGAGATTCGTAGTCCCTGTAAATACGTCTACGTTTTCAAAGGAAACAGCACTCTGTGAAGCAGTTACACCGATATAGGAGGGTGATACAGGGTTCACTATCGGGATACCATTTCTTAACAGTGTATCATCCAGATAAATGTCATAGGTTTGCCCATTGACTATGATGGCGAGTGTATGGCTTATCTGACCAGGTTGACCAACTTTTATATCACCCTGTCCATTAAAGACACCGCTTTCATCAAAATAACCCCATGCAATCACGTCTCCCATATCAATGTAGCGCACCATATGTCCACCATTTTTTGAGCCAGTTTGAGGCAAATTAAATAGGACACCTGCACCCGAGCCTTGTTGATGTTGAAATGTCGCTTTGAAGGTCATCGGATATGGGAGTGCCCGTTGATAAATATTGCTCAGATCAAATCCGTCGGTAAGCTGTTGGACAAGTCTGCCATCACTAAATAGCCAATCACCACTAATCGGTTGCCATAAAGACTCACCGCCGACGCTATCAAACGAATCTGTAAACAACGGGGTATCTAGTATGATGGATACATCAGTGGTGGGTTGCAAAACACTATCAGTTATAATGATTGGCGGTTGGGTGGCGGGAATAGCTTGTGTTATATTTTCATCAATGCGCACATCATCAAATGCAACTTGCGAGGTCGCAGTAATCAGCCCAACTGATCCACCAAAATAATTGAGCGGTATGTTATCTACTAGCAGACCGTCATCCAGATAAATGTTATACGATTCCGGATTTACTTGTACTTTCAAACGATGTTGATCAACGTTTTCGGGTGTTATAGCTAATAGGATGC
>Ga0070728_10003408_pt1 | contig 17613 bp, 15 predicted proteins | sample tdDd471_FD_66723 | JGI IMG/M metagenome (GOLD analysis project Ga0070728, IMG submission 66723) | Marine sediment microbial communities from the Atlantic coast under amendment with organic carbon and nitrate - tdDd47.1 | ecosystem: Environmental > Aquatic > Marine > Coastal > Sediment | place... | reverse complement strand
TGACGGCCACGAGCGCCGGCACCACTGGCATGCACTCGGCGGCCTGCCATTCGGCGAACGCCGCGACCGACGCGTCCTCCCACGCTTCGATGCTCACACCGTCGACGGCGTCGATTCCGTCCGTCGAGAGGTGCCATTCGAGACTCGTCCCGGCCCAGCGCGCCGGATAGCCGACGTCGGGGTCGTCAGAGAAGGTCTGGTAGGCCAGAACTTCGGGAGCAGCCACGACCAGGCAGCCGAGCGCCACGAAGAGGGCGAGAACCCCACCGCGGGGGCTCGCGCTGGCGCTGATTCCTCCTCTCATGTCGCGTGACTCGTCGCGCCCGCTCGAGGTACGAAAGCGGCGATGACGGCCAGGCCGGCCGCGAGTTGGTAGAGGTGACGCACCATCCGTTCTCCCCACGTGACGGTGCCTCGGCTCGGGCGCCTCGGTCGCGCCAAGAAATTGGGATTCTGCGGTGCTGGCGCGGTCTCCGGCTTTCGCTCGAGATCCCCGTCACTTACCGGCGGAGAGCGCAGCCTCCATCGCCGGGTCGGCCGGAATCACGGGGACTTCTAATCGGTCTCGGTGCCAATTTCTTGGTGGCTGACGTCGAGCGCTTCGATGGCCAGATCTTCGAGCTTCCGCGCGAAGGTGTCGGCGCCGGAGGTCGCGCGGAACGACAGCAACAGGCGAAGGACCTGCGGGAGGCGGCCTCCCTGGGGAGACAGCGCTCGACACAGGCCCTGGATGCGGTCGGGCACGCTGCTCTGCGCGATGCACAGGTAAGGCGCGAGCTCTGCGCGCGGGACCTGGCGGACGACCATCGCGATGACCGTCTCCATCGCGGCGGGGCGCAGCTCGCGCTCGTACGCGGCGACGAGGAAGGCGGCGATCCAGCCGAGATGGGTGTCGAGGGCGCCGCGCAAGAAGCGGTGGAGCTTGGCGGCCTTGATGTCGGGGCGCTGCTGCTCGAACACGTGCTCGGTGGTGTGTTCGGCCGCCTCCATGAGCGCGCCGGAGCTCGAGGAGCGCAGGAGCGCGAGCGTCGGGACGTGCATCCAGCGCGCGCCGATCGCGGCGAGCAGCTCGGCGCGGTCGAGCCTCGGCAGATCCATGTCCACGACGACGGCGCAGACGACGGGGTAGCGCGCCAGCACCGGCTGAAGCTGCTCCGGGTCCGGGACGCCGATCACGCCGAGCGCGGCGGGGGCGGCCTCCGCGACGAGGCGGACCACCCGAGGGTTGGCGCTCAGCACGAGCGCGCGGAGGGGGAGCGACGGGGCGGGGAACCTCCGGAGGCGGACGCTGGACGATTCGGTCATGAGCTGCGCTTTTCCACTGTCCGTGGACCCTACGCGCGTCGCGCATGGCTGGGATCACCCTGGGGGGTGAGGCTCAGGCGAGCGGCCGGCGCAGCTCGAGGATCTGGTCGCGAAGCGTCTCCATCGACTCGGCGTAGGCCTTGTTGAGGACGTTCCGCACGTGCGTCTTGACCGTGTCGCGAGACAGGCCCAGCGCGGTCGCGATCTCGCTCTTCGTCATGCCGTCGACGAGGGACAGCTTCGCGACGACTCGCTCGCGCTCGGAGAGGTGCGCGTCCTTCTCGAAGGCCGTGAAGGTGGGCCAGCGAAGCCCGGCGGCGGACGTCGCCGCTCGACGCACGAAGGCTCCGAGCACCGGCGGCGGGACGGGGGCGATCAGGTAGACGGCGCGCGCGAGGACGCAGCGCCCCGCGAGCTGGTTGGACGCTTCGCAGGTCATCAGGGCGAGCGGCGCCGACGGGAATCGCTGGCGGAGCTCGAGCAGGAAGTCGGCCCCGCGCGGATCGGGCAGCCGGTGGTCGACGATGAAGCCCGCCCAGAGCCGGTCATCGTCGATGAGCTCACGGGCCTCCGCGATCGACGAGGCGGTGAGGACGTGCGGGTGCACGCGCTCGATGAACCGGCCGATGCATCGGCGCTGGCCTTCGTTGTCGTCGACGAACAAGAAGTGGGCGGCGGCGTCGAAGCGCACGCTCTGTTGTCGGCCACCGCGCCGCGCGGTTGCGCGCGCCGCGGAAGAACGTCGCCCGCCGACGAAGCTGCTCGAGGCGTGAGGGTTCACCTACCCACAGCCTACGGCGGCCGGCGCGCCCTGGGATCACCCTGCGAGGCTGATACCATTTGGGGACACGCCTTGGCGCGCCGGCCGATTCGGGATCGGGCTTGACACTGGACGAGTGTTCAGTCATCGATCGAGGCATGGTGGCCGTCCGCGCCCTGAAGCTCGCGGAACCCTTCTCGAAGGGGGTCATCCGGGCCCTCGATCTGCCCGAGCGGGCCCGGCGGGGCCTGCCTCGGGGGCAGCTCCTGGAGCTGGCGCGCGCGCCGGGGGCGGCGGCGACGACGGCGGCGGTTCAGATCGTCCTCTCGTCGCAGCGCGAGGGCGATCCGTGCGCGTGGGTGCAGGTGGACGGGGGCGCCTTCTTCCCGCCCGACGCGGCGGCGGCGGGGGTCGATCTGGCCGGCCTGGTGGTGGTGCACGTCCCGCGGTCGGCCGGGCGCGCGGGGCCGGCGAAGGCGGCCGAGCTGCTGCTGCGGTCGGGCGCGTTCGGGGCGGTGGTGGTGGATCTCGACGGCGCGTCGCCGCCGCGCGGGGGGGCGTGGCTGGGGCGGCTCGGCTCGCTCGCGCGCGAGCACGACTGCCGCTGCGTGTTCCTCACCGAGCCGGCCGAGGGCTCGCTCGGGCCCCTGATCTCGCTGCGCGTGCGCCCGACGCGGCGGCGCACGCGGCCGGGGCGGTTCACGTTCCGCTCGCAGGTGCTCAAGGACAAGTCCGGCACCCGGCCCGAGCTGCCGGGGCCCCTGATCCACCGCGCCCCGCCGGGGATGCCGTGAAGCACCGCGTGGCGTGCGTCGACGTGCCCGCCCTGCCCTTGCAGCTGCTCGCGAGGGCGCACCCGGCGTGGACCGAGCTCCCGCTCGCGGTGGTGGAGGACGACGACCCGCAGGCGAAGCTGCTGTGGGTCGATTCGAAGGCGGCGGCGCTGCGGATCCGGCCGGGGCTGCGGTACGCGACGGCGCTGCAGATCAGCCGCGAGCTGCGCGCCGCGCCCGTCGCGCCCGACGTGCTCGCCGCCGCCCGCGCGGAGCTGCTCGAGGCGCTGCAGGCGCGCACGCCGCGCGTCGAGCCGGACGCGGAGCGGCCCGGCGTGTTCTGGCTCGATCCGACGGGGCTGGTGCCGCTGTTCGGCCCGGTCGAGCGCTGGGCGCGGCACGTCCACGACGGGCTCACCGCCCTCGCGCTGCGCGGCTCGGTGGTCGTGGGCTTCGCGCGGCTGCCGTGCTGGGCCATCGCCCGGGGGCGGCGCGACGTCGTGGTGCTGCGCAGCGCGGCCGAGGAGGCGGCGCGCGCGGGGCGGGCGCCGCTGATCCGGCTGGACCTGCCGCCCGCGCTGCGCGACGCGCTCGCGGCGCTCGACGTGCGGGACCTGGGCGGGTTCCTGGCGCTGGACCGGGGTGAGATCGGGCTGCGCTTCGGGCCGGAGGCGAGCCGGCTGCACGCGCTCTTCGCCGACGCGATGCGCCCGCCGATGCAGGCGGCCGCCTTCGAGGAGCCGATCGCGATCGAGGCGGAGCTCGACCCGCCCGACGACGACGCGCACCGGCTGCTGTTCTGCATCAAGGGCGCGCTGCACGCGCTGATGGCGGAGCTGGGCCAGCGGGCGCTCGCGCTGGCCGCGCTGTCGCTGCGCTTCGAGCTCGAGCTGCACGACGCGCACGAAGAGCGGCTCGAGCCGGCCCGGCCGACGCGCGACGCGCTCGGGGTGATCGAGCTGGTGCGGCTGCGGCTGGCAGACCTGCGGCTGCCTTCGCGGGTGGAGCGCGTGGCGCTGACGGCCGAGCCGGCGCGGCTCGACGGGCGGCAGCTCGAGCTGTTCGGCGGGCGGCGGCGCGATCCCGACGCGGCGGGCCGGTCGCTGGCGCGGCTGCGCGCGGCGTTCGGCGAGCGCGCGGTGACCCGGCCGGTGCTGCGCGACGGGTGGCTGCCCGAGAACCGGTTCGCCTACGAGCCCGCGACGTCGGTGGACGCGCCGCGCCCCGGCGACGAGGGAGACGGCGCGCTCGTGCGCCGGGTGCTGTCGCGGCCCGAGCGCCTGCCGCACGATCGGGACGGGCGGCCGCGGACCGAGCCGCCGCTGGTCCGGCTGACCGGGCCGTACCGGCTGCAGGGCGGCTGGTGGGTGAAAGAGGTCTTGCGGGACTACTACTTCGGCGAGCGCGAGGACGGCGCGCTGCTGTGGCTGTTTCACGACCGGGCGCGGCGGGGGTGGTTTCTCCATGGCAGCGTCGACTGAGCCGGCGTTCGCGCCGCTGTGGGTGAAGACGAACGGGTCGTTCCTCGAGGGGGCGTCGCACCCCGAGGAGGTCGTCGACCGCGCGGCGGAGCTGGGGCTGCGCGCGATCGCGATCGCGGACCGCGACTCGGTCAACGGGCTGGTCCGCGCGTGGGTCCGCGGCAAGGAGGTCGGGGTCCGCGTGATCTGCGGCGCGCAGGTCACGGTCGGTCCGACGCCCGAGGCCGCGCGGCCCGTGGTGTTGCTCGCGACGTCGCGCGAGGGCTACGGGAGGATCTGCCGCGCGCTGACGGTCGGCCACGGGCGGCGGCCCAAGGGCGAGTCGCTCGTGCTCCCCGACGAGCTCGGCGAGGCGGCCGTCGGCACGCTCGCGCTGTGCCCGAGCGACCAAGCGCTGCGGTGGTGCGCCGAGCCCTTCGGCGACCGCGCCTACGCGCTTGTCACGCGGCACCGGCGCGACGACGAGGTCGCCCCCGAGGCGGCCCTGCGCGCGGCGGCGATCGAGCTGGGCGCGCCGCTGCTCGCGGCGACCGAGGTGCTCTACCACCACCGGCGCCGCCGCTTCCTGGCCGACGTGCTGACGTGCATCCGGCACAAGACCACGCTCGACGACGCGGGCCGGCGCCTGCGGCCGAACGCCGAGCACGCGCTGGTCGGGGCACGGGAGATGGCCCGGCGCTTCGCCGATCTTCCCGACGCGGTCGCGCGCACCGGCGAGGTCGCGGCGCGGTGTGGGTTCACGCTGTCACAGCTGCGCTACCGCTACCCCGACGAGCACCTGCCCGAGGGCGAGAGCGAGCAGAGCTGGCTGCGCACGCTGACCTGGCGCGGCGCGGGCGAGCGCTTCGGCGGCGCGGTCCCCGACGATATGCGCCGGCAGCTCGAGCGCGAGCTGTCGCTGATCGAGGAGCTCGAGTACGGCGGCTACTTCCTCACGATGTGGGACATCGTCCGCTTCTGCCGGCGGCACGACATCCTCTGTCAGGGCCGCGGCAGCGCGGCCAACAGCGCGGTCTGCTTCTGCCTGGGGATCACCGCGATCGATCCGGTGCGGATGGATCTGCTGTTCGAGCGGTTCTTGTCGCGCGAGCGCGCCGAGCCGCCGGACATCGACCTGGACATCGAGCACGATCGGCGCGAGGAGGTCATCCAGTACGTCTACGCGCGCTGGGGCCGGCGGCGCGCGGCGATGGTCGCCAACGTCATCCGCTACCGGACCAAGAGCGCGATCCGCGACGTGGGCAAGGCGCTCGGGCTGCCGCTCACGTCCCTGGATCAGGCGAGCAAGCTGTCGAGCGGCTGGGGCGCGCCGCTCGAGCAAGACGCCTTGCGGCGCGCCGGGCTGGACGTGGCGGCGCGGCGGGTGCGGCAGCTCGTGCGGCTGGTCGACGAGATCCAGAACTTCCCGCGGCACCTGTCGATTCACCCGGGCGGCTTCTTGCTCGGCGCCGAGCCGATCGACGAGCTGAGCCCGGTCGAGCCCGCGACGATGGAGGGCCGCACCGTCGTGCAGTGGGACAAGCAGGACGTCGAGGATCTCGGGCTGTTCAAGGTCGACCTGCTCGGGCTCGGCATGCTCACGCAGATTCACCGGTGCTTCGACCTGCTGAAGGCGCACGAGGGGCTGGACCTGACCATCGCGACCGTCCCGGCCGAGGACCCGGAGACCTACGACGCGATCTGCGCCGCCGACACGGTGGGCGTGTTCCAGATCGAGAGCCGCGCGCAGATGTCGATGCTCCCGCGGCTCAAACCCCGGACCTTCCACGACCTGGTGATCGAGGTCGCGATCGTGCGGCCCGGGCCGATCCAGGGCGACATGGTCCACCCGTACCTGCGGCGGCGCGACGGGATCGAGGACGTGGTCTACCCGCACCCGAGCCTCGAGCGGATCCTCGAGAAGACGCTGGGCGTGCCGATCTTCCAGGAGCAGGTGATGAAGCTCGCGGTCGAGGCGGCGGGCTACACGCCGGGCGAGGCGGATCAGCTCCGGCGCGACATCGCCGCGTGGCGGTCGCGCGGGCGGATCGACGAGCACGAGCAGAAGCTCGTCGAGCAGATGTGCGCGCGCGACATCCCGCGCGAGTTCGCCGAGCGCGTGTTCTCGCAGATCCGAGGCTTCGGCGAGTACGGCTTCCCCGAGTCGCACGCGGCGAGCTTCGCGCTGCTCAGCTACGTGACCGCGTGGCTGAAGTGTCACCACCACGACAAGTTCACGTGCTCCATCCTCAACGCGTGGCCGATGGGCTTCTACCAGCCGTCGACGCTGGTGGAGGACGCCAAGCGCCACGGCGTGGAGATCCGTCCGATCGACGTGAGCGAGTCGCGCTGGGAGTGCGCGCTCGAGCCGGCGTCGGAGGGGCCGCACCCGCACGCGGTCCGGATGGGGCTGCGCTTCGTGAAGGGGCTCGGCGAGCGCGAGCGCGAGCGGCTCGAGGCCGCGCCGCCGCCCTTTCGGGACCTGGCCGACTTCGCCCGTCGGACGGGGCTGGGCCGCCGCCCCCTGCTCGCGCTCGCCGAGGCGGGCGCGTACGGCTCGCTCGGGCTCGATCGGCGGCGCGCGCTGTGGGCGGTCCGCGGCCTGCTCGCGCACGAGCGCGCCGGGCTCGATCTGGCGCCGCCGGTCGCGCCCGATCGGCTGCCGCGCTTCGCCCCGCTGGCCGACCCGCAGAAGGTGAGCTGGGACTACCGGACCAGCCTGCACAGCACGCGCGGCCACCCGATGCAGCGCCTGCGGCCCGCGCTCGACCGGCGCGCGATCCCGGACGCGCGCACGCTGAACACGCTGCCGCCGGATCGGCGTGTGCGGTACGTGGGCATGGTCATCTGCCGCCAGCGCCCGGGCACCGCGACCGGCGTGACCTTCATGACGCTCGAGGACGAGACCGGCTTCGTGAACCTGGTGGTGTGGAAGCAGGTGTTCGAGCGGTACGAGTCGGTGGCCAAGACCGCCGCGGTGCTCGAGATCGACGGGCGGCTTCAGTCCGAGCACGGCGTCGTACACCTGATCGCCGATCGGCTGCGCGAGCCGGACCTCGGCGGCGACGACGGCGTGCCGCGCTCGCGCGACTTCCATTAGATCCGCGCGCGTGCTAGCCGAGTCGCGTGGTGCGCGTCTCTGCCGACGAGGTGACCGAGGATCGCGTGGTCGCGCTGGCGTTCACGCTCACTGACGCGGGCGGCGAGACGCTCGACGAGGCGACCGCGACCGAGCCGTTCGTGTACCTGCACGGGCACGGCGCGCTGCCGGCGTCGTTCGAGGCGGCGGTGGCCGGGCGCGAGCTCGGCGAGCGCTTCGAGGCGGAGCTGCCGTACCGCGAGCTGTTCGAGTCGGCGCAGGACGCGGCGACGCGCGCGATCCCGCTGGACGCCTTCGCGCCCGACGCGCGCCCCCGGCTCGGCGACCGCCTCGAGATCGAAGAGGACGGCGAGCGCTTCGAGGTCTGGGTGACCGCGCTGCACGACCCGCACGTGTGGGTGAGCATCGACCGCGGCGACCAGGCGGTGAAGCTCGTGGTCGAGGTGCTGAAGATCCGGCGCGCGACCGCCCGCGAGGTGGAGCGCGGCGAGGCCGACGGCCTCGAGCCCGCGGCCGACTCCGGCCAGGACGAGTCCGAGTAGGCCCCCGCGCGACGCGCTACGATGGCCGCGTGCAGCGGCGCGCGGCCCTCCTGACGCTCCTGTGTCTCCTCGGCTGCGAGGGGTCCCCGTCGGACGTCGTCGTGCTGGTGCGGACGGATCTGCCGCCGGGCGACGGATTCGTCGGCGTGCGCACCGCGCTCGAGGCCGAGCGGGGCGCGTTCACCCGGCGCGAGGAGGTCGTCGCGAGCCGGAGCCAGGACTACCTCGAGGGCCACCGGGTCGCGCAGTTCGAGGCGGTGCGCCCCGACGAGCGGATCGTGAACGTCGAGCTGCTCGACGCCGACGGCGCGGCCGTGCTCGGGCGCCGCGTGGTGCTGGACCTGCGCACCAGCCGCGCGGTCACCATCGTGCTCGCGAGCGCCTGCGCGGGCGTCGACTGCCCGCGCGCCGGCGACGCGGCCTCGGCCACCGAGTGCCAGTCGGGGATCTGCGTGGAGTCGAGCTGCGCGGACGTCGGCGCCGGGTGCGCCGCGTGCGAGACCGACTCGCAGTGCGCCTCGACGCTGGCGTGCGTGACGGGCGCGTGCGTGGAGGGCGCGTGCGAGCTCACCGCGAGCGACGCGGCGTGCGGCCCGGGCGGGCGGTGCGACGTCGACCTCGGCTGCGTGGTGACGGTCGAGGCCGACGCGGGCGCGCTCGACGGCGGCCCGGTCGACGCGGGCGCGGCGGACCCGGACGCCGGGCCCCTCGACGCGGGCGACCGCGACGCGGGCCCGGGCGACGTCGACGCGGGCCCCGGTCTGGACGGCGGGCGCGACGTGGGCTTCGACGCGGGCTTCGACGGTGGCTTCGACGGAGGCTTCGACGGAGGCTTCGACGGAGGCTTCGACGGAGGCTTCGACGCGGGTCGCCCCGACGCGGGGTGCGGCGGGAGCTGCAGCGGGCGCATCTGCGGCGGCGACGGGTGCGGCGGATCCTGCGGGATGTGCTCGGGGTCTTGCGCGTCCGACGGCGCGTCCTGCGACACGCCGGGCGGCGGCACCGGCACGCTCTGCGTCGACGGCTCGGCGGGCTCGTGCTCGGGCGGCGGCGAGTCCTGGACGGGCAGCGCGTGCTGCGTCTCGAGCGCCTCGCAGTGCGTCGCGGGATCGGCCGGATCGTGCAGCTCCGGGGTCGAGGCGTGGACCGGCCGGGTGTGCTGCTTCCGCGCCGAAGGCCGGTGCGTGGAGGGGACCGCCGGATCGTGCAGCGGCGGCGTCGAGCACTGGACCGGCGGGGTCTGCTGCGTGCAGGACGCCAGGGTCTGCGTCGACGGCAGCGCAGGGTCGTGCAGCGACGGCGTCGAAGAGTGGACCGGCCGCCAGTGCTGCCTGCGCGACGACGTGATCTGCGTCGACGGGAGCGCCGGCTCGTGCAGCTCGTCGCTCGAGCACTGGACCGGCAGCCGGTGCTGCGTGTCGGGCGCGTCGGCGTGCGTCCCGGGCAGCGCCGGCTCGTGCAGCGACGGCGTCGAGCAGTGGACGGGCCGCGAGTGCTGCTACACGGGCAGCGGGATCTGCACGGACGGCACCGCCGGCTCGTGCAGCGGCGCCAACGAGCACTGGACCGGCAGCGAGTGCTGCGTCGACGGGGTCACGTCCTGCGCGTCCGGCAGCGCCGCGTCGTGCGCGAGCGGCGGCGGCACCTGGACGGGCCGCATGTGCTGCTTCTGAGCCCTGGGCTCACTCGAGCTTCTGGAAGGTCAGGGGGATCACGAACGTCACCGACCCGCCTTCGGCGCCGGGGTTGAACCGGAACCGGCGGATGGTCCGGATGGCGCAGTCGGCGACCGCGTCCGAGCCCGTGGAGTTGCGGACCGCCGACACGTCCTGCACGAGGCCTCCCTCGTCGATCGAGAAGCGCACCGCGACCTCGCCTTCGAGGCTGGGGTCGTCTCGCAGCTCCCGCTCGTAGCAGGTCTGGATCGCGCGCAAGCGCGCCCGCAGCTGCCGGATGACGATGCTCGAGTCGAAGTAGCCCGACCCGGACTCGCTCTCGATCGCGCCGGCGCGCACCTGCCCGCGCACGCCCCGTACCTGCGCGAGCGCCGTCGCGCCGACCCCGATCGACACCAGGGCCGCGACGGCTCCCACCATCAGCCTCCGACTCATCGTTGCGCCCTCCCCCGTGTGTTCCGTCATGCGGAGCGCGAGTCTGCCATGGGCTCGGTGTCGTCGTCGCGGGCGCGAAGCGCGGCCACGATCCGGTCGAGCTCGGCGAGCTGGCGCCCCGCGCGCCCGGGCGCCCACGGCTCGAGCGGCGCGCCGCAGAGGCTCGCGACGACCTCGTCGATCGACCCGACGCGCTCGCCGCGCCCGCGCGCCCAGTGCCGCTTGGCGCTCACGTAGGGCTGCGTGAAGCCGAGCGCGCGCAGCACGGGCGCGACGCTCTGCGGCCACCCGACCAGCGTGTCGCCCGGCCCGATCAGCGCGGCGAGCCGCCGCGACACCTCGCTCGGCGGCAGGGTCGGCGCGTCGCCGGGCGGCCCGATCTCCATGTTGATCCAGCGGGCGGGGCTCGGCGGGACGGGGCTCTGGACCAGGGCGTCCACCACCTGCCGCGGCGTCGGCCGCGCCGCGACCACGCGCAGCGGGAAGCGCGAGGCCTGCCCCCGCGGCTGGTGGATCTCGGCGTGCACGAGGACCAGCGGCGCGCGCGCGTCGCGCAGCACCTCGGGCGGCGGCTTGGGGCGGCGCCGGGTGCGCGGGTGGCGCGGCGTGTAGGGATGCTCGGCGCGCGCCTCGAGGTGCTGATCGATCATCGCGTCGAAGCTCTCGAGCAGCCCGTCGAGCCCGTCGGTCTCGGGCTCCAGGATCGCCAGCGCGCGCACGATCGCCTCGATCGTCGAGACGGCCTGCGCGTTCGGCTCGCGGCGCACGCGGTAGCGGCTCGGGCCGTCCGGCGCGAGGCGCACCGCGGGGAGCGCGGCGAGCGCGGGGTGATGGCGGCGCAGCTGGCTCGCCTGCTCCCACGTGCCGTCGATGACCACCAGGTGCGGCAGGCGCACCTCCGGGTCGAGCGCCTCGAGGAGCGGCGCGTCCCGGTCCGGGAAGAGCACCCGGGCGCCCTCGGGGATGCGGGGCGCGGGGGCGCCGGGACGCGTGACGTGGACCTCGACGCGGTCGAGCCCGAGGCGCGCGATGCGCACCGTGCCCAGCGGGTGTCGCCGCTCGCGCGGGTGCTGCACGATGGTGATCGGCGTACGGTTGCGCACCCGGCTCACGCGATCGCAGAGGCACTGCGAGGCGACCTTGTCGCAGATGTAGCAGTGCGCTCGGCCGGTCACGCGCGGAGCGTGCGCGACGACGGCGCCGGGCGCGAGCCGCGAGGCGGAGCGGCCTCACGGGCGCGAAGCGCGCGCTCGTGAGACCCTGTGGCCGTGACGACGAGGCGGATTCGGGCGTGCGTCATCGCGGGGCTCGCGCTGGTCGCGAGCGGCTGCCCGGACCGCGAGCCGACGCTCGTGGTCGACGTGCTGACGAACTATCGGCCGGGCGTGGACTTCGACGGCGTGGTCGTCTCGGTCCATCGCGGCGACGACACGATGGCGACGGGCGTGCCGGTGCAGACGTCGGCGCGGGCCTCGGTCGAGCCGCGCGCCGGCACGCCGACGCCGCTCCGCGCGGCCGAGGTGGTGGGGCTCGCCCCCGCCTCGTACCTGGTCCTCGTCCGCCTCTACTCGGCCGAGCGCGAGGTCGGGCAGGGGCGCGCGCTCGTGACGACCGGCGAGGGCGCGATCAGCGTGACCGTGTTCGTCACCGTGGAGTGCGACGGGGTCGTGTGCGCCGCGCCGACGTCGGCGTGCCTGGCGGGCCGCTGCGTCGACCCGCGCTGCACGCTCGAGGCGCCCGAGTTCTGCCCGCCCGAGGAGTGCGCGAGCGACGCCATGTGTGCCGCCGCCGGCCCCGACTGCCTGGTGGGCGTCTGCCTCGGGCGCGCGTGCGTCGACTTCGCCGACGACTCGCGCTGCGGAGGCGGTCGCTGCGACCCGGTCAGCGGCTGCGAGGAGGCGCCCGACGCGGGGCCCGGCGACGCGGGCGGCCTCGACGCCGGGGGCGCGGACGGCGGCGTCGACGCGGGCGTGGACGCCGGCTCGCCCACCCCCGCGTTCACGTCCGTCGCGGCCGGAGGGCTTCACACGTGCGCCGTGAGCGTCGACCGCGAGGTGTGGTGCTGGGGCGCCAACGGCTCGGGCCAGCTCGGAGACGGAACGACGACCGACCGCCCGGTGCCCCGCCCCGTCCCGGGTCTGAGCGGAGTCGAGCAGCTCGCGCTCGGGCGCGTCCACACGTGCGCCCGGAGCGGCGGCGAGGTGCGGTGCTGGGGCGACAGCGACTTCGGGCAGGCCGGCAGCGCGGCGATGACGACCGTCACGAGCCCTCGGCTGGTGGCGGGCACGGACGAGGCCAGCGCGCTGGTGGCCGGCGACAGCCACAACTGCGTGCTCACGGTCTCGGACACGGTCCGCTGCTGGGGTCGCGGGGACGCGGGCCAGCTCGGCAACGGGAGCACGCTCCTGCGCCAGCCGGCCCCGAGCAACATGACCGGCGCCAGCGCGGTCGAGCGCCTCGCCGCGGGCCAGCTGCACACCTGCGTCGTCGTCGCGGGCGCGCCCCGCTGCACCGGCCTGAACTTCGAGGGGCAGCTCGGCGACGACACGCGGTCGAGCCGTGACACCCTCGTCGACATGGTCGGCGTGCCCGCGGACGGCCGCGGGCTCGCGCTCGGGTTCGGGCACACCTGCCTCGTGCGGGGCCGGATGGACCTCGTCTTCTGCGCCGGGGCCCACGACCGGGGCCAGCTCGGCGACGGCGCGCCGGTGACGCGGCGGCTCACGGTCGTGCAGGCGATGGGGCTCACCGGGGTGCGGGAGCTGACCACGGGCAACAACCACAACTGCGCGGTGACGGGCTCGGGCGTCCTGTGCTGGGGCGACAACGCGATGGGGCAGCTCGGCGACGGGACGACGGACGACCGATCGGTGCCCACGCCGATCCCCGCCGCGGCGGGGCTCTCCGGGCTGTCGGCGGGCGGCGATCACACGTGCGGCGTCGACGCCGGAGGCCGCGTCCTGTGCTGGGGTCGCAACGACCAGGGGCAGCTCGGCGACGGCACCACGACGCCGCGGTCGACGCCGACGCCCGTCCGTTGAGGAGTCCGCGCCGCGCGGTCAGTTCCGGATGACCTCGACGACCGTCTCGGCGCGCGACACGACGTGGACCGCGGCGCCCCCGGCCGTCTCGAGCTGCTGGCCGCGGGCCGCGCAGAAGCGCGACCAGTCGCGCAGGTCCAGCGGCTGGATCCCGCGCTGCGCGCACTCCCGGTAGGACGCCCGCGAGCGCTCGCGGAACGCCCGCGCCTGACGCTCGAGCCGCTCGGCGTGCGCCGCGGAGTCGACCACGTCGTCCCCGATGCGGTCGGGGATCGGCAGCGAGGCGATCTCCCGGGCGGCCTCCTCGTAGATCAGGCCGAGCACCGCCTCGGCCACGACGCGCTGGCGGCGATCTTCGAACGCGGCCTCGTCGAGGTCGTCGTGGGCGGCGTCGATCCGATCGGTCAGCTCCGCGAGCCACTCGTCGAAGTTGGCCCAGTACGCCTGCACCCCGAAGGAGTCCAGCTCCTCGGGCCGCGGCGGCGGCACGGCGCTGAGCGCGTCGCGCGCCCGCTGCCATCCGCGGCGCATGCGCCACGACCCCTGGACGAGGCCAGGGTCGTCGTCGGGCAGGCACTCGAGCCCGCCGTGACAAGACAGATCGATGCCCTCGAGCTCGGCGACCTCGGGGGCGGCGGCCCCGCACCCGACGAGCGCGAGGCCCAGCAACACGGTGAAGCGCATGGGCGACTCCCTTCGCCGACCTCATCGGGCGAAGCGGCCGCCGACTTGAGCCCTACGACGCGCGCAGCTTGGTCAGGTCCTTGGTGAGGTTCTTCTGGTGCGCCTCGAGCGTGCCGCCGCCGATCTCGAGGAGCTTGGCGTCGCGCCACAGGCGCTCGACCGGGTACTCGCGGCAGTAGCCGGCGCCGCCCATGACCTGCATCGCCCAGTCCGCCACCTGCTTGCCCACGGGCGCGGCGAAGAGCTTGGCCGCGTCGCTGCCGATGCGCGCGCGGTTGCCCGGCGCGACGTCGCGCGCGACGTTGTAGGTGAGGCAGCGGGCCGCCTCGGTCATCGCGTATCCGTCGCCGATGTAGCGCTGGATCTGACCGAACCGGTTGAGCGACTCGCCGAACGCCTTCCGCTCGTGCGCGTAGCTCACCATGATGTCGACGCAGCGCGACGCGATGCCGCAGCTCATCGCCGCGAGCGTGAGCCGCTCGATCTCGAGGTTGCGCATCATGTGCACCACGCCGCCGCCGATCTCGCCGAGCAGGTTGGCCGCGGGGATCCGGCAGCTGTCGAAGATGAGCTCCGCCATCGTCGAGCCGCGCATGCCGAGCTTGTCGATGTGGTTGGAGGTGCTGAAGCCGGGGCACTCGCGGTCCACGACGAACGCGGTGATCTTGCCGTCGACCTTCGCGTAGACGAGGAAGCAGTGCCCCTCGCACCCGTTCGTGATGTAGGTCTTGGTGCCGTCGAGCACCCACTCGTCGCCGTCCTTGGTCGCGGTGGTGCTCATGCCGAGCACGTCGGTGCCGGCGCCGGGCTCGGTCATGCCCATGCCGGCCACCCACTCGCCGCTGATCGTCTTGGCGAGGTACCGCTTCTTCTGCTCGTCGTTGGAGCAGTAGTAGAAGTTGTTCACGAAGAGCATCGAGTGCGCGAGGTACGCGAGGCAGAAGCCCGGGTCGTACTTGGACAGCTCCTCGTGGACGATCACCGCCGCGGTGGTGTCCATGCCCGCGCCGCCGTGCTCCTCGGGGATCGTGACGCCGAGCAGGCCCAGCTCGCCGAGCTTGCGGAAGAGCGAGACGTTGAGCTCGCCCTTCTCGTCGTGGGCGGCCGCCTGCGGGTCGACCTCCTTGACCGCGAAGTCGGCGACGGTCTGCCGGAGCATCCGGTGCTCGTCGGTCGGGTGGAACAGGGCGTCGGAGGAGAGCGAGTCGGTCATGCGCCGGACCATTACTCCACGACGCGGACCGGACAAGTACGTGTTTTGTGGATATGGTCCGCGGCCGATGCGTGTGGCTTCCATCGCCTTGCTCCTCATCGCGCTCGGTCCGGCGACCGCGGGCGCCCAGGACGTGGTGGTCCTGAGCCTCGGCGGGGACGCCCCGTCGGCGGTGGCCCGCGAGGCGCGCGAGGCGGTCGCCGCGGCCATCGCGGCCGGCGGCGACAGCGTCATGCCCGACGCGGATCTCGCGCTGCAGGTCCCGCCGGCGCGCCTCGCCGAGTGCCGCGCCAGCGCGTGCGCGTACGGGATCGGCCGCGAGGTGGGCGCGTCGATGGTCGCGGCCGTCGCGACGTGGATGACCGACGGCGCGCCGAGCTCGCTGACCGTGAGCCTCATCGTCGGCCCGGACCGCTCGCACACGGCGACCGAGGAGGTGGGCGAGGCGGGCCTCGCCGCCGCCGCGCGCGGCGCGGTCGAGGCGGCGCAGGCCTCGCGGCGGCGCGCCCTGCTCATCGAGGGCACGAGCACCCCGGAGCCCGAGGCGGTCGAGACGCCCGACCGCCCGGAGATCGACCCCGCGCTCGGCGGCGAGCGGGACGACTCGCCCCTGCACAGCGAGCGCTCCCTCGAGGAGTGGATCCTCCCGAGCCTGCTCGGCGTGATGGGGCTCGGGCTCATCGGCGTGAGCGTCTACGCGATGCTCGACGCGAGCTGCGACGTGCGCGGCGCCTCCGGGGTCTGCCTCGCGGGGTCCGAGCCGAACTACGGGCTCGGCGTCACGTTCGCGGTGGTCGGCGGGCTGTCGATCGCGGGCGCGCTCCTGTGGCTGATCATGGGCGGTCAGCCGCCGCAGATGGAGGACATCGACGTCGTGACGGGGCCCGGCGGCGGGGCGGTGCGGTTCTGATGCGCGCCCGCGTCGCCTTCGTGATCGCCGCGCTCGCGCTCGGCGGCTGCATCCGGCTCGACTTCAACCTCTGCGAGGAGGATCCGCCGCACCCCGACTGCCTCGACGACGGGATGGACGCGGGGCCGTCCGACGACGGCGGCGCCGACGCGGGGACCGACGCGGGCGTCGACTCGGGGACCGACGCGGGCGTCGACGCAGGGACCGACGCGGGCGTCGACGCGGGGGCCGGGGACGCGGGGCCGCCGGACGCGGGGCCCGAGGACGCGGGGCCCGAGGACGCCGGGCCGCGAGACGCGGGGTAGCCATGAGCGCGAGCGCGGAGCGACCGCCGAAGATGGAGACCCGGGACCTGACGGTGTCGTTCGGCAAGGTCCGCGCCGTCGAGCAGGTCTCGCTCCGCATCCCCGAGCACCGCGTCACCGCGCTGATCGGCCCGAGCGGCTGCGGCAAGACGACGTTCCTGCGCGCGCTCAACCGCATGAACGAGGGGCGCGCCGACGCGCGGTCCGAGGGTCGGGTGCTGCTCGACGGCCACGACATCTACGCGCGCTCGGTCGATCCGGTGGAGGTCCGGCGCCGGGTCGGGATGGTCTTCCAGAAGTCCAACCCGTTCCCCAAGAGCATCTTCGAGAACGTGGCGTTCGGCCTGCGCATCGCAGGCGAGCGGGACGCGCGGAGGATCGAGGAGCGGGTCGAGGCCTCGCTGCGCCAGGCCGCGCTGTTCGAGGAGGTGAAGGACCGCCTGCAGGAGTCGGCGCTCGGGCTGTCGGGCGGGCAGCAGCAGCGCCTGTGCATCGCGCGCGCGCTCGCGGTGCGGCCGGAGATCGTGCTGATGGACGAGCCCGCGTCCGCGCTCGACCCCGTCGCCACCGCCCGCATCGAGGAGCTGATCCGCGACCTGTGCGCCGACTACACCCTCGTCGTCGTCACCCACTCGATGCAGCAGGCGGCGCGGGTCAGCGACTACACGGCGTTCTTCTACATGGGCCAGCTCGTCGAGCACGCCCCGACCGACCTGCTCTTCACCCGGCCGCGCGAGCAGCGCACCGAGGACTACATCACCGGCCGCTTCGGCTGAGCCTGCCTACGATGTCGACGCACACCAGCCGCGCCTTTCGTCGAGAGCTCACGGAGATCCAGGGGCGCCTCGTCGCGATGGGCTCGCGATGCGAGCAGCTGCTGTCGATGGCGAGCGAGGCGCTCGGCGAGCGGGACCCGGACCTCGCGGCGGAGGTCGGCCGCGCCGACCGGCTGATCGACAGCGCCGAGATGGAGATCGACGAGCTCGCGCTGCGCGTGCTCGCGCTCCGTCAGCCGGCGGCCAAGGACCTGCGCTTCATCGTGTTCGCGCTGAAGGTGGTGACCGACCTGGAGCGGATCGGCGACGAGGCCGCCAACGTGGCCGAGCGCGCGGCGCAGCTCGCGCACCTGGGCTTGCCCCCGCCGGGGGTTCTGCCGCGCCTGCAGGAGATGGCCGCGCTCACCCGCGAGCTGGTGCACGGCGCGCTCGACGCGTTCGTGGAGGAGGACGTGCGCGCGGCCCGCGAGGTCCGCCGCCGCGACGACGAGGTCGACGCGCTGTACGTCGAGGTGAAGCGGGCGTGCGCCGCGCTGATCGCCCACGACGCGGAGCCCTCGAGGTCGAGAGGGGCTTCGCCCCCCTCGAGCTCCCCCCGAACTTCGGAAAAGCCGCGAATCGCGCTTCGCGCGA